>Ga0123354_10012395_pt1 | contig 13211 bp, 10 predicted proteins | sample TergutLab28metaG_2_FD_97872 | JGI IMG/M metagenome (GOLD analysis project Ga0123354, IMG submission 97872) | Labiotermes labralis P4 segment gut microbial communities from Petit-Saut dam, French Guiana - Lab288 P4 | ecosystem: Host-associated > Arthropoda: Insects > Digestive system > Gut ...
GTAACTTTGTTGTCCCGACGCGCTCAGTCAGGTAGGTGATCCTCTTTCGGGAAACGGGTGTGGTTCACCGAATCACATATAGTTTTAATTATTTCTTTTTTACTTCTTGTTTCATTTACTCGATTTATTCTTGATATAAAATAAAGGAGCGCTATATCCAGTAAAACAACCAGATCATTTCTAGGAAACTGACACAGTCACTTCTCTGTACTCCCACTTACACCACACCGTACGCGACTGAATTTGCACTGGACTGCTAGCGTCCGTTGTCCGCTGCTAACGTTTTCTCATTTAAATCTCTCCCCTCCTGCCTATATCCAACGGTCCGGAATATACGTTGACAGATTAACTTACAACGCATGGCCATGAACCGTCCGTAACTGACGTCAGCAATCCTTAGAAAGAACTATACTAAAAATGATCGGCTACAATATGGTGGTTATTGTCTGTAATTATCTGAGTGGTTACATCTCTGAATAAATTTGAATTTAGGCTTGTTGTAAAAGAAACAACTAACAAATGGCGAACAGTGTATGTTTACGAAAACCACGTCGTGTACTGACGGACAGTCGTCTACGCGAATGCTAACGGACTCTACCCATGCTGTGAAGGTCAACTGCATTCTCTTGAGTAACAGACTTTGGATGATAAATTTTTTATGCCCTGGAAGGGATTTGTCTTGAAATATCTTATAGAAATATTCCAAGTTTGGCCTGGAAAGACTGAATTTTACTATGAAATCTTCAACTTGGCAGGACGGCCGTTTCCCATTTCGTGTTAGAAGTGTTGGAATAGGAAGGAGACGTGTCAGCTGCTCTATCGCGACTTCCGGTGAGCCGAAGAGCAAAACGACTACATGTATCAAGCGGATTAGTTTAGCGGTAAAGTTCGATAATTGTATTTGGCAGGTTCCTGGTTCGAATGCCTGTCGGTACACTGGTAATTTTATAGGAGGTTTCGCCGTTTGCTGTAAGCAAACTGCGATACAACATTAATCTCAGGCCACGTCTACTTCCGAATCATGCCCAATCGATCTTTCATCAGTCACTCTGTAAATCGACACTGTCTTACGCTGATAGTGTCTTTTTTACCATGGCGCAATAGCCCCCCAGTGGGCGAGGTCCTCCTCATTATTGAGGATTCATGATCACGCTCAGACAGGGTACACTGGGTAGGACTCCTCTGGACGAGTGATCAGCTCGACGCAGATACCTCTACCTGACAACACACAAAACAAGAGTCAAACATCTATGCCTTCGGCGAGATTCGAACCCGCAATCCCAACAAGCGAGCAGCCGCAGAACCACGCCTTAGACCGTGCGGCTACTTTGATCGGCGATAGTGTCACTAAATAAGCAACAAATTGTCAGGGATATTCGAATACATTTGTGATCCGGCATAGATAAAACAGTGATTTATGCTCCAAATATTCTGCCACCGGGTAACAACCCAATTGCAATAAATAAATAAATAAATAAATGGTGCGTATACTTCTTCTTTCTAAAAATTTCATATTTAATCTGATGGGAATACGTTACGTGAAAATACGATATACATGCGTGTCACCGGCTTTAAACACTCAAGCCACGTGAAACGATACTCTGTATGCGCAGTATATTTAACGGACCCGTTCCGTTCCGTCCATACTGAACCCAACCAATAACTTACTCATTACTGCAGTAATCTGAAATTCAGAGGACCGCGCATCGTGATATATTCTTATAATAAAACCAAAGAGATGTACTAATTTCTCAAATTATTTTTTGAATAGAACTTTACATGTTTTGGACAGTTTCTCTCTCCATCACCAGGAGTCTAGCACTGTGCACACAGCAAGAGGTATATGTCATATAGCTGACTGCTTGTGAGCGGGATCGGGATCCTGATCCCGCTAGCAAGCAGTCACCATAACCTGTATGACATATAACATTACTGAATGTACAGCAATAGACTCCTGATAATGGACAAAGAAAAGTTCCGAATCATGTAGAATTCTATTTCAAAAATAAATTTGACATATTAATGTTATCTCGTTGGTTTTATTCTGAGCATCATTACTGAACCTAACATCTGTCTCGCACACACTGTCTTTAAAAGCAAACAATGCTGTGTTTATGTTTGTTTCGGTGCTGACGCAAGGAAACCTGAATGTGGGGACAGAAGTTTGCTCCGAAAACACGGTAGGCATGTAAGGCATTAGGAGGTATCACATCCCAGCAGTGGCGTAGGTGGATGTTCTCGCGCCTGGGGGTAGTAATTAAAATGACCATCAGAATAGAAATATTTTTAAAAAAGCGCCCTTCTTGAATTTTGTTTTATTTGGTTCAACAATTTTTTAAAAAAAGAGGTACATTGGATGCATAAAATATTTTTTATTTAAGATCAACATTTTGTCACAAATTCCTCCCCCCCCCCCCGCACTGTACCTTCCTGGGCGGCTGCATAAGTTCCTTCCCTTTCTTCGTCGACGCCACTGCTTCCCGGAGGATCTCACAGGATTAGCGTCCACTGTTTTGGAAAATAATTATGCCTCACAGCGGTGACTTTGCCTCAGGTAGTAGTTAGGTAGTTCATTAATTATTTTGTGTGGGCAGAGATAGCATAGTAGGTATAGTGACCATGCTACCGACTGGACGGGTGACTGGTTCGAATACCGTTAGGGACGAGAAAGTCTTCTTTTCATCATCAGAACTTTCAGACAGTCTGTGCGCCCCACCAAGTCACATATTCGCTGAGTTCCGTGGTTATTTCTGTGTAGTAAAACGACCGGAGTATGACGTTCCTCACCTCAATCTAGTGTCGAGGTTAAGAATAAGTGGAGCTGTACCTCCGCTCTTTCCATATGCCTTCATGGCATAGACAGGGACAGCTTTACCTTTACAGCTTTATTAGTTACCTTGTTTCGTTTGCCTTTACCGCGCGACAGCCCCCCAGTGGGCCAGGGCCTCCTCATTCATTAGATTTCTAGATCACACACAACAACGCACCACAGTCGGTAGGACTCCTCTGGACGAGTGATCAGCTCGTCGCAGAGACCTCTACCTAACAAAACACAACAATCACAACAGACAAACTTCCATGCACCCGGCGGGATTCGAAACCACCATCTCAGCAGGCGAGCGACCGCAGACCTACGCCTTAGGCCGCGCGGCCACTGGGACCGGTAGTTGCCTTGTTAGTTAGGCTTTTGAGTTTGTTGGCTGGTGAATGAAGGAGATAATTATCACACAAGAAGTGAAGACAGTGAGAGAGGGGGGGTGGGTGGGGTAGGGTGGCGGGAAGGGAAATGTGTCCAATTACAGAACTAAGTCCATCAGCGGGCAGGAATAAGAGGCACTCTCTGTATTGAATAGGATATATATCCAACTCTAAGGAGGAACAAAATTACGAACGCAAGGAATTTAATTTCGAGAGAGTGGTTTTATTCGTGGTGAAGTTGGCAGTCTTTTGTTAAACACAAATTAAATAATCAGCACGGAGCTCTAATATAATTGTCCAACCTCCCACGCGAAGCCCTAACGAAGTCCCTGAAATGAATGCTTCGCCTTTAAGTCGCCATTATTAGACACACACCGAACTTTGTTGTGGGACGCGTGGTGTATCTGCTGTTTGTTGGTGCGTCTCGGCCACCACTTTGTTGGTGTTTTTCTGTTATAGTTCCTTGTCATTCCCTCGAGACAAATGCAAGAACGGTTCTTGCACTAGGCCACCAACAGTTCCAGTTTCTCTTCGGCTTGTCTTTCAGTTTTAACCACCCTAAGAGATGTTCAGAATTTTTCAGCTTTTTTTAATTGTTTCCATAGAAGACATCCCGTTGTGTTATAGAATTGAAAGACAATAATAAATACTTGTTCAGTCAAACACAACAACATTTTATTGTTTAACTAACTGGCCACAAGGTTTGTTAAATGGACCGTAATCAGGCCATCTCTACATACAATTTGAAACAGATTACACGTTCTACACAACTAAACGGAACTACAGAAAGTGAAAACCATCCAGACAAATCCACCCGGACTAACGGGATCTGAACATCATTTCGGAATATATTTGACAACTCGGGCAACCTTGAGAAGCTGTATCAACACAACACTTACCCCAGCGAACGACAATATATCAATACATTAAACTCCCATGGAATACATTATTGATAATTTTGAAATGTTGCAATTGTAGATACCAGCCCATGTTTTAAAGATTTTATTCATAAATGTAAACTACGCATTTTATCCAGCCAAAAATACTTACCAGATTTTATCTGTTCTTACGACTGTCAAACATATTGGGATCCCAATATACACACAACACCAATGACTTAGTCTGCCGCAGGTCTGAGGATGACCTAGTGTTGTGTCGAAACATGTAGCCTATGTTACATGTAGTATGTTTTCTTCTGGGTAATTCCCTGGTGTCTGAATTTTCTATGCCGACATTTAGGAACACTATTGCACCTTCATAGGGAGGTAGGTATGAAGAATGACTAGGCCAGGCCAAGCCAAGACAAAATGTTAACTGAGGGAGGAGACTTGGGCGAAGCGCGAGTCGACGTCCCCCTGTCTGTTAGGTATTCCTGCATTTTATCGCATCCCTGGGCTCTGTGACAGGCACTTAAACTCTAACAGGGGATTATGCTTACGCTAACAATATTAAAGTCAGGTTGAGGGTCTTAATTGATCAGGGCCTAGGTTGCCCTGGGCTAATTATAGGAGGGATAAACTTTGGTTGGTTGGCTGTCTGGGTTCTTAGCCCAGACTGGCTCAGTCGCAAACGGGAGGTATGCGACTTTTTTTCGGACGCTTGAGTAAATCCGTCGCACCTGCGGGAGGGGAGTGCGGGCCGTGCCTCGACTTTGCTTCGTATACCCTGGCATTTGCCTTACAACTGAGGAAAAATCACTGAAAACCCTCAGTCAGGGTAACCAAAGGGCACTCGGCTGATCAACGCCGAACGCGAATCGTTTAGTCGACTTGTTCAGTGCGGGCGATGACCTCGACTTGCCTGCTGGCCCCTGCAGGCCATTGACTTTCGCGTCAGGCAACGGGGTCAACCCTTGGTTAGCGTAAGTGTCTGCCGACTTGCTGTTCTAGGTGGTTCCCTACATCAGCTGACTTTGAGTCAAAGCTCGCAGTCAGGGCTGTGAAGTAGTTGGCAAACAGCGAAACGCCCAGATCCTCGTGTATTTGCCTGTTACTTACGTATTCGGTGGCGACATTAGCGAGGCGAAGACACTTGGATTGTAACACCTGTAGGCTCCGGACATGAGTACTGGCAGCGGACCTCCACGCGGGGCATGCATAATCCATCATGGGGTGGATGAGCTGCTTATATAGCAGGACTCCTTTCCTGACAGAGAGATCACTCTTCCTATTCAGGAGGGACCCAGCATACCCAACTATTGAGTAGCCCTCTTTCTGACCTGATCGATGTAAGACGACCAGGCAAGTCGTGTATCTAGGGTCACCCCAAGATAACGAGTTGTGTCGACCCATTTGATTGGTTCCCGGAAGAGTGCTACTGGTCGGTGCTGGATGAAGCGCCGTCCGGCATGCGCGAAGATTATCGCGGTGCTGTTAGAGACATTAATGGCGATTCTCGATTCACTCAGCCGCCTTTGAAGATCGTTGAGCTATGACTCCAGGTAGCTGACGAGCAGCGTCGGCTTGCGGGAGGTGGCTATGATGGCCGTGTCGTCGACGTGGTGCGAGGGTGTGGGCATGTCGTTGACATACAGACTGAAGAGGACATGGGAGATCAGTCCACCCTGAGCTACTGCAGCCCGCATGCCTCGACGAGTTGACGTGGCCGTCCGGTAAGACACTTACGACATCCAAACCCTGAGGTATGATGAGATTTATGAAGTATGTAAAACGGGAAGTTTAGGAGCTTTAGCTTGTAGAGGAGGCCATCGATCCAGACGGTATCGAAGGCTTTGGCTACGTCGAGGAAAACTACGCTGGTTAGCCTCTGTTCGCCGAAATTCCTGGTTATTCTATCAACGAGGCGGGCCAGCTGCAAGGACGTTCTATGCCTGGGTCTGAAGCCAAACTGCTCGTCTTGCATCAGACCGCTCTCACTTACTACATGTAAGATTCTAGCTAAAAGGCTATTCTCAAATAATTTACCTATCATGTCCAAGAAACGAATAGGCCGATAGGATGAGAACAATGCCGGATCCTTCCCCGTTTTAAGGGTTGATGTCACACGATCGTGCTTCTGCATTGAAGGAAACTGATGGGTGAGGAGAGCCACATTAAAAATCTGGGCCAGGAGGGATTCGATTGTCGCGCTTCACTGGTCCTTTCTCCACTCGTTGAGCCGGCTGTCATCACCTCTGCAGGCGGTTTACCTCGGTTCTCAGAGCTGGGTCCCTGGTGATCTGCCACCGCCTCCGCAGCCGGTTCTTCAGACGTATCTCATCGTGAATGCCATCCGGTATCGGAGGCCGTCGTCGTGCGGGCGACGATTGGGAGTAGAAGCTGCTAGAGCCTTCAAAACGGCGCCGGAGAAGTTCTCAACGCACGTGTCGATTTTCATCTCGTTGTGCAATACCGGATCGAACGGAATTAGACCTTCCAAGTGAGTTTGGAAATTTGCTCAGTCAGTGCGCCTGAAGTCGGGGCGGTCCGTTGGGTGGTGAAAGGATAAGCGACACGCAGATTCAATGAGAACCGCGAGGTGGTCCGAGCTTAGTGCAGAGAACGAAGTCAGATACACCAGGAATGAGTTTCTTGGTTATCACGATGTCCAAGACATCGGGATTAGCGGAGGAGTTGTATGGGTTAGTGGATGGGGAGTCGGGTCCATGGATCAGACAGGAGTTCTCGTCGGCATAATCATGTAAGAGTTTCCCTCGTCTCGTTCTCAGCCGCGAGTTCGAGTCTACGTGTTTGGCGTTGAGGTCGCCAGCCATCAAGATCAGCAATCCCCTGCCTAAACAGGCGGTCAGGTCCACTCCGATCAGTGAGAGGGAAGGCGAAAGGTAAGCCGCAAGGATTATCGCCGGTTTGCCCGCCAATATGACTTGAATGGCAGTAGCCTTCAAGTGGGTCAGGCCCGGAACGGGCACTGAGTGGTGGACTATACCACGGCAGACCAGGATGGCTGTGCCGCCTCAGCTGTCAGTCTGTCTGTGCGGTGGCAGACATAATTGGCAAGCCGGAAGGCTTGCCTAGGGTTAAGGAATGTCTCACTTAAGAGACAAATATCGACAAAATGCTGGCTGAGAAAATGCTCCGGTTCAAGCTTCCTGACGCGCACTCCGTCCGCATTCATGACTACGTTTGAGAAATATCCGGGTATTTATACGGGAAATGGTTTAGCTCGAAAATAGCCTGAGTCAATAGGAGGGAAACAAATGCCGATAAAGACGTTCCACATATGAAGCAGATGATAAATTTTTTTCTTTCGTGAAAAATCGATTCCAGTGGAGTTTCTTACATCAGTTAAGGCCTTAAAAGAAGTTCCATTAGCAAATCTGCGAACAGATTCTGGAGCAGTTTTCCACATCCAGCAGGTGTCTGGCTGTACTTGAATTGAAAAGGCCTGCATGTCAAAATAGAAAATCCACCCCCACCCCCACCCCCCCTCCCCCCAATGAAGGAGGAGAGGGAACAGTGCGAACCGCACGAATCCGGGACTGCAATATCTGAGGACTGTTACATCATTTATTCAAAGACGCTGCTTGTTACACGTGCAGTTGTGTAATGGTTGATAATGAATTAGACGGGATATACAAGGAAACGGTTTTGATGGAAGATAATGAAAGTGTAGATGCCAGGATAATATTAAAGTGGTATTATAAAGAAATGGGGGACCGCGGTAGCACAGTGGTTAAGGTGCTGTGCTACAAATCGGAAGGACGCTGGTTCGATCCCAGTTGGTATCATTGGAATCTTTCATTGACATAAAATCCTTCCGATCGCACTATGGTCCTGGGGTCGACTCAGCCTCTAACAGAATTGCGTACCAGGAACATTTACTGGGGTAAAGGCGGCCGGTGCGTAAGGCTGACAACCTTACCACCATCCTGTACCGTTGTCACGAAATCTGGGAACCTTAATTTCCTGGAACCCCCTGGGCCACTCCAGGACTCTAACGGGACTGATTTTCATTTAAATTTATTATAAAGAAATTGTTATGGGAAGGTGTGAATTGGATTCATCTGGCTTTAAACAGACACGCACGTGAAACTATGCTTTCCACAAAAAAAAAACTGTTTATCTTGACTCAGTGGGCGGTTTTTTTCTATCTCCGAACTTTGTATCTTTCAATTAATTAATTAGCTTTTCCAGTAACATGTGTGTCAAATTTGTGTAGTATTTTTGAAACTTGTTTAGTGCTTGTGAAAATTCAGTGTCCTCTTTTGAACAAAGACGTTTATTTGAGCAGAAGGTTAAACAATTTTCTTATGAAGACCTCAAAAGTGTCTCAGCTAGCTAAAACCCCTTCAACTTTTCCTGCTGTTTCCAGTAGTCTGCAGACAGAAGTTTTGTTCTTGTCTCTGTTAATCTTCTTAAGCCGTGCGTGACTACGGCCGAGTACCCGTATTACCACCCACTGTCTCCTTCTCGGAATTTAATTCCTTAAATAAATTAGAGGAGAAGTGAAGGCAGCAAGTTCCCTAAGTCCGTAATTGAAAATACTTGAATGATACCAGAACAACCTCACCATTTCCCCAGGGATCACTTTACCCACCCTCACAGTTTCTGTCATCTGCTGCCTCCTTACAGATATCTGCTTGTTACCTGAACGAAGGAATGATGCAAAATACAGGGTTATTCAAAATGATTGTCAGGGTACAATTGTCCAGAGGCAATTCCGCACCAAATTAGGGAAACAACCACCAAGTGACAATTCCATTCGAAGGTGGTATGCACAGTTTCAAGAGACAGGGTGCGTGTGTATTTTCCGCCCGTCCAGACTGGCCCTGGGGCCCACACAGCCTCCTGTAAAATGGGTACCGGGTCTTTCCCGGGGATAAAGTGCGTCCGGGACGTGCAGCTGACCACTCACCCCCTTCTAGTACTGCGGTCATGGAAAAGTAGAGCTATATCTCTACCCACCCTCTGGGCCACACAGGGCCTGTAACGGGATCACTTTACCTTTTACAGTACGTTGTAAAGAGTATTTTTCATAATGATTTATTATGGCCTGTTCGTGCCCCAGTGGGGCTGAAACGTGTGACAACAGAAAGACCGAAAGCGCACACGAAGCTACTTCTTTGTACAGCAAGGGTTGTTTTGTGGAAAGTGTGTTGGAAATGTGGTGTGTTGAAATACGACGACATAAAGCTGAACTACGGCACCTCAGGGACCTGAATGGTAGTTACAAATTATCTAACTTTGTGGGGTCGCGTGATCAGAATGCAGGAAACAGAAACAAGAAAGGCAATGCTAGTATAACCTAACATTGGAGCGCTTTCTTGCAACCAATGTTGTAGTGGAAAAAGCAGTAAGTATTACATATTGTGAGTGTGTGCCTGTAGCCTGAGGTACCCAGCATGCAGTGCGCATGCGCCATATTGTCATCTGTGGCCTGCTCGACACTAAAAAATATTTTTTCCACACTACCTCATAAATGGCACGATTTTCGAATATATAATGTGATTGAACTTAAAATGTGTGTTTTGCTTTTCTCTACAATTTTTGTCTAAAATATTTCTCGCTATAAGAAGAAATGAACGAGATATGATAAAAAATATATATATTGGTGTTCATAGGAAGAACCCGTTATTCTTGTCCAGTTTGGATGGCACTGAAATTTTCTGTGCAGATTTTCGAACAAAAAACTCAAATATAAAATTTAAAGAAAATGTAAAGAAAATTTAAGGAAAATTTAAGGACATTTAAGTAAAATTTAAGGAAAATTTAAAGAAAATTTAAGGAAAATATTGAAAGAAAATTTAAAGAAATTTAAAGAAAATTTGAGGAAAATTTAAAGAAGATTTAAGTAAAATGTAAGGAAAATTTAAAGAAAATTTAAGGAAAATTTAAAGAAAATTTAAATAAAAGCCGTCCAGTAAGAGTCGAGTTGTTCCCTTCAGACAGACGGAGAGACATGACGAAAATTATAGTCGCTTTCCGCAGTTTTACGAGAACGCCATAAAACCGGAAGTAAAAGCTTTCAAAAATTGCAAATTTCAACTATTATGGGAACAGCCCTGACATGTTAACATTTCATTCATAATGGTATTCAGAGCAAAAGGAAATCGCATAGATGCAAATAAATACTATACGTCAGACAATAACACAACGTTTATTTTGTATACTATGATATATACGTCAGGGCGACATGTTTCGACCTACTAGGTCATACTCAGACCCTCGAAGAAAACAGATCCAAAAGTTGTTTAGTTTTTCTGCATTGTGGGATCCCAAATGCTTACAGGTTTCAGTTACAGGAGTTAAAGTGTATACTTACTTATTTACTTACTTACTCTACGGTGCAGAGTCCTTCTTGAGAAGCTAACTGGTTTGCAGCTAGTCAAGAAATTCCCCGCATTTCACGGAATCCGAAGGTTCATTACCGCATTCACAAGCGTCCACCAACTGTCTCTATCCTGGGCCAGCCCAATCCAGTCAATAGACCCACATCCCACCTCCTGGAGATCCATCCTAATATTATAAACCCATCTACGCCTAGGTCTCCCCAGTGGTCTCCTTCCCTACGGTTTCCCCACCAAGACCCTATACACCTCCCTCTCCTCACCCATGCGCGCCATATGCCCAGCCCATCTCATTCTTCTCGATTTTATCACCCGCACAATATTGGGTGAGCAGTACAAATCATTTAGCTCCTCGTTATGCAGTCTCCTTCATTCCCCCATTACCTCGTCCCTCCTAGGTCCAAATATTCTCCTCAACACCATGTTCTCAAACACCCTCAGCTTCCTTTCCTCCCTCAATGTCAGCGACCAAGTTTCACACCCATACAAGCAAAAGTATATAAGCTAGTATACATTTAACTTTTTCTTGCTCCTGTGACAGAAAACTGTAAGCATTTCGGATCCCACAATGCAGAAAAACTAAACAACTCTTGGATCTGTTTTCTTGGAGGACGTGAGGATGACCGACTAGGTCGAAACATGTCACCCTGACATATATACCGTTGTATATAAAATAAACCTTGTGTTATTGTCTGGCGTATTGTATTTATTTGCATGCTGTAACACTTCGGAATGGAAAACTTAAAAAAAATATATCATATAGCTCCTGCTGCATGTTGCACCAGCATCTTCTGTCTTCCAGTTTAAAAAAGACAAAGATATACAGAACTGTACTTGGGCCTGCTGTTTTGTGTGGGTCTGACATTTGGTCTGTCAAACTGAGGGAGGAACATAGGCTCAGGGTGTTTGAGAATAGGGTGCTGAGGAGAATATTTGGTCCTAAGTGGGATGATGTAGCAAGGAAGCGGAGAAAACTACACAATAAGGAGCTTCTTGATCTGTACTGCTCACCAAATATTATTACGGTAAAGAAATAACGAAAAGTTAGATTGGCTGGGAATGTAGAACAAATGGGGCAAAGAAGAGATGAACGCATGCTTTTGGTGGTGGAACATGAGGGGAAGTGACTACTTCGGAAAACCTCGGCATAGATAGGAGGGTAATATTAAAATGGGTATTCGAGAAATAGAATCAGGGTAAAGAAATGGCCAATTGATTGAATGTTGTGAATGCGGTAGTGTACCTTCGCGGTACGTAAAATGAGGGGATTTTTTTTTTGGGTAGGTGAGTACCTGTTAGCTTCTGAAGAAGGAAAGTACTCCTTGTGTTTAGTTGGTTAGTAAGTTAAATCCACTGGGAAAAATGCTTCCTGAGAATCTGATATTCCTTTTTTTTTACAATACGGCCTTGCCATTATGGGCACCAATTGTTCATTGCCGTTTTCACAAAACCCCTTCAGTGGCGCTTATCCTGCACCAACCGAATCTACGGTAAAGTTCCTCTAATAAATTAAACACAAAGCCTTGAAGACGGATGGGAAACTGAGGTAGAGTTCCGTGTATTCTTAATCTCGACCAGTTTGCAATAGAGGGAAGAGCTGCACTTGCTGGGTATAGGAGGAGAGTTTGCACCGAAGCCGGCCTGGACTGTGTGGGCAAGAGACAGGTGTCTGTAACTTCCCTACAGCTAATTTTGTGGCATTGTGACAGAACTGTTAATGCCTGTGCCCACCACAGCACAGGGTTTCGAGTTTTGTACATCAGCTGCATTTTTTGAAGAAAAGATTTATTTCGAAGAAATATGTACAGCATCTTAAAAGGAAAGTAACAGAATTGTTCTCATTACAGATTTACGAGTAATTAACTCTTCTTATAACAGAACCAACTAGATGCACTAATTTCTCATATTTATTTTTAGAATAAATGTCTACATGTTTCGGACAGTTCCTCTGTCCATCATCAGGAGTTTTTTCACTGTACACACAGCAACGGTATATGTCATACAGGTTTGCTGACAGCTTGTTCCGTCCTGATCCTGTTCGCAAGCTGTCAACAAACGTGTATGACATACCATTGCTGTGTGTACAGTGAAAAATTCCTGATGACGGACAGAGGAATGTGCGAAATATGTAGAGTTTTATTCAAAAAATAAATTTGAGAAATTAGTGAATCTAGTTGGTTCTATTATAAGAATTTATTACGATACACGATCAACTGGTCAAATAGGTTAAATGTGTGTGCATTAACAGAAAACACATAGAAGCGAATGTAAATCACGTGAGAGAAAAAAATATCTAAAACGAATGTCGGAGAGTGAGCACGTTATAGCAAAATTTGTTTCGAATTTTATGTTCGTAATTTGTTTAAATAGAGTTTGGATCGTCTAATGTGTCATTTCCTATGTTCAGCTGCGCCTAGTCGTTAAAGATTTATACAGTGTGTACAGATAGGGGAAAATACAGAAGTTATGGCTTGCTCCAAAGATCCTGGAGATATTAATATTAAAATTGACGATGACGCCCTAAAGCAAGTACCAAAATTAAAGTACCTATGGGGTATAATTACAGAACATGAAAAAATAAAGAAGATATTATACAACGAGTTAAAGAAGCTAAAGTTATGTTTAGTACAAAAAGCAACTACTGTGTTCGAGTAACCTTAGTTTGGATATGATAAAGAAACTTACAAAAAGTTGTATTTGTATTGTTGCTGTTTGTGGATCAGAAACAGGGACCGTAGGGAAAAATGAATAGAGGATTATAAATGCA
>Ga0123354_10012396_pt1 | contig 13211 bp, 5 predicted proteins | sample TergutLab28metaG_2_FD_97872 | JGI IMG/M metagenome (GOLD analysis project Ga0123354, IMG submission 97872) | Labiotermes labralis P4 segment gut microbial communities from Petit-Saut dam, French Guiana - Lab288 P4 | ecosystem: Host-associated > Arthropoda: Insects > Digestive system > Gut ...
GAAACCGGAGGGAAGGGGACCACTGGGGAGACCTAGGCGTAGATGGGTGGATAATATTAGGATGGATCTCCAGGAGGTGGGATGTGGGTATATGGACTGGATTGGGCTGGCCCAGGATAGAGAGAGGTGGCGGAAGCTTGAGTGCGGTAATGAACATTCGGGTTCCGTGAAATGGGGGGAATTTCTTGACTAGCTGCAAACCAGTCAGCTTCTCAAGAAGGACTCTGCACCATGGATTGAGTAAGTTTTAATATAACTACGTAAACCCACATAACTATCTCGGTACTGTAATTAAAAATTTACATCTTTCTTTTATGGTATTATCTGACACGTAAATTTACCTTGCATGTTGTACAAATGGTAGGGCAAGACTCAGTTGTTTCAATTGTTTTGGGCTCTTATCGGACACGCGTTGTACAGTGCGTTAAAACATGGTATATTTCTTTTATACTATTACCTGGAACATAATTTTCATTTTATTTTTACAATACGATACAAATCATGCACGAAACATTTTTGGTTACATTTTGGTTACGTACATCATAATGTTCAAACTATTACCGACAAGAGGGCACATACTCACACAGAATTATTTATTCAAAATGAGTCATAAACTAATACCCTGAAGTTTGGCACACCTTATGTTGAATATTTTGCACATCGTCGTTACTAGAAGAGTGAAATACGAGTACGGAGCATTGTCAGGAGGGTACTTACGGGGGAAAACCAGAATTAGTAGAAAAAAGACGTGAGCCAATGGAACTATATCCATCAGAATTTACACACGAACTGATCTGGGTCGAAATATTTTGAAATTGAACTAGTTTGTAAAACAAGACGCTCCAAGGGTAATTACGACGCACCCTTCTGTATTTTAACAGAATTTTACACATATGTTCTCCCGTAAATAACAATGCTTACTTAATACATCTACGCAACTGAATATTTAGCCCTTTACAAACTAAACTAAATCTAATTTTTGTTTCCAAATACACTCCCTACACTTCGGAAAACTCTATCCTCATCGTAAAAACAGCCCGTTGTTGTTGTTGTTGTTGTTGTAGTTGTTTTTGTTCATAGAATTAATTTCTGTTTATTATGATACTATTAAGAAATAAGTAAAAACATTGTGTGGGAAAAGTTTATTTTTGTTAAACGTCATGAAACACACAATCATCACCGGCTGTTAAAGAGTTAATTAACAATGTACTAATGACTATGAAAATTTCAATGTTACTTATGCCACATACATACTATTGCACAAAATCATAAGCCAGTTAAATCTACCCTAAATCCCAATAAATTCTTTCCCTTTCATCATTTCCATATCTGCCTTATTATCGGTAATGTATCTGCTAGGAGTCGAAGTGCCTCGAGTAGATCACAGCTGATTCTTTCCCCGTCATTTTAACTTCATTCACCTATCGTCTAATACAATTTATCAAATATACAAACACAAAGACCCCTTTCATTTTTCGTGCACTTGAATGTATAAGGACCTTTCATTCCAAGAGACAAACATATACATGTATTTTAGGGTCTTTCAACATAAATTGTTGAACATAAAGTTTTGTCATAATAGAAACTCAGTAAGTGAGAGATGGAGAAAAATTCATAAAACTGGGATTCATAAATATTGTCCACATGATATAATAGAAGACAATGAGACAAAAATCTCACCTAAGTGAGATGAGAAATATAACACATTTTCAATTAGAAAAACTGAAAAAAGACACTTGGTAAAACTATTTTATGTGTACGAATGATGATAAAATAGGTCCTAAAAGACAAGACGTGTGCGGACTGAATTTAGCTGTCTCAGAGTGGGGTAATGAATAAAGTACTGAACACGTTGTTTACCTGAAAGCGGACAATTCCGTCACCAGCTAAAGGACTGTAAATTTATGAGAAGAAATTTATACAAAATACAAATTAAAAGTCTAAAATATACTTATTTACTTACTTACTTACTTACTCCATGGTGCAGAGTCCTTCTTGAGAAGCTAACTTGTTTGCAGCTAGTCAAGAAATTCCCCGAATTTCACGGAACCCGAAGGTTCATTACCGCACTCACAAGCGTCCGCTACCTGTCACTATCATGGGCCAGCCCATTTCAGTCCATATACCCACATCCCACCTCCTGGAGATGCGTCCTAATATTATCCACCCATCTACGCCTAAGTCTCCCCAGTGGTCTCTTTCCCTCCGGTTTCACCACCAAGACCCTATACACCCCCCTCTCCTCACCATACGCGCCACATTCCCAGCCCATCTCATTCTTCTCGATTTTATCACCCGCACAATATTGGGTGAGGAGTACAGATCATTTAGCTCCTCGTTATGCAATAGTCTAAAATATATGGAGACTAAAATTAATCTAATCTAATCTAATCTAATTTTAGTCTAAAATATATGAAGACTAAAATTAATCTAAATTATATTAAAAAATTCAGTACGTATTCAGTCTAAAACAAGGCTCGTAAATTTTCTCCTTTACTAAGGCCAGTCAAAAATTTTTATTCCGTGAAACTCACCGCGAACATTTATTCTCTTGGGAAATCGCAGTTTGTTGGAATTTTAAACCTGTTGTAACACTGTATATACTGATAAACACCGAAACCCATAAAGTTAATAATTATTAATATACATTATAATTTCTAGTTGAAGTAGTCACAGGTACGCACGTAAGCTAACTTCGGCTACTTATCAGTTCAAACTTTACAAGGAATACTAAGACATACAGAGACAGAACATACAACATTGTGAATATTATATTAGCATTGATACAAGGGTCCCGAAGGTGTTTTTAAAATGATATGGCACGTTGTATATGGCCCTAAAACCGCACAACACCTCCGGGCAACTTTCATAACTTGTCTGGGAATAAATCAAGAAACGTGATCATTATGTAAATTTTGTTTGCCCGACTTTTGTTTTGCAAACGTGAAACATACAAGCCTGATAAAAGTGAAGAAATATATTTTTGTAATATTCAAAAGAAAAGCCAGGATCATTATTATTAAATTTGGTGAAGAGGAAATTCAAATATAGTAGTGACACGAATTATATCTCTTTTACTGGCATACAATTAACTAAACGTTTATAACTTAATACAGGAATCTGACTTAGGTCGACTATTCAGTGTCTGCCGATATCTAGCAACATTCTGAAATGAGATAATCAAGGACTCTGCTTCACGGAGTTAGGCAGATCATCTATTGCACATTATGCACCATAAACAACTAAATCATTCTAAGCAACAGGGCGCTCTTTCACAAGCTTATAATTTCTCGCTAGTCACGAAAATCCCCGCGTTTTACAAAGCCTAAAATTTCGTTATCATCTTCGTAATAGCTTGAAACGTGTTCTATCCTGAGCCAGATGAGCCCAATCCTCATCCCACTTTCTTTTTATCATATATTTTTTTAAATTATCCTACCATCTAAACAGTGACCTTCCAATTAATCTCTCTCCTTCAGGCACCCTCACCAAAACTCTGCATGTGTCTTCCTTCTCCACCATAAATGACACATCACTTCCGAATTAAGATGAAATGATACTGAATTGTTTTGAGGTGCGTCATCCCCGTTGTTTTAGTTCAATAACAAAAAAAACTCTGTGTATTATACATACAGTATCTATAATATTGATACTGAATGGTGTAAAAAAATATTAAAATTGATAAATTTAAGAAAGGTATATATAATTAAAAGGTAAAGCAGTCCCATTACAGGCCTCGAGTGGCCCAGAGGGTTCCAGGAAGTTAAGGTTCCCAGATTTCATGACAGCGACACAGGATGGTGGTAAGGTTGCCAGTCTTACGCACCGGCCGCTTTTACCTCCAGGAAGTGCTCCTGGTACTCATTTCTGTTAGAGGCTGAGTTGACCCCAGGGCCATAGTGCAATCGGAATGATTTTATGTCAATGAAGAATTCCAATGACACCATCTGGGATCGTACCAGCGACCTTCCGACTTGTAGCACAGCACCTTAACCACTGTGCCACCGCGATCCCCAGATATAATTAAAAGGAAACGTATAAAATGAAGTATGAAAGGAAGAACACAAAGGAAGACAAAGTAGAGACGCAGGAAGAAATTTAGAAAGGAAGGAGGGAAACTGAGGACGATAGCAATAAAACGAGGGTAAAATAAAAAATAATAGACAAACCACCTTCCAATGTGACGTCGTTATACGAACAAAACATTCTTAACTCCTTGCATCCTGCACTGTTATTCTTTATTTCTTACCTATTAACGGAGTTCATGACTAAAATATCTTATTGCTATTGATTCTCAGTTCAGTTCGTTTGTAGCCGTACCTGCTACAAACGAACACGATCAATAACAATTTGCAGTAACAAAGCACACATCGCCGAACTTGTTGTGTCATGTTGTGTCATGTTGTGTCAGATGACATTTATCGTACGAAGTCGTGGGCTTGACCAGACGTCACACGTTACAGTAATAAAGGCACTCATAACAGTGAGCCCACGTGATGTCCTTATCTGCCACACGTATGAAAGTAATCTGAGAAATGCCTTCAGTCGTACAGCACCTTATCTTCTTCCATGGACGCAACAGACGCTGAATATTAAAGTGCTTTACGTTTGACAGTTTCCTGAGCGCCGGAGTGTACAGAACAGTCATATGTCTGTGTGTCTGTGGAGAATGCCACGGGAAAAAGGGAAGAAGTAGCTGTAAATATAAGTTCCAGTACCTTACCATCACACCATAGAATGCGTGTAGGATATTGGAGGCAAAGCTCCACCTATTCCAGATCCAATCTGGAGAAAAACCACAGAAGAGGAGTTTTACATTTAATGATAAACAAAAAAGTAAATGGGCGCCAACCACAACCGTTTCTTAAACAGTGAATTTTTTTTTGTCTAATGATACGTATTTCGTCTTATTGTTGAGCCACTGACGGCCACTGATCGTCCATTTAACCTTTCGTTTATTTACGTGTCACAACTAGATGTCTCAGCCTAAGTAGCGTCAAAACCTGTTTGTCCGAAAGGCGTCATTCACTGTAACTTTCCCTTTCATCCGCAAGAATTAAACTGATACACGAAGCTTTAAAAAATAGATAATACGTCCGAAGGCGGTATAGCTCAGTCATTATAGTGCTTTGATTACGGGCGCGGCAACTGAGAAATGTTGGTTCGTTTCCCTGCATGGACAAGGAATTTTTTTCTAACCAAGAACGTCCGCAAATACTTGGGATTCAACTAGAATATTATTCCTTGTTTACAGGAAGTGATACCCCGAGGAACATCGCTATCTAGTCTCGCGGTTAATAATGAGCGAGGCTATACTTCCAGGCTCCCTTATGCCTTCCAGGCTTGCGCAGAAAGAACTTTGCAATTTCTTATAAACACATTTCAATATCGTTCACAGGTGTAAACAACGTGGCTTTCACAATAAAGTGGCTGGCTGTAGACCAAAAGCTTTCGTTAGGACAAGTTACTCTCATTCGAACCACGTTTTATGAAGCTAACACAGCACCATCAAACCTGGGAAGTATGTTTTTTTTTTGTCATGGGCAAAACAGCTGCTGTATGAAGATGCCAACTGGCCTGCACCTACAACATAAGTTTAGAATGTGTGTAGCACTTTGTCTGTTCCACCATACTTTATCCTACGCTACAGCAGACGGAACATTTTAACTTTAGTATAAAGACGTATTATACAGGTTCAGCGCAGGTTGGAACAATTTTGCGATAAGGGAAATAAACTGTATGAACGGCAAGAATTTCTTGCAAGAGACGAATAAATCAAAGCATATTGTTTTTAGTTAGTTTATATGTAGTTCTGTTAGATGCCGAAAAAATAAACACACATACATTAATTTCCTAACACAATTTCATTCCTAACCACTTTAGCAAATTAAAATCGCAGGGAAATTTGAAATTTATTTCTGGAATAACCACTTTCTAACTGTGGCTACAGATGGCTAACATGACCGAACCTTGCCGGGTTCTTCCAACATGACCAGCCGAATGAAGTATTTCTACCCTATTAAGCAAGAAATAAGTAATAAACACCAAAAGAGGTCCAATTTTTTACTTGCGTAACTTTCTAATTTGACATGCGACCAACACAATAAATATTGCGCCTGTTTCTTAATTCAATTCTTTGCTGCACTGAATGTGATTATTCTCGATCGCCTGCAAGGTAAAGTTCTGGCAACAAATACTTCGGGTAAATATTTTTCCGAAAGTTTTACTTCAATTTTATGCAAATTATTTTACACGGTGGGGTGTCCAGGGTAAATATGAAAGGTGTGGGAATTTCGTAGATTCGAAAAGTCAAGTACCACTGACCTAGAGAATGGAAGAAAAACATTACAAACTTTCAGTCAGGGCAGCTTTGAGTCTAGCAGAGAGTTGAACAGAGTACATCTCAAAATTCACTCAGACTTTATTTAACCTTTATGCAGTATGCATCCTATATATAGGACAGACGTACCGCTCCTCCCCACAGTACACTTTTTATATATTTAGTCAACAAATATATTTAATTACATTTTTAGGCTTTCTCTCGCCATCTTCGTTTATTCCTCCACAAAATGTCGTGTATTTCCTAATGTGACACTTCTTGGTTCATAAAATATTCACAAGTTGCATAAATGGTGTGCTAAACTGTAAACGTCCAGCTCTAGGGCCAAAAGGTTAAGAACGTGTGAGGCAGAAACACTTGAAAATTAGATTAGGAAGGTAGCCTTAATAAGCTTCACGCACTTAAAGGGCCCCTGATTATGGTACAAGTCACCCTGTTGATACACATGGAACAGCTCATTGCTATATTTCGAGAAATATAAGAAACGGGGATTCGTAATATGAAAATGGCTGAGTCCTGTGAAAAGCTTTAAGGTTAGACATATCATTATGGAACCACATACGTGCAATTTATATGAGTGATAAAAATGTCACAGCAATAAATTACTTGCTATACGACGTCATGTTTTGTTTCTAAAGGGATGTGAGTGGTACAGAATAGCAGGTGACTACTGAATTGCAAGAAGGGCACAAGTAACCAGTGTCTCTGTGTAATATTATGACGGGCTTGCATTTAAACGTTTTACTCTAAAGACCAGGTACACAGAGTTCACTGGAGAAGAATATGTAGAGATTAGTATTGAAGATGTGTGACATTGTGTGTATGTGTGTGTGTGTGTGTGTGTGTGTGTGTGTGCGTGTGTATATATATATTTTATGGTGTACAATGCAAGAATAACTCTTGCTTGCGAGTTAGATTATGAGAAGGCGAAGTATCATACGACACCAAATATAAAATGCGTGCGAAACAAAAAGAACATAAAACTTTTAACAAGATTTCAATAAATGTTTTACTTTTCAGTAACAATTACTGACAATCATCTCTAAATATCTAAAATAGTAAATATGTCACAATTATAATTTTACCGAAAAGTAAATTTAAATAACTTACAATATTCGAAAAACTGTTTGAAAAAAGAACGTGCAGGATACTAAGCATATGATTACTGGGTGGAATATAACGTAAAATCGAAAAGAAATTTAGTTAATAAGTAATTATAAAAATTGACAACTTTACAGTTTTCATAAACAAGAGTAAGGAATCGGATTATCTTTCAAAAATGGACAAATTTTTATTATTTATGGATTATCTATGCCGGTCCCAGTGGCCGCGCGGTCTAAGGCATAGGTTTGCGGCCGCTCGCCTGCTGAGATTGTGGGTTCGAATCCCACCGAGGGAATGGATGTTTGTCTGTTGTGCGTGTTGTGTGTTGTCGGGTAGAGGTCTCTGCGACGAGCTGATCACTCGTCCAGAAGAGTCCTATCGACTGTGTTGCGTCATTGTGTGTGATCTAGGAACCTCGTGAATCAGGAGGCCCTGGACCGCGTTGGGCCGCAGCGCCACAGGAAAAAAAGAGGGGGTATCTATACTGCAGTTCAACTCCTCTTGACTGCTATCTAAACATAAAGATTCAAACATATCTAAAGTGCGCCGCACTTGGTTCTATCCCGTAGCAAAGATCACGTTATCTGAGGGTGTCTAAGAAAAGGGTGGTGAGGTAAAAGTTTGTAAATGTGACGGAGGTAGTAAAAAGAAATACGAAAATTACACAGTAAGGAGCTTGGGATATTTAGGCTTAAATTACAGCGTAATATTAAATTGTTTCTAACACGAATAGTGCTCGCAAATTCAGAAAATTTGTTTGTTTATCAGCGAATACACTCCACGTTGGATTTGTACAATGTCCTTAATGAGATATCTGGATCCGTACAAGATGAGAGAATTTTTGCTTAACTTAGCAGCTTAGCATTTTCGAAAATGGAAATGTGTTCTTTCAAGTTACTTCGTTAGGAATATAATTGCTTGGAGTTTCCAGCGAAATATCAGGACAAAACTTTGAATGGTACAATAGATTCTCAGTCCAAACCATTGCCTGCCATTGTCATCTTCTTTTCTCATATGTACACCATACAATCTGCAGATGAATCGGCGCCTTTAAAAAATAAACGTTGATATTTCCATATTAAATCAAGGACAAAGATGGATATTCAACGTTCTAATTATCCAAAAACAATCAATAAATGTATCACTGTTCAAATTTATGTAAGTAAACTCACGAAATCATAGAATCGGATTTCCATATTCCGTGATGAGGAATGTTATTTCACATATATTATTTAAAATTTTGCATTACGATATTCTGTTGGCTTTAACATCTACAGCTTATGTAATAAATTAAATGTTATATGTCAACAAGAACAAATATGGGACCACTAAGAATTTTTGTACTTGGCACATATTTCGCAACAACTGGAATTTTGTTGAAATATTACGGCAGACATTTAATCTTTTAATCGGTAAGTGGCAAATCTTGCTAGGCATAATGCAACGAAGGTTTCGCAAGTTATCGCAAGGATTGTGTGTTTCATGACACCAGTTGTGAGAAGTTTATATATATATATATATAGCAGATATTAAACAACAGTATCGGACGTTAAGCCTACACGATCTCCTTACCACATATCTCAAAATATACACAGCATCAATATATCAAAAACGTAAAAACTAAAACGAAACCACTCTATTATTAAATCATAGTATTAAGTCAAACCTAAGTGCGTATCACTCCATTCTTAATCTGCCTTCAGTACTCAAGGTCTGTAAAAGGGTGTGTAAATGATGAAGAGCATACACGCGTTTGTGTAATGGGCCAGAATTTAGTTTGTAACCTTACCATCAATTCTACTTTTCTTCTCCCTTTTAGATTTGTGTTCATAAGATTGTCACCCGATGCTGACAAATGGCCACTATCAAGTATCAAGCTTCTCACATTTATCAATAGCTTGCGCTTTGCCTCATGCTTCCTAACGTCAGAACACAACACCACAGATTAGAGTGAAAATAATAATAATAAACTTCAGCTTTAAAAGGGTGCAATTAGGCTGAACACGGCCAACATTTTTTTATTCCGTTGAAAGTTTTCTACACTTTTATCTTATTGCGTATTTACTGATTCTAAGGTGTGTCATCCCCGTTGTGTGTTGAAAGACTAATGGTGAGTTAATTTCAGTCAGAAAACACAACTATAATTGTGTTCTAGATGGTGGTATTTATTAACAAAGTAAATAATTATATACTGCTCGTACTTCGGCCTAAAGCGGCCATCTTCATGATATCACAATTACAATTTTGCTCAAAGAGTGTCATATATATGTCTATATTGCATAGTGATGTTGAGATCTCACCATCGTAATACGTGCTACAAGTAGGTTTATCTAGTGGGATGTCTAGTGGGTCAATGAATGGTGGGGTGTGGATCTCCTTGGTTGGGTATGTATGGGGGGGGGGGGAGTTTATGGGTGGCCGTGATGTAGGTGTAGTGTCTATGGTTCTCACGTTGGGTTGGGGGGGGTTTTGTGATATATGATGGCCGCTTTAGGCCTAAACATTTAGTTATTTACTTTGCTAATAAATACCATTATCTAGCATACAATTACAGTTGTGTTTTCTGACTGAAATTAACTCAACATTAGCGTATTTACTGATTTGAATGTGGGATGCGGTGGGAAGCTAACACCATAATGCTACTTCACAGCAATAGTCATTTTGATCCAGAGTACCTGACTTGGTACTGGAATTGGTTAGTGCCTCTACTGTCATCAGGGGGAGCAAGAGTAGTGGATATAGCGCCTAGGCTACGGGTTGGACCGTCCGGAATTTTAATCCCGGTCAGGGAAAGAAATTTGTACCTTCTCCAAAACGTGCAGACGGTCTCTGTGTCTCACCCAGCCTCCCGTTCAGTGGGTACAGGAATACTCTTTCGAGGGTAAATTGGCCGGGACGTGAATTTAACCACCCACCTCCATTTAGTGTTGAGACTAGGAATAAGTGGAGCTATAATCTCTGTTCTCCTTACTTGACTTCATAGCGTGGAACAGAAAAGCTTTCCCTATATTACCATCCGGGTTGGACAAGGCAATTACAACTTATTAATATTCTTATTACATATACAAAATGAAGCAATTTAGGCCTATATGCTTGACTTTAAGTAAATTTCTTCTTAAAACTTCTTTTCTCCTGTGGGAATCAATTCGCAGTTATTATCTTGGTGAAAGAAGAAGGAAAGAAGCAAGTCGTAGTAGTCTCATTAAACTATGCACTTTCATTGACCAATGAAAAAAGAGCGTGACATTAACCCTTAAAGTAAAACTTTCGTATAAGCATAATGTAAAACTTCACCTTCAAGATAACACGCTGAGTCCGAATTAGAGAGTACAAATTCTTGGAGATACAGGCAGAAGTGTTTTGTTTAAAGACGCTCTCATCTACTAAGATTGTAGAACGTCTGATAGGAGATGCAAGAAATACAAGTACAGAGCATTGGTGAAGGTCTATAGGGAGGTACTCACTCTTTATTATGTGAATGTTATGACACAAATATTTACACTGTTGTAAAAATTGGCAATATCATAATGTAAAATGTAGTGGTGAATACGAACTTTATCTCTGTTTTAAAGTGTTAGATATATTATCTTGCACTGTTAAAATAACCGTGTAACTGCGTGTAGGATCCTACGCATTTCCAATTCACGCAGCTCTTGAAGAAAAAATACAATATTAAAATTAAAAAACTATTACATTCCATAAGAGTTGGTTACTGTTTTTTTTAAAAAACAGTTATCTTACTTTCAGCCTCCAAACGTACAGTGAAATATGAAGTAAAAACAGAAATTTTTCAATTGACTTCTGAAGCTGCAAAATGTGATCTACTACTTTAGATCATAAATCACAACTCCTTTACAAAAATAATGGGAAACTTTTTCGATAAATTGGGGGAATAATTTAATAAATTAAATTGCAACACGAAAATATTGGGGGATATGAGTAGGACACGTGGTAGTACCAGGAATTGATTGAAAGGCTAAGTTGGACATTTAAAAGGCACGGGAAGTAAAACTATATGTTTCGTAGGCAATGTCTCGGAACTGTGAAGAATGGGAACTAATCCTAGGATAATATTAAAATTGATCGTATACAAACATTTTGATGGGGTGCGAGATCCATTAAGATTACTCAGGATTATGTAAAATAACAGAAATTCTCATTATGGTTGTTAATCATCGGGATTTTGTTACCGCAGTTGTAACTTTTTCTACATGGTACGAGTAATTTCGGTTTTGTGACAATTAAATGAAATTTTGTACATAACTGTTCTCTTACACATGCCATCTCGGCAGGGGAAGGGCGTAACCTTCTTTCTATTGTTCAGTGCACAATCAAAGTGAAATGAGTATTGCACTTTATCTTACTGACTGATGCAGTCACAGCTTTTTCCCAATGCATCGTGACTGTGTCCAAAATAAGAAGCCAAGTGCTTGAAACATGACCTCTTAAATACGTAATGTTATATATATAAGGTCCATTCTTATTCCTTTCGGCGCTAAATTTATGGTAGGGGTAAAGAAGTCCCGTTAGAGGCCCGGAGGGGCCTATAGGTTTCCAGGAAGTTAAGGTTCCCAGATTTCCTGACAACGGCACTAGTTGGTGGTAGGCTGTCAGCCTTAAGCACCGGCCGCCGTTACCCCCAGGAAATGCTCCTGGTACTCATTTCCGTTAGAGACTGAGTCGACCCCAGAGCCATAGAGCGATCGGAAGGAGTTTATATCAATGAAAAACCACTGAAACTAGCTGGGATCGAACCAGCGACCTTCCGATTTGTAGCACAGCACTTTAACCATGTGCTACCGCGGTCCCCACTGAAGGTATGACGAAGGTTTAATTACATTAGTTCCACGCAATGGTGTTTAATACAGGAATATATAATTTAAAAATTCGATTTTTTTGTCCTTATTAAAATAAAATTTTAAAAATATTTAATGTAAAATTTACCACAAAGTTATAATATCCTTCCTACATAATTCGGTTTCAGGAAATTTACAGTTTTATTTGTTGCTCCTTTCAAGGGTATAGAACATATCTTACACAACTCACTTTAATCATAAATCTCATTGCTGCACCGTGCATTTTTGTAGAATCACTTACAGACACGCTGCCACAACACCTTGTTTGCAAAAACGAATTAAATTGTGAATATTGTAATATAACTTTAGCAAGAAACAACAAAGCTCCCTGATGATCTAACAGGATCGAAACATTTCGGAGTGATTTTAAGTGTTTTTAAAGTGTTTTATGTGAAGGTTGTGTAAGTGTAGTTGTTGGTTGATAATAGAAGTCACTTAAATCATTTAATACATAAAAATAATATTTTCTAAAGAAGACACTTGACCGTATGCCATAACACATAAAATTACTGGAAAGCCTCAGTTTTAAGATTGGAGATCCCCGTTGTGCTGACCAGACTAATGGTTACGTACAAAGTAGTCGAACACAACTAAGTTTGTAAGTGTTTAATAAAGCGGCATGTTTCGACTTTTAGGCGCTCATCAGTCTAACACGTGTGATATAAACGTAGGTAGAAATACAAACACGCCTCGTTGTGGGGCAAAACAAGGAATGTTCGTATCACATGTGTTAGCCTGAAGACCTGAAAGTCGAAAAATGTTGATATTTTAAACACTTCAGAACTTCACTGTATTCGATTACTTATAACATAACCATTAGGTCTCAATTCTTTACCTTAATAAATAACTGAAAAGCGGCTTAATATGGGCAGCCTTCCTGACACACTTCTTCTATAATCAAAATAAAATAA
>Ga0123354_10012398_pt1 | contig 13211 bp, 4 predicted proteins | sample TergutLab28metaG_2_FD_97872 | JGI IMG/M metagenome (GOLD analysis project Ga0123354, IMG submission 97872) | Labiotermes labralis P4 segment gut microbial communities from Petit-Saut dam, French Guiana - Lab288 P4 | ecosystem: Host-associated > Arthropoda: Insects > Digestive system > Gut ...
ATTTCACTTCTTCTATGCTCAACATGTTTCGGACATTAATACATCCATCATCAGGAGCCTGCGACTTTTCTATTGAATCACCACATTGGTCGTGTGTTCTTGTTTCGATGTGTGTTGCAGTTTCGGTGTGGCTGAAGCCCAACTTGTTGTGATTCAGCCCGCTACACGGATACCACTCCAACCCAGCCGCACCGAAACTCCAACACACATCGAATCAAGAACACACGACCAATGTGGTGATTCAATAGAAAAGTCGCAGGCGACTGATGATGGATGTATTAATGTCCGAAACATGTTGAGCATTGAAGTGAAATAAAACATAATAACTAATGACATCAAGTTGGTCTCTTATTCTTCAACTGAGTGTGTGTGTTTGTAGCCTTAGGTATCCAGCATTCAATGCGCATGCGGCGTATTATTTCGTCATCTCTGGCCTGTTCGGCTGTACAGTATTTTTCCCACATCATGTCATAAACCATACAATTTTCGAAACTAAAAATTATTGAACATGAAATGTGTGTTTCGAGCGTCTGTATAAGTTTTATGTGAACATTTTACATTCTAAGAAGAATTTAGCGAGATATGATCGAAAATGTACATAGATCTTCATGTAAAGTACCCGCCCTTCCTGTCACATTTTAAAAGAAACGTGGATTTTCTCAACAGATTTTCGACAAAAATATTCAAATATCAAATTTCACGAAAAGCCGTCCAGTGGGGGCCCGAATTGTTTCTTGCGGACGGACGGACAGAGAGACGGATAGATATGACGAAGCTAGTAGCGGCTTTTCGCAATTTTTTAAACGCTCTTAAATATCCACAAGTGTATCGTTTGCTCGTCTCTTGCCCTACTGCCACACCCCCCCCCCTCCCTTCCCCTGTTCTCTCTCTGCCACAGCACTTCGCATATCGCTAGGTGCGACGGGAAAAACACAACTGAATTTTGCAATACACGACACTAAACACACTTATCATACAAGCACTGGAAAACTGAGATCTTGTTTTTTGGCTGATACTATGCGCCATTCACACTGCTTATCCAACGGCATCCTCCTCAACAAAAGGTCGTTATCAGCTTTGAATATCTGAAAATATAGTGTCACTTTGAAAGAAAGATAGAACACTTTACGTCTTCACAGTGTGTTCCCCTTTTGAATATCCCGGGTTTAACACTTCAGTTTGGCACCATGTGTAAAGAAAACGCTACGCGTTCTTATTGTCCTCTACACAAGTATTAATAACACTCACAAGGATGTCAGTTTGTAAATAACCAAATTGACGCACAATTTTTTCTCGTATGTTTATTTCTATTGTCTACATGTTTCGGACAGCCATTTGCCCATCATCAGGAGAATTATTGTATCAATGCGACACCTGGCTTATGTCACTCTGTGTAGATGACCGTCTGGTATGCAGAAGCATATACTCCTGCATACCAGACAGTCATCTACACAGAGTGACATAAACCAGGTGTCGCATTGATACAATAATTCTCCTGATGATGGGCACATGGCTGTCCGAAACATGTAGAGAATAGAAATAAACATACATGAAAAATTGTGCGTCAAGTTGGCTATTTACGTGGATCATACCAAGATGCACGGTAAACAAAACATAGAACATGGGTGACAGTCTCTTTTCATCTTATTAGACTACATGTTAAACCTTTAAAGACTAAATATGTCTGTTTTATATAAGGGCTCAGTCCGTACCGCGCAGTAAACACTCTCCACCTCGGTTATACAAAACCAGTCTGTTAATGTTGTGCAAGGTAAAAGTCCGTACAGAACTCATAAATGCAATGTGAGCACCATGTAGAATTTTTTAATGTTGAACATGGTGGTGCGTTAATTAATCGCTAGGATTAAAAATGTTAATGAACAGAGCCAAGAAATGGAAGACGGAAGACTTGCTCTTAAAGAATATATGGAACATAATCACAAATATTACATGAGAAACATCTATCGAATACCTGAACATATAACAAGCAGTATCAATGTTTAAAGTTTCCCTTAGCATGTATACTGTATATAAATTCTACAGGCCGAAATAAACGGCAGATTTCTTAACGTTTTGTGATTAGACATGCTATTACGGTCATCAGAACCACTGTCATTAGCACCACAGTAATCAGCACCTCTGTCATCAGCACCACTGTCATCAGCACCACTGTCATCAGCACCTCTGTCATCAGCACCACTGTCATCAGCACCACTGTCATCAGCACCACTGTCATCAGCACCTCTGTCATCAGCACCACTGTCATCAGCACCACTGTCATCAGCACCACTGTCATCACCTCCTCCTCATTTAATTCTCCTTCCTCTTACTTTTAATTAGCATTGCTTGTTTTGTAATAAAATTACGTTATTTAGATGCTACAAGGTCATGAGTTTGCTAATTATTGAGAAACCTAAAAATATGGGCGTAATATTTATAGAATTATATTATTTTCATTATTATTATTTGGTCGAGAAACGTTTTTGATTATTTTTATGTTTGATTTGCTATTTTATATGTGTTTAATATTTTGTGTATGTTGTGTTCTCGTATTGTTTTGTGTACTGTTTGTCATTTTTTGTACAGCTGTACTTTTTCTATTTTTGGACACGTTTACCGGTCCACCGTCGGCGGGTGGAAACTCAATTGCAGTAAATAAATATCATAAAATTACATTGCATTATTATTATTATTCCTATTACCGATATTTCTAACTCTTGTATCACTTGCCATAATAATTTTATACAAGAAATTCTTTTTTTGTTTGGTTATGATTGTTTAATGTGACCTGTTCATTGTGCCTGTTATTTGTGTTGGTATTTTGTGCTGTTTCTGATGTTGGCTACTTGATGGTTGACTCAGCATATTGATAAAGAGGGACTAATTACTGCTATCATTACTACTACTACTGCTACTACGATTACTGCTACTACTACTACCACCACCACCGCTACTACCGGTACTGCCGCTGGTACTCTACTACTACTACTACTACTACAACTACTACTAATATTACTGCTACCACTACTACTACTACTACTACTACTACTACTACTGCTGCTGCTACTACTACTGCTACTGGTGCTACTGATACTGATGCTGCTACTGCTACTACCACTACTACAAGTCCTACTGCTGCTACTAATACTGTTACCACTACCACTACTACTACTGCTGCTGGTACTCTAGTACTACTGCTACTACTACTCTACTACTACTATTACTACTACTGCTACTGCTATTACTACTCTACTACTACTACTACTGCTGCTACTACTAATATTACTGCTACTACTACTGCTACCATTACTACTACTGCTACTACTAGTACTACTGCTGCTGCTACTACTACTGCTACTGGTGCTACTGATACTGATGCTACTGCTACTACCACTACTACTACTACTACTACAAGTCCTACTGCTGCTACTAATACTGTTACCACTACTACTACTACTACTACTACTGCTACTGGTACTCTACTACTACTACTACTACTACTACCACTACTACTACTACTACTACTACTACTACTACTACTACTACTATTGCTGCTGCTGCTGTTACCGTCGTCTTTACATCCTTGTCACTTTTTCATTCAATTACATTAACGCGTGTTAAGAAACACTGACAGTTATTTTGTATCTGCCGCACGTTCTGCAAGTACACGTCATCACCACATTCATCAATACCGTGTACTTAGTACAACTATCACCACACCCGACTATCAACTTCTGCTACGCGCAACATAATAAAGCCCATCCCATTTCAAAAAAAAGCCCCGTTTGCTACTCCACAAGGACTACCGTCACTTGTCGATACGAAGGCGTCGATTCAAGTCTCACCCACAGCTATTCTAGTTTCTTGTTTTAATTTAGTGTACTGTGCCGTAAATGGCCAGAAAGGAAACAATCGGACGTGGTTTGCACATTCAATTAGCAGGACCGAAATGTACGGTGCCGTGGGAAACACCCCTCATCGGAAGATCGAACCATTTGATCCTGCTTTGTCGCAGTTCCCCCAGCTGTTCTACACTGTTACAATAATCCATGTTATTCTGGAACCTCAATAAGTACTCAGAATTTACGGTCTTCTAGCCCCTCGTGGAACATTACACAGGCTACAGAAGTATACACCACAGGCAAGCGCGAAAGACACAGCAGGGATTACCTGCATGCGATTACTTTAATATCTGAGATTTAGCTTTGAAAATAATTAAACCTCCTACAGCAAACAGAGGGAAGTCTCTGAATTTTTGTTATGCTGTAGTTTTAACTATGATTAAGATTTTTTCCGGCTTTACTTTTTAATTGTTCACGGTTACGTAGTTCTTGAATTTGGGCCCATGTACTTGTTTGGAAAGAAAGTGATTGGGCGCAAAACATTTTTATTGATTGAATTCTGTGTATTTTGTGTTATACATTTTATACACTACTGCTTACTGCATAATAAGATTCTGTTAGTTTATTCCGAAATTTACATTTTACCTTTACCTTGACCAATGTTATATATTTTTATTTATATATGTGTATTTATTTTAGAAAACTCAATCATTATGGACAGTGTATATTTCCATCTGAGTACAGACCCTGAAGTGTGCAACACGATTTGCCGTTTATTATGCTTATTATTTGCAAACGTGTCTCTATGACAGTAGTTAGCGGCCTTGCAGCTAAACTTGTAATACAAATTACTGTACGAAATCAATGTTCTTACACTAATACGCCACAAAATGTTCGAAGCAAACAAGAAACATCTGTTGAAAAGAACGTGGAGCTTGGAGGCACGCGGTGGCACAGTTGTTGGAGGCACTGAGCCACGAGCCGGAAGGTAGCGGGTTCGATCCCCGATGGTGTCATTGGCATTTTTCACTGACTTAATCCTTTCGGCCCTGGGATCGACCGACCCTTGAACAGAAATGAATACCAGGGGTATCTCCTGGGGGTAAAGGTGACCAGTACCTAGGGCTGACAACCTTGCCACTTTCATGTGCCGATTATCCGGAAATCTGGGATTCTCACCCTCCTGGCACCTTAAGGGGCCTGTACAGGGATTGTTGAAAGGAACGTAGTGGGAAATCGAATCAGGAATATGAAAGTTTTCGGACGACATCTGTTCTTAGACACACCCTCAAAGTACTGCACGAAAACCATCCAACACACTAAACCTGTTAGCGACTTGGCCCGTGTTGCAGGAGACAACGGTTCGCGTGGAAGTTTCAGTAGACACCTTTTATCATTTCTTGTTACTACCAAATCTACTGTGGGACCGCAGTAGCACTGTGCTTGAGGTGCTGTGCTACAAATCGGAAGATCGCTAGTTCGATCCCAGCTGGTGTCACTGGAATTTTACATTGACACAATCCTTCCGGTCGCACTATGGCCCTGGGGTCGACTCAGCCTCTAACAGAAATGAGTACTAGGAGCATTTCCTGGGGGTAAAGGCGGCCGGTGCGTAAGAGTGACAACCTTACCACCACCCTGTGCTGTTTTCATGTAATATGGGAACCTTAAATTCCTGGAACCCTCTGGACCACTCCAAGCCTGTAACGGGACTGTTTTACCTTTACCAAATCTACTGCCGTTAATGAGCTTCATGTATCACGTGTCCAATGAGAGCTATAGTTACAGTTGCGAGGCAGCCGTAGTGGCAATGAATTATCATCGCAGAGTAACGCGAGTTCGCTCAGCCGTCAATCATTCGGATGGGACCTGGATGGAGTCCGTTGGCGACAGAAAGGAGGAGGTTTTATGTCTCTCACCGTTTACCGTTGAGTGCTGTAATGGTATATTTTATAGAATGTATAGCGCCTGATGGAGCAAAATGAACTCTTAAGACAGTTGACTTACTGACTGTCTGGTTGTTAAAATAGTCAACTAACTAACAACTCAAGGGAGCAGAGTTCTTCTTGAGTGGCTAACAGGTCCTAAGATAGTCAAGGAATTCCCACATGCTCAAGAAATTTGTTCCTTTGATTAAAAAAAACTGAATAGTATCAGGGCAACGACAGCGCAATTCTTTTTTCTATTTTGAGCCAAATAACTCAAATACACAATCCCGTACTACAATAACCACCCATTTTAATATTATTCTCACCTCAGCGCCTCTAATTCTCAAGGGGCTCTTTATTTCAGCATTTGCAAACTCAACAGCCCCAAGGATTTTTTTTTGCTCTCATGAATGCTACATGATCCACTCATCTCATTGTCACTTAATCACCTAAGATTATCCTAAATATGTGTACATATTGTCGTATTCAAGACAATAGCGTGACAAGACTATTAATTTAGCGCACACAGACTGTGCATATCAGAATATTTATATTGTTTTTCATTCCTCAAGACATGCCCATTTCATTGAGCCATGTGTGTGTGTATGTGTGAAGTTGGCAGTCTGTCTTGTTACATAACGAGGCGTTCCTTAACTGAAGAATAAAAAACCAACTAGAAGCCACTTGTTATTTTATTGTATTTCTTATAGGCTCAACATGTTTCGGGCATTACTATGCCCATCATCAGGAGCTCGAGACTGTGATGTTGATTACCACATTGGTCGTATCGTTCTTGGTTTGCTGTATGATGGAGGTTAGGTGCAGTTAGGTTGGAGTGGTGTCCGGGTTGCAGGCTCAAACAGAAGTCGTGCTTGAACCAGCAAACCAAGAACGATACGATCAATGTGGTAATCAATATCATAGTCCGAGCTCCTGATGATGGGCATAGTAATGCCCGAAACATGTTGAGGCTAAGAAGTACAATAAAATAATAAGTGGCATCTAGTTGGTTTTTTATTCTTCAGTTATCACAATGATGCACGGTCCAATAAACATCAGAGGTGTTCCTTCTTTCTACTCTAACACCCTCAATTTCCTGACGAATGGCGAAGGTGGCAGGATGGAATGGACAGTGAATAAGGGGGACAGATAACGGGTATGATATTAAATTAGGTCACGTCCAATATTGTCTAATTTCTAACAAGTTGTCAACTTTCATTACGGCACCAATTTTCCCATAAGCATATGAGAAACAGCGTGGGAATTCAAACTTTATAAAAACACCCAACAGTCACGTTTAGCTTCATTCAACAGAAACGTGAAAAATGATCAAGACACATTCGCACTCATGTTCTGTAACAGACATTACACTGATCGTCATTTCTCTGTTGACGAAATAACGAGGGACGTGGGTTAAATGGGGCAAATGACAAAGTGCCTCACCAGATGTTACCTGAACGGTTGAATTATTGTTATGAAAGCTACAGGGTAAGTTAATCTCTACAAATAAGTGAACAGTGATTTGCGGTGAAAGAAATTATGGGTCGGGGGGTAGGGGGGAACAAACGGGACCATGCAGCCGAAGTTGTAGTGGTTGCATATGCAGTGATATATGGGCACTGTGTTTCGCCACAGAGGAAAGTCACACAACCAGTACTTTTTCAGATACCTGTCAGCATGACTTCGTAATCAGCGTTAATGGGAGATATCCACATACTTGGTACTGGTAATATTTTACTTCTAAATCTCACATCCTAATAAATTTATAAAAAAAATTCGGTAAAAATGAATGAAGCTACTTTATGTACATGGGTCCGTGCATCGTGAATCGAATTTAATAACTGTCCAACAAGATGCGACTGTATTCAGTTTATTACATTTATGTAGGCAGCTCTACATGTTTCGGGTGTTGACACCCACCATCAGGAGCTCGTAATGTACAACTGTAATTACAGCTTCTGGTATTGATTAACTGCAATGAGTAAAATACGCTGCTGTTAATACTAATATATAACCAACATAACCAATCTAGAATTTTAAATTATACTAATATATAACCAACATAACCAATCTAGAATTTTAAATTATACTAATATATAACCAACATAACCAATCTAGAATTTTAAATTATACTAATATATAATCAATATAACCAGTCTAGAATTTTAAATTGTATAATAGTATTAATAGCAACGTATTTTACTCATTGCAGTTAATCAATACCAGAAGCTGTAATTACAGCTGTACCAGCTCCTGATGATGGGTGCCAACACCCGAAACATGTAGAGCTGCCTACAGAAATGTAATAAACTGAATACAGTCGCATTTTGTTGGACAGTTATAAAATTGAAGAATATACGTTATCTGTCATGTCAATATTTAGAATACCATCTTAACTTTTATGATCTTAGAATTTCTTGTAATAAGTTCGCCATGAAGGCCCAGAGGGTGAGTTGAGGTACAGTGCCACTCTTTCTTTAACATCAGCGCTAGATTGGGGGTGAGTGGTCAACGCCACACCCCGGTCGCTTTACCCCCCGGGAAAGAACCAGTGCCCATTGTGTAGGAGGCAGGGAGGGCCCCAGGGCCGGTCTGGACGGGTGCGAAAAATCTCGCCCCAACAGCAATTTCTTGCAATACTGAACAATTCAAAAGTCGCGCAACCCTAAACGTACTACCTAATTCCTCCCACGTTGTTAAACCTAGGATTTTTTTTCACAAAACCACATACATGGAAACACCCCACATGTTTCGATAAGGTCGTTAAATTAAACTTCCAAAACGCAGAGATATCGACTTGCCCTTCATTAAGCCATGATGCAGTGTTTCCCCTGTGAATTATTTACCGATATACCCCAGTACGCTTTTAAGTCATGTCGCAGACAATTTAGATCTTCGATAAATCAAGCTCATTAACAAATGGATTGCCGATCCCAAGTGGCCGCACGGATCAAAGGCCGCTCGATTTCTGGACTTCTCTAAAAAGCATTCAATTTTCTGTAAGAAACGGTTAACCTCAGTTTAGGGCCAACTGGAGATTTAAAGTTCAAAGGGAACACATTTTTCGATCTTGTAAATAAAATATATTATGTACGGTCAACACCACGAACTACCATAGAACCAGGAGCTACAGCAAGGGGTGTCCCGCTTAGGTAAAGTTTTAGGCATTTCAACACGCTTCGTCGCATAACGTAAGAAAAGCACACGATAATAAAAAAAAATAAAAATTATAAATACAAACTGAATCACGTTTACATAAACTCAGTCACTCTGGCCTTACATTAATGGCTTTAGCCCCCAATCACCATAGCGACCATATAACCACTAATTTGTAACAAGCATTTACATCCAATAGACAGCATTATTATGGCCAACAGCAGTGTATAGTCGATTCACAGGCCGTTACGCATAACAATTTGGAATGCAAAGTGACTCATGAACAACAAACACAGTACCGTGCGTCCTATCAGAACATGGTACAGACACACGTACAGGTACTGTTATCTCATCTCACATCCTGAGCCACAGGACGCAGGCTACGTCGCACAGAGGCCACAGAACACCACGGTGTCACTGCTATAATCATAAGAAAGCGTATTCGATACAACACAGCCAGCCTGCAGCGCTCATGCTAATAGTACAGTCAATCAGTGCAGCATTTCATATGAGTAGGATAGGGAGGTTCCGTCCAACATGGCCGCCAACCGCAATGCTGACGTCACAAAAGAAATAAATCTGTGGTGGAGATTCCCCCCTTCCTACGGTTTTGGATAGGCCTAAGGTTATGGTGTGTGTGAAGGATGAGGTTAGGTGGGGGCCACCGCCCCGGGCGAGGTTCCACCATAGGGCTTACAACAACGAATACAGAATTCACTTGAGATGTATCGCACGAAACCTGGAATTGTCCAGCGACTGAAGCAATAACTGTCCCATACATGCAACGTCCTGTGTTGGAGGTCAAGGTAGACACTTTGAGTATTTTCTTCAGTTTTCAGGGGACCATAACTCGGAAAATATGCTTCAGAAGTGCTACGTTCAAATAATAATTTTTTCTTCTATTATTGTGTAGATTCGCCTTCTGTAGAGTTGGTCGTGCCTCTTTCGACCACTCTGTATACGTTACGGTCAAATTTCTCAGCGCAAAGGAAGAGCAGTTAAGTTTAGATGTTGCTGATGAGAGGTGACACAATTATATCACAGACACATACACGTAAAGTTGTCATTTACACGTCATGAAAGTACATCGAAACAATAACGGTACAGCTCCATTCATTCTTTACCTCGTAACTAGTCTCTTTTAACCCTTATCCTGCTAACGTGGAGAATATGGTGAGCTCCTAATAATGTCAGCAGATGGCAGGTGGGATTTAACTTGGAGTTTAAAGGGTTAAACCGGTACACCTTGACTAGGAGGCTAATGCGCCTGACAGCCCGTCCGGACGTGTTGGGGAAGAGACAATATTTTGCCCTTGACGGGATTCGAACCCTCGATCATCCAACCTGTATCCTAGTAAATGTACTGACTGAGCTGTAAAAGGTAAAGGTAAAGCAGTCCAGTTAAAGGCCTGGAGGGGCCCAGAGGGTTCCAGGAAGTTAGGGTTCCCAGATTTCATGAAAACGGTGCAGGATGGCGGTAAGGTTGTCAGCCTTACGCACAGGCAGCCTTTACCCCCAGGAAATGCTCCTGTTACTCATTTCTGTTAGAGGATGAATCGACCCCAGGGCCATAGTGCGATCGGAGGGATTTTATGTCAATGAAAAATCCATTGAGACTGGCTGGGATCGAACCAGCAACCTTCCGATTTGTAGCACAGTACCTTAATCACTGTGCTACCGCGTTCCCCCACAGACTGAGCTGTACCGGCACAATAATACAGAGAATTCGCCTTCATTTCTTGGCAAAGGGAAGTATAGAACACAGACAACCTTCAAAGTTTCGCCTCTGTAATGGATAAACATGAATTTTTTTTAGGAAAAAAAGAACTCACAACGTCATAGATAGTTTGTGAGACTTAAATCTGGAACTCATTTCCGACGACACGAAACATCAATTAAGTATCTGGTCGGTGGTGCTGAATCTAACGCCAACCGCACACAACATATACTGCAGCAGACACATCAAATAGCAGAAGAATAAAATCCAACTAGATGCCACTATGGTGTGTGTCGTGTGTACGTAGTGAAAGACTTTCACTACGTACACACGACACACATCATAGCCAGACGCATTCCCAACAACGTACTCTTACACAACACGACATGCTGCCACAACACCCTGTTAATATAATGGAATCATTTTGTGAATGTTTTTAAAATGACTTTAGCAAGGAACAACATATCTCCCTGAGGATGATCTTAGGATCGAAACATGTTGGAGCGATTTTAAGTGTTTTAATGTGAAATTTTATATGGTGTATTTGTTGGTTATTAATTAAATTGGATTAAATAATGTTTAAAACGAAGCGAGAAGCCAAGCGCGATGACCCTCCCGATTATCAGTGTTGGTTATTTTAAGTTTCTAGCTGCGGGTACGAGCAGGTCACGGGGCCATTGTTTCTGGGGTCTTCTGGACGCAATGTCTCCATTCTTTAAACGGACGATAGATAAGATTATTTGCTGTGCCTGCGGAGACGACTGTGACACTGTCGCGGTAAGTCTTCTGATTTCCACGTGTAACAAATTGTATTGCTTTTGCCAGTGGGAAAAATTTCAGCAGTACTTGTACCATCGGTGATGAACCATCACATCATAATTATCTTCAGAAACCACACGTAATCATGGTTTCAATTTCACTTCAATGCCTTTTACTGTGGTCTTAAAAAACTCACTGGAAAGCGAAATGTGCAAGATTCTATGTAGATTAATCATCATCATCATCATCATCATCATATAAATTTCATGGAGTTGGGCCACTTGTTAACCCGTTCCGGTCTCACGTATCCAGAAGTCTCTTCAAAGGTGGTCTTCCATGATTCCTTCTGCCAGTTTGGGAGTACTGTTTCATTACCCCGGGTAATCTATTTCGAGGCATTCTATTTATATGTTGTATCCAGCTTCTCTTGTATTCCAGTAATTTTTCCAAAATTCGTGTTATTTTTAGCTCCTCTGTATATTGTGCATTTGTTTTGTAATCTGTCCAAGTATATCCTGCTGTTCTTCTCATGTATTTCATCTCTGCTGCTGTTATTCTTCTGGCGTCCTTTGCTTTAACAGTCCAAGTTTCGCTGCCATATAACAAGACTGGAAGGGCTGGTGTATTGTATAGATTTATTCCTGTTTTCTTAAGGGTAGATTAATTATACAAATTAAATTGATTTTAAATAATTAAATTTAAAGTTGTCTTTTGCCGGCCATGAAGGTACACATGGGAGTGGAGTTATATCTCCACTTGTTCTTAACCTTGGCACTATACTGCAGAGGTTAGTCAGGCCAAGGCCACATTACCCCAAAGAAAAGGAACACCAACTCCTCCCGGTAATCACTGAATAGAAAGCAAATACGAGAAAATAGTCTTAGTGATGCCGAATGTATTGAGTCAGCTCAGTTTAACGGCGGACTTGCTTGATAGCTATATTTGGAGCTTATTTTCTTTTAAACATTCGACATTATTTACAGGACCTGAGGGCAAAACGCACAAACACACTACAGAGGGAAAGTTTAAATACTAGGGAAAAAGTAATATTTCTGAGCAAACATCACTACAAAGACAAATAACTTACAAACCGAATTCGACAAAAAGCACAATTGGTAGGTAGGTTTTTCCACCTTTGACGGGTGAATCAATAGGGCATAAGGTTATGTTACTAAACATAATGATCATCTGAAGTCGTGGAGGAGAACTTTTTCTCTGTGAAACTTATCATTGGTTTGAGATTTTTAGGTTCTCTCGGCTGTTACTACGAAAAATACTGTCTTCTGGGATTTTATATAATGTAGTTTGTTACGTATGAACTGACGTTTCGGAAAAAAAAGTTTCGCTTCGTAACGTTGGTACTGAAAGAGCTTGTTAATGGATTCATAATGCACGGAATGAACAACATGAAAGTGATAACTGCTCAACAAGCAAGAATCATCCGTCATTATAAGAATACTTACTTACTTACTCCATGGTGCAGAGTCCTTCTTGAGAAGCTAACTGGTTTGCAGTTAGTCAAGAAATTCCCCGCATTTCATGGAACCCGAAGGTTCATTACCGCACTCACAAGTGTCCGCCACCTATCCCTATCCTGGGCCAGCCCAATCCAGTCCATATACCCACATCCCACCTCCTGGAGATCCATCCTAATATTATCCACCCATCTACGCTTAGGTCCCCCCAGTGGTCTCTTTTCCTCCGGTTTCCCCACCAAGACTCTATACACCCCCCTCTCCTCCCCCATACGCGCCACATGCCCTGCCCATCTCATTCTTCTCGATTTTGTCACCCGCACAATATTGGGTG
>Ga0123354_10012399_pt1 | contig 13211 bp, 8 predicted proteins | sample TergutLab28metaG_2_FD_97872 | JGI IMG/M metagenome (GOLD analysis project Ga0123354, IMG submission 97872) | Labiotermes labralis P4 segment gut microbial communities from Petit-Saut dam, French Guiana - Lab288 P4 | ecosystem: Host-associated > Arthropoda: Insects > Digestive system > Gut ...
CCTAAGACAACCTGAAGATGGCCAGTACAGGCCGAAACATGTAGTTGTCCATTATATAGTCATTAAATACACCTCATGTGACACAGTTGTATTTGACTACATACAATTTTCCAATTTTCCGAGACGTAGAAATCACATATAATAATAATAATAATAATAATTGATTACTACATCCCAGGATAGGTGAATATTTCCCAACCAAAGCTGAGAAGTGAGAAATTCGATGATGATGATTATGATGATGATGATAATAATAATAATAATAATAATAATAATAAAGGCTCTATTTCTGCTGACAACTGCTTCAATTCTTACTGTAGTATAATCCCAAATAGCATAACGAAGCTTGATGTAAAAAACTGAAAGAAGAGGCAATATAATCTAACTTTCCCACAGACAAATTTTTCTGTACTGAAGGAAGCATGGCATTCTAACACACAGAGGAGCATTAATTCTCATTTACAGAAGTACTTGAAAAGGAAATGGCAGACCGTCCTTCGCAAGCACCATACAGAGTTTGAGTAATTGTTTCACAACTCCAAGAACTGGGTAGGCAGAATTCCACTCCATTCCCTACTTGTAACAGTATTTCACTTTAAAATCTGCAGACTCATCATCCCTTCAGTTTGCTTTCTCTCTAACCCCCCAAAGTTCTCCGACATTTCCGTTCCAACTTCTGCGAACAACCAATCCATTATTGCAAGATGTTTCTACCACATTCAGACTTACCGTCTGCTCCATTACCACAGACCAGAACTCAGACCAGCACTGTACTGGCCCGCGAGCATTATTTCTTACACCCTCAGCCCAAACGTTCACAGGACAACACAAATCACCCTCCTACAAGCGGGATTTGCAGGACCACTATATTGTTTGAGTGGTTCAATAGTGAGGGTCTGCCGGCGTCCCTTGTCATTCATTCAAAAGTTTTATATTGAATCATAAAGAACTATGTGCCTAACTACACATTATATCAATATAAACATCAATATACATCATATAATATCATACCATATCATATCATATCACATATATATCATATCAGAACATATCACATCTCATTAAATCTCATTACGTTGTGTTGTGTTATGTTGCGTTACGTTATATTATATTATATTATATTATACTTATATATGAATAACCGATATATTTACTTGCATCCTGTAACCAATTTTGACCAAACTTGGATATTTTGCAGAAGTTATAAGATTATAAAACAATTACTACATATTTAAGTAAAATTTCACGTCATTTGATATTTTTACTCCGATATAAACTTCTGTACAGTAATCCAATTCTTCATCTAAGTAAGACCTTTGTGATGGTGCAGAAACTTGGTTGAAACTTCCAGGAGGAAGCAACAATTTTGTTGTCCATGCGGATACAAATATTTTAACGGTTGGTATTAATGGACTTCTATAACAGTTTATTATGATATGGCACACACGTACAGGTGTAACAGATGCAACTCTCAGCGTTACAGTCACGTGAGATGTGCCAGTGTCTGGTACTAAGCTTTCGGCAATACTTATGAAACGTCTCTTCCCATTTCAGTAAAGGGCATGGCGTCACGACCCAGAGAACCACATTCCTGATACTCCCTGTCTGTTGCAAAACTCAATATAAAGTGAATCTCCCAAACACAAACGTCGAAATTCCCCTACGCTTCACACATTTCCTCTCTGTAAGCACTCTAACTCCGTAACATCCAATTATTAGTCACGTACTGTGCTTGTCAACGTAACTTCACATGTGTCTCTACTTCCATCGCTATGCTTCATATTCCATGATACATCATCTTGAACTGGTTCCTTTCTCTTTTTCATACCTTATTTTGTACTTTCCCTTTCATGTTTTATTCTGTTTGATTTTCATTATTGTCTATTTCAGGATGCTTTTCTTGGCAACATGTCTTTGCTGCGCATTATTTACACTCACTCCCCGTCCTCTTTTCTTCTGCTAGAAACTCCTGCTTCTTTTCTTCTCTAAAAATCCCCCGTCTACAACTACCGCATTGTAACCCGGAATTAGTAGGTATTTGTCCCTTCCGTTTGACGTCAGAATGATATTGAGTACAGTAACAACTAAAAACATTTTAACGCTTTCATGTTCCAATAAGCAGCAACTATATTAAAAGACTGCATTTTCTATTTAATGTGAGGAGAAGGCGGATGATAAAATAAAAGAAAGATACCGATGACGAAACAGGCACAAATTAAGGAAAAAGCAGGAAACTGAAGAGATAAAAGTCACAAATATGTAATAAAGAAAATTAAAGATGGAAGAAAAATAATGAAAGAGGTAGCTAGGAAATGTCAGCAGAGGGAAACATTCCGGCGCCTGATGTGTGTCTCTTTTCTAAATGTCAAATCCGTGTATAAATTTCAGGAAAACATCGTGAGAATTGTCTGTGTCTTAGCAAAAGTTCTACAATTGATCACAATCGCTGTATCTCAAGTGGGGATACATAAAATTGGGATATCTTATAATGTTCGATATTCCACGCTTACGATCGACCACTCTCGGTGCTCGACGCTCAACTTTGTTTTTCCACTCGGTTCGTACCTCACAGAAAACACAATCTCACTCACATATAAATAATTTTTGTGGAGAATAATTACGAGAATACATCATAACAGTGATAATTGTCCGTGTAAAGTGCACGTTATTAATTTATTATTGTAACCAAATTCGAATATTTAATATAGAATTTATTCAAAATGCATTATAATTTTTTTTTGTAATCCCTTCGAGTGAGAGCTGAGATGTTTCGCGTGAAAAGAGAAAAGACGGGATGCAGGTGAGGGCGCTGTTCGCATTCGAACGATATGAAAAGAAGGGGAAAAAATAGAATGTATTTAGAAATAAAAACAGTAAAATCAACGAAAACATATGACAAATAACGGAGAAAGGAGTCGATGATGAACACCTTAATAAGATATAAAAGCATAGCTGTAATTGATTAGTCCAACACGCATCCTGTAATGTGGACTGACATTTGAAACTGCTACCCACGAGCAGTTTAGCGGATTAAAGCAAAATCATATCACAGACTCGTGTTAACAGCCGCGACATCCAAACTTCCTTGCTCCGATGCGCCTTGTGTAAGTTCTCTTACCCGCATGCAGCAAAGTGTAATAATGTTATGAAGACTAGTGGCTTGGAAAAGATTTGTGCTCAAAGTTCCATCTACACTAACAGAGCAAGAGCAGAAGCGATTCCGTCACATCATTGCACACACATCGTACGAGTCCCTAGGGCTGGCCTTGTCACGGGACAGAGGAGAAGGGTCTTGTGTTACTCCATCCCCTGCGCACAGAATGTATACAGCCTGTCTATCACACTCAGAATTGCGTGAGAAACAATTCTGCTTCTTGAAGTCATAAGATAAGGAATTTATATAATACATATACACTTTCATATATATATATATAAGCACATACACAAGGATAAAAATTTAAGCTGTGAAATTTTATCTTTATTCACGTCTCACGTACATACCAAGTCATTCAAATAGTTGCTGATATCTGCGATAGATGGTAGCAGTTGGTGCCGTTATTGAGCAGTCGAGATCTGCCTATGATTCCGTCGTCATTGCAGCCTCGACCTTTGCCGATGATATTAATTTTCACGTAGAAGCCTCTCTGTCAATAACTTTCAGATTCACAGCGTACACAATCAGTGTAAATGTAATTTTATATAATCGGTGAACAGGTATAGAATATAGGATAAGATCAATGGAAATGCAGCCTGTGGATATTACACTTTTGAATGGGGAATGTAAACACTCGCCTTTGAAAATGTAGTGGTTTGTAGTGATATGTCTGCGTATAATATGCTGTTATTTGTGATTGGTTTTGTGTTTTCAAATAAAAGATGCCAATGGTAGTCGTCAATAATGAGAGGTACTCGTTCTTCAGTCAGTATTGTAGTCTCAAATTTTATCAGCAGAGAAAGTACACTTTGCCTAATATTTAACTATGAGTCTTATGTGCCCCTTAAAATCTATGTGATTTATAATACACAAAACGGAAGCATAATATAGGTCGTGTCTCCCTGTTATCAAGTACCATTTCAGTTTGCTACATCAAATGTGTATTTTTCTGCAGGATCCATATATGTAACACATGCACAGAGATTAAGGTAACCTGTCTCTGTTCACGTCATAAATGCTATAGGGGAAGTAAAGGCATAATTCCAATCATGTTTAACCTCGGAAGTGTGGTGTTAACCCCAATACCAAATGACTTACCTTCATGAAAGAAAGCAGTAACATTGAATAGGAAGCCATTTTGGCTTCTGAGCTGGTCTAAACTTTATGAAGAAGAGAAATAACTCTTCCACCTGTCGGGATTCAAATCGCGGCCCTTCCAACTAGTAGCCTAGTCACCACATCAACGCTGCTATACCGGCCCCTTTGGATTATAATGGGATAGTTATTACCACGCGAAAACATTATACTTGTTGCGTACATTTATTGAAAGCCATGTAGATATATCGACATCCGGCAGCTCCAAAACACTTTACATTTTGTCTGAATGACAGAGTTTTAAACCCCTGCCCTTACATTTCGTGCACCAAGCTGCACGCTTCTTGTATTGTAGAGATTAGAGCACCCCCTTTACGTCAACTCTAAGTTCAAAGATGAATCAACGCCAATACATAGATACAAAGTCTACGTTTCCTGAGATGTGACGCATTGTGATTGGTAATTGGTACTAACGTTTGAGAACATGTCAACTTGAATCTTCTTCTCGTACTCTGAAGATGGAAGCGGTGGGTGTCTCAGAAATTCGTGTACCTATCTAAAAAACTACAGAGCGTCACATAAGACCCGTTCTTCACACCGCAGTGATAACCTGTAGTCTTAAAAGTTAATAATTCAGAATGCGAGGAAAATTGAATGTACAAAGCCATTAACCTCAACCCTTCATAAATTAAAATGTCTGAATCATATACAACATACAAGAACTATAAAAGAACAAACCTGCAATGTCTTACACACCATAGTTCATGGTGGATATAAGAAGACAGGTAGTTTGTGTACGACGCAACATTCAGGAGCGTCAAAGCATCCAGCATGCAGGGCGCATGCACCATATTGTCAATATGGTCTGCCCGGATCTACAAAATATTTCCACATTATCTCATAAACGGCACTTTTTTCGAAACAAAATTATTGAGCATAAAATGTGTATTTTAATTTTCTCTACAACTTTTTTCTAAAACATTTTTCGTTCTAAGAAGAAATGAGCGAGATATTATCAAAAATGTATATCGGTCTTCACGTAAGTACCGGTTATTATTGTCAGATTATAATTAAACTTGAATTTTCTCGACAGATTGTCGAAAAAATATTAAAATACCAAATTTCATGAAAATCCGTTCAGTGAGAGCCGAGTTCTTCTATTCGGACAGACGGACGGAGAGAAATTACGAAAGTAATATTCGCTTTTCGAAAATTTTGCGAAAAATGCCCAAAAATTCAGTTCATACTGCACGCAGGACGCTGTCTGTCTGTAGCGAAATAATCATAATTTATTGTGATAATCTTAGGAAAGTGAAGTGTTTTGTGCTGACAAAACACAGACTTCCTGTTAAATGTATGTGGCTCGTTAATTAATGTATTTTACATCAGCAAAGCACGTATTTTTTGTAGAGAAATGAATTTGTGTGCCACCATGTAATAAATATAGAAAACGTGTTAGAATTTTTCGGTCGAAATTGAAAATTTATCTGCAAGAAGGAACTTCTGCATTATAAAATAAACCCAATTCCTTTCGTTACTAAAGCCTACAGCCCTCTCTGCCCCTTGAATTCATCTACTACCCTCTCGACTCTTGGCAAAACCTCGAGCCAACCCTTTCATCACCCAACCCTCCTTAAGGAACCCGTTTGTAGGGTAGAGAGGGATGAGGAACCTTGTTAGATGTTGCTTTGAGACCACCTAACGTGCCTACAGCTTGCTTTGGCTACCTAGTTCAGACAATTTTCTTTTGACATGGGAACTCATGAATATATTGTCAGATTCAGGACACCAATAATACAACCTCTGTGTGTCCCTACAGATGAGGCATAATTACTGCAGACTGAACTAACTGGCAACAATAAGCGAGGAACAGAGTTCAGAGGTCACAAACTTGTATAACCTTAAGAGATTTGAAATTCTGAGGGTGAAAATTACGTGGAGTATGTCCTTTTCCAATGTGACGCCGTGAAGTCTGGTACAAATGTAGTTGCAATTCGGATAAATGCATTGTTATCTTCACATCGTACTGCGAAAATGCGACACGCATGTTCCACAGACATCCCGTAAATGTCTCCCAGAATAAAAGACATACTCTTCTAAGAGAATTTATAAAGTGTAAAAAAGGAGGGTGGGGGGGGGGGAAGCAGAGGTATAGATCCACTCATTCATAATCTCGACACTAAATGGAGGTGAGTGGTAAAGCTCACGCTCCGACCGGCCTTTACCCATCGTAAAGAACCTCGAAGTAAATTAAAGAGGTTGGCTAGCCCTATGTGCCAATCTGAACAGTCATGGAGAACAAAAATGACTTGACCTTCTGGGATTCAAACCCCGGGCCGTCTAGCCCACAACATAGTTACCATACTGAGATATTCCTGATCCTTAGTCTAGAGTGTACGGAGCAAAACAAATTCAAATTAATGTTTTAATATAATAATGCGGCCAAAAGAGTGGTTGACTACGGCTGGACAGTCCGGAGATCGAATCCCGGTGGGGGTCAAGACTTGCCGCACCCGTTCAGACAGGTCCTGGGTTCCACCCAGCCTTATGTACAATGAACAACGAGTCTCTTGTCTGGGGGTACAGCGGCCAGGGCCTGCCGTTAACCACTCACCGTTACCTAGTGCCGAGGTTAAAGAAGGAGTAGAGCTATACCTGTACTCGGAATCTGGTCTTTCGTGGCCTGTTAAGGGGTAAATTTTACTTTTTTGTTATGCTAATTCAAACCACATTTTATCTAATGGAATAATGCCTTACATGTTCACTATATTCAAGAATAATTCAAAGAAGAAATGCATGGGTGTTTAACTTGGCAATTCACAATAAGGGAAATCAATGACAGATGTTATTACAGAATACGTTCGTGAGGGACAATTTTGTGCTAAAATGGAGAGAGTAATGGAAGACTGGAGGAAACTACATATTCAGGAGCTTTACGGGTCGGACCAATCACCAAACTTGATTAGGATAATTAAATCCAGGAGGCTGAGTAAGGCCGAATATGATGAACGTACGATGGAGCATTTTGTTTTAGAAAACACGAAAGAAAGATTTATCTCAGTATTTAACCAACTTGATGCACAAAAATTTGTTTCACAATAAGTTTTATTTCATGTCTATACATGTTTCGAGCACATGTGCTCATCATCAGGGGGTCAAAGTTGCATTACACAACCTCCTGATGATGAGCACATGTGTTCGAAACATGTAGAGGCATGAAATAAAACTTATTGTAAAACAAACATTTTGTGCATGAAGTTGGTTAAATACTGAGATGCACGGTCAGCAAATGAAAGAAAGAGACCTGTTTCAATTCCTCAACATAAATGAAAATATAATATTAAAATTGGTAATAAAGGAAAAAAAGGGAAAGCTTGGATAGGAGTGATCGTGACTGAGATAGAGACAAGTGACGGGCTCTTGTAAAATGGGTGATGAATGTTTGAAAATGCGGGAAAATTTTTTGACAAGGTTAAACGCACGTAGCTTCTCAACAAGTATCCTCTCCATGAAGTCAGTGCAAAGCATTGTGGGGTCTCTAAAATTGTACACTTTTAGTACATTTGAAATGAATAATGTAACGGGTTGTAAAGTAAAAGTAGAAGTAGGAATTTAGTTTGAGCTAAAAATTTAATATTGCAATAAGTAAACAGATTTATTGGATTTAATTGACCCGGACTCTTTTGTTTGAATGGCGGTTACGAAAGAAAAACAGCAGAAGGAGTGATGTGCAAATGACGCTTGTCACTGAACTGTCTCATTCAGCATTATGGGATCGTGCAGTCTGGTAGGATCGGGATAATTCATGTGCCTGAATTCTACCCCCAAAGGTCGAGGACACTGCTGTGTGAGAAGGCCAAATCCGCAATCAAACCTAAAGTTACAGGTGTAATCCACGTGCAAATGTTGCACATGTGATATAACTTTCACGCAGGATACCAAGTTTCTGATCACCTTGCTGTCTCACCCGCCTTCTCGTTCTCCCTGTAATGCCCAGTATTGTATCTCCTCCCTCTTTTCATCCTTCCAACAGCGCCCTTTAAGATATTGAACCAGAGAGTACTAAAAATGGGGTTTAAGCCTATACAATATAATAATGAATTCCTCCGTGATGAAGCACTTCGCTTCGCCATGTGAAGAGGAACACGTGTGTGTTACACTCATTAAAAAGTATAATCTTATATTTAATTGGGACTAAATAGCAGAAAACCAACTACAAACCAAACCAACCAAAAACCCGCCTATCTTTCTAACTGACTAACTATCCTCAGGTGTAAAGGAATTATCTTCGAGAGGATTAAAGCGGCAGAAATATCCACGTGAGCTCTCACAGCCACCTAAATTCGAGATTAAGAGCTGAGTGGAATTGTGCCTCCACAAACTCATCTGGCTTCAAGTTGTGACTATAAAATACTTAACTTGCTTCTTACAAGCTTTTGGGGAGTATTCTGTCTTACGTGTTTTGCTCTGAATCTAGAAATGCCCCAAAACATGACAATAATTCTGTATACTCATTATTAAACTACTCCAATGTCACCCATACAGAGCACCGTAATGTAATGCACAATAACATATTATATTATATCATATCATATATCATGTCGTATCGTATCATATATCATATAATATATCGTATATCATATCATATATATATATATAATAACATATCACATATGTATCATAAAATATCACATATATATCATAACATATCACAATATATCATATCATATCATAACACATCACATCACATCTCATCATAACATATCATATCATATCATATATATATCACAACATATCACATATATATCATAACATATCACATATATATCATAATATATCACACTATATCATATCATATATCACATCATACCATATATATATATCGTAACATATCACATATATATCATAACATATCACATATATATCATAATATATCATATCATATCACATCATATCATATCATATCGTATCATACCATACCATATCATATCAATCATATCATATCATATCATATCACATATATTATATATATTATGGTGCTCTTTGTGGGTGACTGGAGGGTTTTTTTTTAAGGAGTATACATAATTATTGTCATGTTTTGGGGCAAGGGGTACTGAGTCTTTCCAGGGGGTAAAGTGGTCGGGTTGACCACACACTCCATCTAGCAAGGAGTTTAAAAAAGAAAACAGCTATACGTCGGCTCTCACTCTGGACTTTCGTGGTCTGTCCTAGTGTGAAATATGTCTTTACCTTTACTGTTGTTTATATATATATATATACATATATAATACACACAAACACACCAATAATTAACCTTCTCACATAACATTTAACTCCCTGTAGCCACACTTGTGTATGTTTTTCGATTACGTTAAGTCATCTGCAGGCTGTGTGCCTATAAATTTTAGCAAATTTATAGGCAAGGCAAGTAACACGGATATTGAAATTTGCATAACAAGTTCATTAACTGGTTGTCAAGACGCTGTCTGTCTGAAGTGACTACTGGTGTTGCAATTGCAGATTTCCGTCTTTATGTCTCTATATTGGTGGATGGGACCTGGATTATCAAATATCAATCCTACAAACAATGAAAAGAAGGAACAGTGGATTGGTCTCATCTTGCGTAGGAACTGCCTTCTAAAAAAATGTCACTGAAGGAATGATAAAGGTAAAGTTATAAGTTAGGGTAAGACGAGGAGAAAGACGTAGCAAATTCTGGACAACTTAATGGAGAAGACAGGGTACTTTTAAATGAAAAAAAGAGGCTCTAGATTGCACTCTGTTTGAACTCGTTTCGGGAAGAGGCTACGGTCCTGTCATAAGATAGAATACATGAATGAATGAATGATTCATGCTGTTGTATTTGTTTATATATAAGGCAAATTTCTTCTATAATCTTCCAAGGAAACAAAGAGGGACCTAGAGCTATAATTCTATCCTTTCTGAAAGTATGAAGTGGGTGGTGTGGCTGGTCAATTTCATGCCCCCGAGAATATTTGGCCAGTGTTCGAAAAGAAATAAATTTATTTCCCTAGCTGGGTTCGAAATCCGAATCATGCAACATGTAGCTAGCAGCTATACCTGTTGTTTGTAAATAAAGTAATCAACAGCTAACACACCATTACTGGTGTCAATGTAAGTATGGAGGCATTTGTCATGTTATTTCTGCTACGCGTATGGCAAGAATTGCCAGAGAGTTCAGTATAACGGATATCCGACTGAGCAGTGTAATCCGAGACACAGCAATGTACGCAGCACTGGGGTGGGTACTGACGTATTTAAATAGGAGAGAATGCTGTAACTTCAACAGGTGCGAGCGACAGAAAGTGTTACAAATGACACGCTACAATTCAAGTATTAATTGCCAGAAGTTCAAAAAGTTTTTATTCAGATATTCTGAAAAATATGTATACGATCTTATGTAAAATTATATTGTAATTAATCACATACACTACACAATTTGCAGAAAATTGTGTGTAAGGTTTCGGTAATATTCGTGTGTGTTCGGAAACAGACGCAAGTTTTCGGTAATTTTCGTGTGTGTTCGGAAACATACGCAAGGTTTCGGTAATTCTCGTGTGTGTTCGGAAACAGACGCAAGGTTTCGGTAATCTTCGTGTGTGTTCGGATACAGACGCGAGGTTTCGGTAATTCTCGTGTGTGTTCGGAAACAGACGCAAGGTTTCGGTAATTCTCGTGTGTGTTCGGAAACAGACGCAAGGTTTAGGTAATTTTCGTGTGTGTTCGGAAACAGACGTTTCGATTGTTGTAATGTGCTTTTTAGAGACGCTGCCAATTGTTTAATTTATGTAGCGTCTGAGATAGTTGAGAGAATGTTTACAGTAAAAAGGTAAAGCGGTCCTGTCACAGGTGTGCAGTGGCCCAGAGGGTGCCAGAAAGTTAAGGTGCACAGATTGCGTGACAACGGCACAGGATGGTGGTAAGGTTGTCAGCCAAACGCACCGGCCGCCTTTACCCCCAGGAAATGCTCCTGGTACTCATTTCTGTTAGAGGCTGAGTTGACCCCAGGGCCATAGTGGGATCGGAAGTATTTTATATCGATGAAAAATCCACTGACACCAGCTGGGATCGAACCAGCGACCTTCCGATTTGTAGCACAGCACCTTAACCACTATGCTACCGCGGTCCCCATATATATATGATGCAGTAGTGAAATGATACTCAGAGGGGAAGACAGAAGATCCGTCAGAGAAACCCGTCCAAGCACCCAGCGATTTACGGAAATTTATACAATTTACAGCGAGGGTTTCCTTTTTGCTCTGTGAATCGCTTAGGAAGTATTTTTGGCACCGACCAGCAGCAACGCTCGGGACACATGCAGAAATACATGACAGCTTGAAGAACTTGATATATAGCTCCTGTAATTGATTTAGACCAAAGCTCTAAATGACAAAATAATTTTTTATATTTCCTAAATGACAAATGTCATTAGAATCTTTTCAGGCATCCATGATTTGCTGAACTACGGAATTGACCAATCTATTTGTCTTCTTTTTAGAACGTACAGAAATAAAACCCAAAATACAGACAATTACTTTACTGTATTTCATTTAATTACTGAAGCAATGTTTGACGTTGTTCAATCAACTGGATAGCATCTGTTAGTTTCGGCTAACGCGGTTGTGTGGTCTTCATTGTACACGATTCTGTTTGTTGAATGCATTTTGTAACATCGGTTTTTCGAAAATGGATTGGATTTCGTTTGACCTTTTGTCGTCTTCACTGGTAGTGGTCACATCAATTGAAGGAGGGCCAGTTCAATGACAATAACATTGCTGTGGATAGGATTTAAAAATTACAGCAGCAGAACGCCAACTTTCAGTCGTGATGGGAAGTCAGTGTAAACCACAGTCATACTTTAATGGTTAATAGAGTATCCTTCTTTGAAAGACATGGGTTAAGTACCAGATATATTGGTCAATATTTTGAATGAAGATTTCCTTCGCAGCACACAACCAACAAGATGCAACGTTTCTCAATTTATTTATTTTAGTAAGATGCTCTACATGTTTCAGCCGGTTTTTCCGCCCAACATCAGGAGCTCAAAACTACACATACAGCATTAGGTATTTGTCAGACCGTTACTGCTACCAGCTGATAGCCTCACCAGGCTATCAGCTGGTAGCAGTATCGGTCTGACAAATACTGGCAAGCAGCAAGTAGCAGTATCGGTCTGACCAATACTGGCTAGCAGCAGGTAGCAGTAACGGTCTGAAAAATACTGGCTAGCAGCTGGTATCAGTAACGGTCTGACAAATACTGGCTAGCAGCAGGTAGCAGTAACGGTCTGACAATTACTGCCTAGCCGCAGGTAGCAGTATTGTTCTGAAAAATTCTGGCTATCAGCAGGTAGCAGTATCGGTCTGACAAATAGTGGTTAGCAGCAGGTAGCAGTAACGGTCTGACAAATACTGGCTCGCAGCAGGTAGCAGTATCGGTCTGACAAATACTGCCTACCAGCAGGTCGCAGTATTGTTCTGAAAAATTCTGGCTATCAGCAGGTAGCAGTATCGGTCTGACAAATACTGGCTAGCAGCAGGTAGCTGTATTGGTCTGAAAAATTATGGCTAGCAGCAGGTAGCAGTAACGTTCAGACAAATACTGGCTAGCAGCAGGTAGCAGTATCGGTCTGACAAATACTGGCTAGCAGCAGGTAGCAGTAACGGTCTGACCGGTACTGGCTAGCAACAGGTAGCAGTAACGGTCTGACAAATACTGGCTAGCAGCAGGTAGCAGTATCGGTCTGACAAATGCTGGCTAGCAGCAGGTAGCCGTAACGGTCTGACAAATATTGGCTAGCAGCAGGTAGCAGTAACGGTCTGACAAATACTGGCTAGCAGCAGGTAGCAGTAACGGTCTGACAAACACTGGCTATCAGCAGGTAGCAGTAACAATCTGACAAATATTGGCTAGCAGCAGGTAGCAGTAACGGTCTGACAAA
>Ga0123354_10012400_pt1 | contig 13210 bp, 8 predicted proteins | sample TergutLab28metaG_2_FD_97872 | JGI IMG/M metagenome (GOLD analysis project Ga0123354, IMG submission 97872) | Labiotermes labralis P4 segment gut microbial communities from Petit-Saut dam, French Guiana - Lab288 P4 | ecosystem: Host-associated > Arthropoda: Insects > Digestive system > Gut ...
CCTCTGCGTTTTATGACACCACCCTCGAAAAGCAACGCTTCTGCGAGAGTGGTTTTTCCCGAGCCGGAACCGCCGATGATCGCAATGTTCCGAATTTCATTGGTTTGATATACTTTCATTATAATAACTTTGTTAAATAATTGAACAATAAATTCGATTTTAAAAAACGGCGCAAATTACGAAAAATTGGTGAATATTCCAACAACCGGTATATGTTTTATAACATAATAAAAAATTTGAAATGAAAGAAGGTACTTATACTTGACGGCTAAGCAGCGGTATAGGTATTTTTTTTATTTATCATGAGATGGATTGTTAATCCCTGCTTTAAGCGCATCCCACCAGCCGCGGTTAATGATGTGTACTATGTCGAAAATCATCACTCCGCCGGTTTTTTTGCGACACATTTCCATTGCTTTGATAAATTGTTCTTCGTTGGGATACTGCTCTACATATAGACCGCCATACAGTGGCGTTACCCCCATTGTAACCTTTTTTGCCAATTCGGCAGATCCTTCCACCGAATTTTCGGGATCTTTGGTTTCTCTCATACCGGCTTCAGTACGGGTAATATTTTTTTCGTTCATTCTTTTTACGTCTTCTATACTGATTTCAGTAAAATAACAGCCAACGGTAAACAAATCCAGCAGCTCTGCATAGCCGTATTTTTTATAGTTTGGGGTAGCCCAGTCGTAATCAACCGAAGGGTCGTATTTTTGGCTTGCCCAGTTGACGCCCACATCGTAATAGCTCGCATACCATGCGCCGGTATAATTTCCGAAAATAATTTCAGGATTTACCGATTTGACGGCAGCGCGAGCCTGCTCATAGAACGAATATATAACTGACGCTCTCCACTCCAGCCATTTTTTGAACAATAAGCCTTTGATCATTTCCGGCTGTCCTTTGTCGTCAGTCTTCCACTCATAAATATCACTCGGAAAATTGTTTATTTTCTGTCCGATATATGTTTCAAACAAGTTTTTAGACAAATCTGAAAAATCTGCCTGTATCCCGTCGAACCGTCCGCGGTCGAGTATTACCCCGTCAAGTTTGGGATATTTTCCCACTAATTCTTTTAGTATGGAAAGCAAATATTCACGCACTTCCGGATTAGCCGGATTCATCATTGCCGAGTATTGTTTTTTCAATTCGGTAATCGGCTTCATACCTTCCGGAGTATAATTTATTGACTGCCATTGTGGATGGTCGGTATATACTATTCCTCGATCATAAAAGTTATGTCCGCCAACAAACATATTCAAGGATGCATGGACTTTTAATTGTCTTTTGTGTCCTTCTTCAATGAAACACCCTAAAAAATCAAAATTCGGATCGCGTTTCGCGCCCATCCATTCTTGCATAAACGGAGCGATATCGCTTTTATAAAGCGTTTCACCCGAAATAGGACGCATATCTATAATAATGTCAGTTACGCCTGCATCAACGCATTTGTCTAAATAAAACACAATAGAATCTTGTGATGCAAATCTTGCATAATTGGCTGTGGCGTCGAACCATAAAAGCGCTTTCTGCTTTTTTTCTGCCGGTTGTGTTGAACAAGCTGAAAATGCTACTATAAAAGTAGCTAACCACAAAAAAAGAAAACATTTTTTTATATTCATAAATTCAAAAAATTAATTAATATTATTTCTATAATTATTTCATTTAAAATTTTCCGATAGTCGTTAGTTAGCGTTTGCTATGGCTTTATCGACGCCATCTTTAACATATTGCCATTGATTATGATTTTTCAAATCGATCATGTCGAACAAAAAATAACCGTCGCAGGCATTTATGGCGGCGTCTATGGATTGCGTAATTGCTTGATTTACGACTGTACTGCTTAATGTAGCCCAATCTCCGTTACCTATATCAGGTCCTCCTGCAACCAAAGCGTCGCCTTTTATTTTATCCATTGCTAAACGGCAAAATCCTTGAACGGTCCATTCGGAATTACCATATATTTGTGTCGGCGAGGCATAAGCGCCAATCAGGATAACGTCCATTAAATCTGCATATCCGTAATTCCGGTAATTTTGAGTTGCCCACGCAGGATAGTCGGCTGCGGTGTTATATTTAGGACTTGCCCAATTAACGCCTACACCATAATATGTTGAATACCATCCACCTACATAAGTCCCAAAACTTATATTCGGATTTATGGCTTTTACCAGCGTGCGCGCTTTTTCCATAAAATCATGAATCACTTTTACCCTGAACTCCAACCATTGTTTGAAGTAGGGTGGCAAAGTTTGCGGAAGATTTCCTGTTGTAATTGTTGGAGTCATCACATCGCCCGGAAAATTTTGCAAGGTAGAACCTAAATAAGTTTCAAATTTTTTTCTCGTATAATCCGAAAAATCACTTTGTATCTCATCAAAACGGCAACGATCGAGTATGATACCATCCAAATCTTTATACGAAGCCAAATCCTGAAGCAAATTAAACAAATAATTTTGTACATCTTCGTTGACAGGGTTAAAAAACTTGTCGCTTGTCCCGCTGAAGTCTAAAGTGTTGACAATGCCTGACTCTGTCTGCAATTGTATTGCCCAGTCACGTTTACCGGCGTCTCTGATCAACACGCCCGAACCGCCCAAAGAAGTTACTTCCGCTCCCGTAAAAGTGTTGATTCCTGCATGTATCTTCAATCCAAGGCTATGCCCTGCATCAATAAACGCTTGAAGGTAGTCCCATGTTTCAGTGCGTTCTATTTTGGTGTATCCTGAAGGCAGCCACGCTCCCAGCCATTTCACCTGATCAACGACGCTGGTAGTAAACAGCGCATCGCCCGAAATTGGGCGCACATCAACGACAATATCGGTAAATCCGGTATTTTTGGCTAAAGTCAAATCCCGTAATATGTTGTCTTTATTGTTTGCATAATCGGGAAAATTGGCTGAAGCATCTACCCATAAAAATTTTGGCTTATCTTTATTTTCTACCGGCTTATCACCTGTTCCCCATATCCATTCCGGAAGGGGATTGTCTTTTTTTTTACATGAAACAACTGATAAAAAAACAGGCAAGCACAACAGAATAACTGCGAAAAAATATTTTTTTGTTATGTTCATAATATTTCATTTTACAATAAATGCCAGAACCTTTTTGAGGTTCTGACATTTATTAATGGAAATGCTACATATCAATACAATCGAATTGGTAACCAACAACATATCCATTGGTGAACATGAAGTACAAATACAAGTAATAGCCATCGTCTGAAACCGTTAATGCGACATCGCCGGTTGCGTTTCCATTAACTACTATGGGTTGTATAGCCTTTGGACCGTAAGTATCAAGCGGACACTCCCAAACGACTGCCGGACAAGTATTTGTTTCGATATTTCCGTAAAAATTAGCATTGGAACTTACATCCAACAGCCATACAGCGTCTGCAGCGCCCCAGTTGAAACTGTTTACCCAATTGAGCGTAGCATAGTCTGCATTGTTGAAAGTAATATAATCTACGGCATTGGGAACATAGTTGGCGCTGATTGCATCCAGTTTTTTGCGAACTTGATTGGTTGTACCGTTTACCCAAGCGAAAGTATTGTCGGAATAAGATGCTACAAAGTAATCGCTATTTACGTCAGTTGCAGATGAGGATACAATATCGCAATTGGTTGTCCAGCCATTAAGTCCGCTCATTGTGATAATGTCGGGCGTTTGCGATGTTAAAACGCCATTTGTTACCGTCCAGCGAGCAAATATTTGATTGGTTCCTGTGAGCAACGGGGCTGTTATGATGGCGTTTCCATTAATGTCGCCCTGTACGGAAAGTTTACGTCCGATAGCATCTGTTGTATTTGCAGACCAATCAATAAACAATTCCGTAGAACCGGTCATTGAAGTCAGTTTCCATACTTTGAATGTACCGTCATTTTTCGCCAAATTGCAAATCAATACATTTCCTGCCTTATCGGCTGTAGTGTAGAAATTGCGGAGACTCCCTTTAACCGCTCCCAAATCAAATTCACCGATTTTAGCTCCGGTTTTCGAATCGATATATACGCTGTTTGCATTTCGGGTATTGATGATTACATAATTTTTGGTGGCTGCAATACCTCCTGTTAAATCATTGACGGTAATACCTAAATCTGCATTTAATTGTTTAGCAAACATTAATTTAGCGCTTCCCGTCCGTATTCCGTAAGGTACTCTATTCGGGATTTCTTTCGTGACGGTATAAACGCTTTGGGTAACGCCATCGAAAGCCGTCACTGTCAGTTTCACATCCTGGTCATAATCCAGCGCCGTGGTTCTCGGATCGGGAGAAATAGTTGCATGGTAGGATAACTGTAAATCTGCAAGAGCCACTTCTCCTACTTCAGGCGTAATTAACGAAATCTTTTTGTCCGTTTCATTGATAATACCCGAAAGTCCCAATGAAGGAAGAGAAAATGCTTCAATAGCGCAAGCATTGCTCTTAACAATTTCGCCTTTTACAATGTACTGTTTTTTTTCTTTACGTTGGTCTGTCACCGTAATTACATTGTTTTGCGTTAAATCCATGTATAACAGTGGCGGATCTATTGTTACATTGTCATCCAGATTTGCGCTTACGCGCATTTTCTTCAAATCGGCGTCCGTTACTTGAGTATCACTGCTTTCAGGGAAGAAATAAGGGATTTGAATAGTAATTTCATTTCCCGTTTCCGGAGTATTTGCTGTAAATGCGCCGGTGCCATCTGCAAAAGATGCGGTAATACTGTTAAGACCCATTCGCGCAACCGGCGGAATTAAACTGTCAGGCTGTTGACAACCGGTCATCCAACCGAGGACAACCAAAAAAAGTGATATAAATAATATATTTTTCATATTCAAAATTTTATTTCCATTGATCATATTGTTCGATAGCCGAATTATTGGCAAGTTCATCATCAGGAATCGGCAAAATGTAGGTTTTTGCTAAAAATTTACGATCTTGCAGATCACAATCAACATATTCATAGAGATATCCCATTGCATTTTGTGATATTCTCAATCCATGTACGCGATAGTTGTTATACTCTGTATCAGCCAATTTCCATCTTCGCATATCCCAATACAAATATCCTTCATAAGACAGTTCTATTTTCCGTTCCTGGCGAATGGCGTTGAAAAGATCATTTCCCGTTAATCCCGTCTTTTCGGGAAGATTCACTTCGGTGCGCTTGCGAATGGCATTCACGTCGTCCAGCGCTGCCGCAGTTTTGCCCAACCGGTAATTTGCTTCTGCCCTATTTAGATAAACTTCCGCCAAACGCAGTTCTACCCATGTATGCGTGCTGGCATAGGTTGTTAAATCGGTATTGGATTCATCTCGGAACTTCTTTATATAATATCCTGTTACGGTTCGACCTTTAGTGTATGTGTCGTCGCGGTAACCCATATACCTGCCGTTAGTTCCGTTTACGCAATTTTCCATTGTTTTACCTTGCCAAATCGATCCGTTATAAATGACCGTAGCCTGAAAACGAGGCTCAAGGTCGCTGTATGGAGGCGGAGTTGATGTACCTCCATTGACATGCCAGGCGCTCCAGTCGATCTTTGTACCGTCATTTTTTTCGTAGGCTTCAACCATTTCCTGCGTGGGAGTTCCGTCTCCGCCTTGATTATCAATTTCCCCATACGTAGCGTAATTTTTATCGAAAGAGTGACTCGGACCTGTCGTGAGATAATTGTATTCCAATATGGATTCGGAATTACCGCCCTTATACCCATCGACATATTTATCGGTTAATTGATAAACATTTTGTGCAAAGACGGAATCGGCGGCGTCTTTTGCCGCTTGCCAGCGTTCTGCATATAGCATAGCCCGCGATTTAAGAGCAAATGCAGCTCCTTTTGTCAGCCTGCCGTATGTATTTTCCTTAGGTAAAACAGAAGCGGCAAAATCCAAATCTTCCGCAATAAAATCCCAAGTTTCGTCGGCAGTTGAGCGGTTTATGTTTTTCTGCAGGTTCATGTCTTTGTACAGGATTACCCCGCCATGGCGCTTAGCCAGTTGAAAATACAAAAAGGCGCGAAAGAACCGTGCTTGAGCTTCATATTGTTCATTTGCCTGAGCGTCTAATTTTGAATATTTGCCAAGCCCATCCAAGAAATCGTTTACTCTGCGAATTCTTTCGTATGTGGGCGTCCATACGCTTAGCAAGTCCGTAGCGGATGTTATTTTTTCGGGAGTGAATACATAATCGTTAGAATCTCCCGCCCCGCTTCCCGGCACATACGAACCATATTTCAACGTCTCAGTTAGTCCTTCGGTTAAATTACCGTTGAACTGAGACGGCGAGGAAAAGATACCGTAGCGGTCGATATAAGCGTAAAAAGTGTTCACATACAATTGAACGGTTGCATCGTTTTCCCATACTATTTTGTCGGATATTCTGTCGGTCGGAGTAGTGTCAAGATAGTTGCTGCATCCTGCCATGCAGATAATTCCAACAGAAAAAATTGTTTTAAATATTTTATCAATCATAATATTTGCTATTTAAAAAGTTAAGTTTAAACCTAAAGAAAATATTCGCTGTTGCGGATAATAACCATTAGAAACACCCGGTTCCTCCGGATCTATGTTGTATTTTGCCAAATGACTGAATGTAAGCATATTTTGTCCTTCAACATATATTCTTGCCTTGTAAATACCTGCGGAGTTCATCCATTTTGCAGGGAAAGAATAACCCAATTGCATACTTTTCAAGCGCAAATAATCTCCGTTTCTGTACCAAAAAGTTGAAGAATAAGCATTATTGGAACTTGCAGGAACTATTGTTAATCGAGGAAATTCGCCGCTGAGGTTATCTTCGCGCCAGGCATTTTCTACTATATACTTTGGGGAGTTACCATCGTGATAAAACGGTTTAGTCATTGATGTATTGTCCATTATTCCTCCCGAATATACGCCGGTCAAGGCAACATCACTTCCCAAAGCTCCCTGCAATAGAAGTGATAAATCTATTCCTTTCCATGCGGCGTTGAAAGAGAAACCTCCTACAAATTTCGGATAAGCGGATTTTCCGATATATCCCCTGTCTTGATCGTATGTTATCACCCCGTCGCCGTTTCGATCTAAATATTTTATATCTCCAGGACGAACGGCAGATCCTGGAATTAAAGCGGAATTATTAATTTCGTCTTGCGATTGAAATAATCCCAAAGCAATAAAACCGACTTGAGCGCCTACTTCTTTTCCCGTCAGTTTCAACCAGTCGGGTGTATTTGGAGAGTCTTGACTGCATTTCAACCATCTGCTCATGGTATAAGTGCCGTTAAAAGCCATTTTGTAGGAAAAGTCTCCAATAGTCTTTTGGTGAGACAAAACGATTTCAAATCCTTTATGATCTTGTTTATCACTGTTTTCAACACTTGGTACGTATCCTCCATACGAAGGCGGATATGTGCTGACGGTGTTGGCGATGATATCATACATATACTTGTAAAAAACATCAAATTCTACTCCCAATAATCCTTTCCATAGAGTGGCGTCGAAACCGGCATTGTATTGAAGGGTTTTAGGCCATGTAAGCGATGCGTTGGCAGGATTGGAAGTATTAAGGCCATTCAAGGCTGTTCCGTTGATAACCACTGCATTTGAGACATACGACATGGTATTCAGATATGCATACGCAGGAACTCCTGATGTTGAGGAAGTTAATCCGATACTGCCTCTTACTTTCAAATCATTTACAAAACGGACGGCATTACGGAACCAATCTTCTTTAGAAATTCGCCACCCCAGAGAGCCTGCAGGAAAAGGAGCCCAGCGTTTCCCTTTTTCCATTCCATCAAAGAGATAGCTTCCGTCATAACGCAAAGAGGCTTCAGCTATATACTTATTGTCATAGTCGTAATTAATACGGCCTAAAAATCCGGCTATCCGTTGTTGATAACTGCTACCGCCGACTACATTTTTATCTGCAAGATTGGCGTAACTCAATTCATCTAATGCATAAATATCAAATCCCTGTCCGGCAGCGCTAAAAAGATCGCCATCACGATTGATTGATTCAAATAAAGCAAGCGCCGTGAGATTATTAAGACCGAACTTGCTTTCATATTTAATACTTGTATTGGTTGTGAAATGAGTATAGTGATTTAAGCCCTCCGTAAGACTTGCCGTCACGCCTCTGGCGTCGTTTGTATAATTATAACTGATATCGTCCGACTGGCTTGTCGGGCGATTGGCTACATAAGTATAATAAGGCGTGGAAAATATTTTCGACGTATTGTAAGAAATGTCATATGCCGCTACAAACTTAACGCTTAATCCATGTACAAGCGGGACATTATAATTCAATTCGAAGTTAGTCTCTACAGTGCTTGTTTTTGAGTTGTTATAACCTGTTAATTCGGAAGCGGCTAATGGACTTACATACGAACTTGCAGTTCGGGTTGAAACCGGTAATCCCTGATATGTTTCCGGAACGAAAGGGAGCGCTCTTATCGCTTGTTGAGGCACATTGTTCCAATCACCAGGGTTTGCTGAATATAAAGGTCCCTTCCTGTCCTCAATTCTTCCGGATACATTAAATGACAAGGTCAGATTTCGAGTTATAGACGCATCAATATTTGAACGTAAATTGAAGCGGTTGTAATTGAAATTTTTTACATTTCCTGTTTGTTGATAATTACCCGCCGAAACAAAATACTTAATTTTTTCATTTCCGCCTGTGGCATTAACATTGAAATCCTTGTTTTGACCAATTCCGAAAGTTTTTTTATACCAATTGGTATTTCCCCATCCACCGGTGCCGGCTGTCATCTTTGCTACGTCATCGGCAGAAAAAATTGGGGTGTCCCCGTCCATTTGACGCGCCATATTATACCAATAGGCATATTCCGGTCCATTCAACATATCCAGCATATAGGCGTTGTCGCTGATACCGTATGTTGCTGTAAATGAAATTCTTGATGGCGCTATTTGACCTCTCTTTGTAGTAATGATTACCACAGAATTGGCGTCCAATCCGTACACGGCTGCTGAAGATGCGTCTTTTAAAATTGTAATTGTAGCAATTTCATTCGGATCAATTTCAGAAAAGTCTCGTTGAATACCGTCAACAATGTATTTCGCACTTGCTCCGCGCACAAGAATACTTGAAGCGTCAGCGCCCGGTTGCCCTGATTGCTGCAAAGCGATAACGCCTGGAAGCACTCCGCCCAATCGAGAGCTAATATTTCCCATTGGAGCTTTTAACAATTCGCTTCCTGAAATTTGGGATACAGCTCCTGTCACGCTTTGTCGTTTTTGAGTGCCATATCCGACCACGACCACTTCATCCAATCCTTTTACATCTTCAGTAAGAATAACATTGATAGCGCTTCGGGCGCCTACTGTTTCGGATTGCTTTTGAAAACCAACGAAAGAAAATTCAAGAACTGATTTGTCTGAAGGTACCAAAATTTCGTAAATTCCATCTGTATTAGTCGTTGTTCCTGTTGAACTTCCTGATAATACAATGGAAACGCCGGGCAACGATTCCCCTTTGTTGTCAGTTACCTTGCCGGTTACTGTTTTTTGCGCATAAGTCGCTGAAAGACAGGTAAAAGTGCATATTAGCACAAATAACGTCTTTCTGACTTGTCCTAAAAAGGCGTTATTGCCTTTTCCCTCTTGTAGAAAAATAAAACACCGACTTAAAAAAGTCATGTGTAGAAAGTGTATTGACTTATTCAGTACACTTTTTCTTTCCGTTTTTTTGCTGAATACAACCATGATTTGAGGTTTTTACAATCTAATTAATAAATTTATAATGTTAATTCTACTTTAATATATTAATAAGGAGTTGATAAAAAACGAGGAATTAATTTATATAAAAATTTTAAAATACAGAAAGAGGATTAAACAGACATGTTATTAGAGAGTGATTTCAAAAGTGGGTTGAATTCCTATTGGAGTTCTATGGGGTGTGGGTACATCCACAACCCCGCGCTGCATTACGCTTGCACTGGGTTGTCAATATGTAAGACCTACGGTCTTGCTTTGAATAAAATTAAAAATAACAGTGGTAAGAATTATGTGGAATTTGTATAAAATAAACCCTCTTTTTTATTAACTGACTTAATGTGTTAAAGTTTTAGGATTAGGAAACGCGACGGATACCGTCCTTGATCCCGATGCGGGCAATAATTGAATTATTTTAGGATACAAATAATCGGCATATCGAAGGAAGCCCAAATCGGTAAAGTGGATTCCGTCAACCGTAGCTTCATTGTCCGTTCCAATCATTTCTGCGGAAGAGATAAGCCAAATATTCTTTTCCTTTTTTGCTTTTAAGTCTTCAAAAACCGAATGTAAAGCCTTATTTTTATCGCTTACTTCTTTTTGCATATTCAAATCATGTCGGGCTTGAGGAAATACAGGGTCTTCAATGAACATGACCGGTACATCCGGATGCTTTTCCCGCAATATCCGGTAGAATTTTTCGGTTTTCTCATTGATTTGTTCAACGCTCGCGTTAGGCGCAAAATCCAAAATATAGAGCGAAGCGTCGCATTCTGCCATCAATCCTGCTATTTCGTAGTCCAACAATCCATTTCCACTGAATCCCAAATTAATGACTTCCCGATTCAACTTTCTCGACAGGATATTGGTATGCGCCATACCGGGTCGGGAAGCGCATCCGCCTTGAAGAATGCTTGTGCCATAAGCGACTATGGGTTTAGACGTTTGTGGAAGAGCAATTTTTGGCTGTCCGATAAACGCCGTCGAATCAATGCCTATTTCAATAGATACAATGCCGTCATACAAGGGAAGGTAGAGCATATATTCCCGCTCCTTTTTTTCCATATTGGAAATAATAGTCGCCGCATTTTTTTTGGCAGTTGGACGAGCGGAATTAACAAAAGTCCACACGCCGTTTTCTATACAATACAAATCCAACCCCTTGATTCCCGTAGGCGTCATGTGATTCATGCTAAAATCATTTAACACTTCCCATTTGGCTGAAATTTGCCGTGAATCGGAACGGAACCGTATCGCAAGCCCTGCAGTATTTTTTCCTAAATCCCAAACAGACTTGCGAGATACGTTTTTAAGACGTGCCGGTAATCGCTCATAACGTGTTTCCGTAGAATCTGATATTTTCCCCAAGAGAGGAAAAGACGAAGCGTCATAATAAACGGTTTGCGCTTTTGCCATGAATGACAGAAACAAAGCAATGAGTATGAGTATATGTGTTTTCATAAATAATTATTTAAATAACCGCAACAAAAATAATAAATAAATTTTGTAATTACGTATATTTATTAAAAATATTTTATTAATAAGCTGCTATATTTTTAATATTGTGGCAAATAAAATATTTAATAATAAATGCAATGAAAATTGGAAGTTCAAAAATAAATTGTAAATTTGTCACGATTTGAATTATTATCCATATATTATGAATTGTTATCTACAAATTATGAAATCAGCAGTTTTTATAACAAATATGCTTATTATTTTTTTGATTGCTCCGGCTTTATATGCGCAGTCAAAAGACGATAACATCATAATAGAGAATAAGATAGAAACTTACTCATACAACATATCGTCAAAACAAGCATTTATAGAAGAAAAATCCACGACAAACTACCTTTGTCTTAAATGGCCTGAGAAAATAACCGTCGCCAATTTTTATAATTTGTACTCCAAGATTGAAAAGGTTGATATAAAAGCAGAAAAGAAAATAACGCCTGTTTATGAAATGTATAAAGATAAGGATATTTTCTACAGCGATATGAAAGTCTGTTATTTCGAACTTCCTTTCTCAAAAAAAGAAGAAAGAGCATCGATCGGTTTTGAAAAAACATATAAAGATATCTGTATGTTTAATATAATAATTTTTTCCGAGCCGCAATTTGTAAAAGAGAAAACAGTGCAGATACTTATTCCAAGCTGGTTGAAAATAGATATTGCAGAGCAGAATTTTAACGATAATATTACAAAGGAAATTATTTCCGACGAAAAATCACAAACCGTCAAATACATTTATACAATAAAAAATCAAGCCGGAATGCAAAATAAACCCGATGATGCTCCCGCTTACCATAAAATAGCGCCATATTTATTATTAATACCGAAAAAGGCTATTCTAAAAAAGGATACCATATTTTATTTCGACAATTATGATCATGTTTATAAGTGGTGTAAGGAAAAAATTGACGCCGTTGATAACGACATTGAAACTGTTTCCAAATTCACGCGCCAACTGATTGATTCGTGCAAAACGGATGACGAAAAAATTTCCATGATATTTTCGTGGGTTCAGAACAATATTCGCTACATTGCTTTCGAGTACGGACTTGCCGGCTGGATTCCGGATAACGCTCAAAATGTACTTCAAAAGAAATACGGAGATTGTAAAGGAATGTCTAATCTCCTGAAAATCATGTTACAGTCAGCCGGATTCGACGCCCGTTTGGTTTGGCTTGGAACCGATGGATTGGGCAAAAGGAAAGAAATAACGCTGCCCCTGTTCGATCATGTAATCTGCGCTTTATTTAGAAACGGCAAAATCGTCTATCTCGATCCTACGGTTAAATATATGGTACCCGGCGAGTATCATAATGGCATACAAAATTGCTTTACGCTGATAGAAAATGGGAAAGATTATATTATTGATTCCGTTCCCGAAGTTGCGCCTTCGCAAAATACCGACAGTTTGATGTGTATTTACAGTATTCAGGAAAAAACTTTAACCGGTAATGCAAATATGATTTTAAGCGGAGAATCCAAGCAATTCATTTTGTCTGAAATTTATACTTTGGATTTATCCCGTCGAAACAGCGTACTCAAGCAATTTCTTGAAAAAGGCAAAAGTAATGAGAAAGTATCGGATATATTGGTACGGGGAGAAGATTCGAGGCAAAATCAACTCAAAATCAATTACTTTGATGAACGCAACAACAGCGTAAACAGAACCGGAAATGAAATGTACATTGATTTGGATAGCCGTCAGGACTATGCTTCCGCTGCAATCGACACGACAAAAAGAAAAATTGACATGGTTTTTCCTTTTAAAGAACGTACCATAAGAGAGGAATATTTAATCATTCCCACCGGCTTCGAAGTCGTTTCCGTTCCCGCTGCATTAAATATTGAAAACGATAATTGTAAAATCAATATAGGGCACTTCTAAAAACCATCTAATTTTCCGGAATGAAAATGTACTATTTTGATATACAACTAATTGAAATATTTTGTAATTTTGTGGCATGAAAAAATTTAAGAAACACAGAG
>Ga0123354_10012401_pt1 | contig 13209 bp, 9 predicted proteins | sample TergutLab28metaG_2_FD_97872 | JGI IMG/M metagenome (GOLD analysis project Ga0123354, IMG submission 97872) | Labiotermes labralis P4 segment gut microbial communities from Petit-Saut dam, French Guiana - Lab288 P4 | ecosystem: Host-associated > Arthropoda: Insects > Digestive system > Gut ...
ACCCACATCCCACCTCCTGGAGATCCATCCTAATATTATCCACCCATCTACGCCTAGGTCTCCCCAGTGGTCTCTTTCCCTCCGGTTTCCCCACCAAGACCCTATACACCCCCTTCTCCTCACTCATACGCGCCACATGCCCAGCCCATCTCATTCTTCTCGATTTTATCACCCACACAACATTGGGTGAGGAGTACAAATCATGATTTTAATCTCATGCTAGACCAAATTACAGCAAACATTTAGCTTGTAAAGCAGTATTAGGTTCAATAAGATGTGTGGAGTTTGTTGAAAAGCTGAGGAACTGTTTCCTTCCGAAGAAGCCCTCTACTCCGTGGAGTTAGATCATCAATTGACAGTTACTTAGTAGTTAATCTAGTTATAGCTTGTATTCTGTTTGTGAATTTGGGCGTAATTACACAAAACTTTTATTTCGTTTTTTATCGTCTCATTACTCAATATTTAGGGCTAATTATAAAAATCCATGTACTTTGCTTTTAGAATTCACCTCGGTAAAACATAACTTTATAAATCTTCTTATTTTCTTTATTTAACTTTCTTGAATGTCATTATTACGTCTTAAGTCTTTTTTTTTATTTTTAGCAGTTAGGTTTTGTGTATTTTTAAAGTTACTCTCACATATTAATGTTCTTAGAGGCTGCTATTTCGATGATTTTGCCTCACCGTTTATTGTAATTTCTCCTTAACTCTTTTACAATTTCATTTCAGCGTTCCTTCTGCACTTAACCCTTCACTGTTTTTCGAACATCCTTAAGGTCTTTGCTGCTGCAGCGTAACGTTCTACACACTTTCGTCTCAGTGATTTTTCGTAATGAACATTTTCCCGTGTCCATATTTTAACGTCTCTTCATAACATCTTCTTGCAAATTTTGAACTTCAGTTTCATCCCTTCGAAAATGCCTTCAAGTTACTGGGTCGGATCAAAATATGGGAAAGTAAAGTCTCAGATTGCTCTACTTGTCAGCTCTTGCTCTTGTTTCCATGGAAACGTGAAGTTTATTCACTTTAATGCTCCATTGACTCGCGTTCTCGTTGTTTTCTTGGAAAACAGGGACTAAGAAACCTAAGGTAGGGCGCCTGCTTATCTGTGGCGTAGAACAATGCTAGCCCGAAACAGTCGGGTGACTAAATTCTGGTTAGTATTTATCAAATTGATGGCAATCCAGTGAATTTTTCTGCGCACACTTTTAGACGGATTGGCTTCTCCTTTTTCTGATATGTAACAGAAGTTTTTCATAATTGCATACTGTAGTATACAGAACAAATTTTATGCAAGGAAGGAAGCTAAATACTCAGTAAATTTATTTTTTTATCTGTTTTTACAGTTGTATTTAAAGTAAGTCATTTTATTATGATATGTTGATGTTATTTATTCCGATCAATATAGTAAGTTTCTTGCATTAAAATCAGCAGTTTCCGCTTACGAAAGCTGTACAACCATTCCTTTTAATATTATATTGCTGTGACTTCGTTTTGTCCGGACCACTGCACACACAATGTCTTAATGTGTGTTCTAGTTGTGTCTGATTATTTATTAATTAATAAAAATTAATTAAATATGTCAACATGTAGAAGTAGTAAAGGGCGATAAAATAGAGATTTTAATACAGGTTCCTGTGTATGTTATCGCAGTCTTCGTCCACAGTGACTGTTCATAATGTGGAACTTGGACCAGAATTATATTTTATTGTAAATTAAATTAAGACGTTTACAGTGCCAAATTCTGTGAAAGCTGCTCCTTCAGAACTCCGTTATTAGTGCGCAGTTAGAGACTGAGCGAGCGTGTGTTGCACAAGCTGTCCGTCTCGTCACGGATTGACTGTTAGTGGCTCTGCTGCCAATCTGAACGCAGTCTTTCCGTATTCTTATTTGTTTTCTCTTCTCTGGTTCTTCACCGTTCACATTTTCATTGCCATCACACTCCTTCTTTCCTCGCCCAGTACGTTGAAATTTACTCATGTATTCAATGTTTTCCTATTATTAGTACTTTCGTTAAGAAAATCATATTGTCGACAACATGCTTGTATTTGTTTTGCAACGTGCGTTTTTACCTTTTCTATTATTTTAACCGTATAGCCCCTTTACCTTGTCCTGCTTCTACATTATACACGTGGTTTAAATAATTATGGGCCTTTACAGTATTTTCAGAGTGTTTGCAAATTGGGACCTAAAGCGAATTGTATTTTCTGTTGATTAGGCAGAGCCAAAGATGTAATGCATAAGGACTGATTATTTGATACCTACAAAACTGAGACACGCATTTTCTCGTGTCATTAACTGCATTTGCCGGTAATATTTCGTTTAGTTTTTGGTTTTATATTCCAGAAAGCCTACTAGAAATTCCTAGGATAATATCTCAGAATGAACCTTTCAGCGAGGCTATTTTAAGAAAGTATCTGTGTTCTGTACCCGTCAGTGGTTGATAATACATTGTGAGGAACTTCTCTTGATGTGTTGACAGAGCCATTGTGCAGGTCCAGTTACATCAGATTCACATTCATTTAAACTCCATAACTACAGACTCTCCTTTTGTTCTACAAATCCTCTAAGTACCAACATATATACACAGTTCTACTACTATGTATTTCACTCTTAATTAACTCCTACATAACTGAAGAATAATAACCAACTAGATGCTACTTATTATTTTACTGTACTTCTTGTAGGCTCAACATGTTTCGGGCACTACAATGCCCATCATCAGGAGCTCGCGACTATAATGTTGATTACCACATTGATCGTTTCGTTCTTGGTTTGGTGTAGGTTGGAGGTTAGGTGCAGTTAGGCTGGAGTAGTGTTCGGGCTGCAGGCTGCAGCATGTTGAGCCTATAAGAAGTACAATAAAATAATAAGTAGCATCTGGTTGGTTATTATTGTTCAGTTATCACAATGATGCACGACCCAACAAACATCAAATTAGCTCCTACATGTTTCGGCTTAACTGCCACCATCAGGGATCTAAAATCTATATACTGTTTGTTGGTAGTGTAAGGATTTTTAAAATATTTACAATGCAGGGAACAAAACAATATGAAAGTGAAGAATTTTCAACCAGCAAGAATCATCCCTCATTATAAGAACACCAAACAATATAGGATAGTCGTTAGCTCTCTGATGATGGCACTTAAGCCGAAACATGTAGGAGCTCATTTCGATTGAATTGCCTAATAGGAGAATTGTATATTTGTTGGTACTGTAAGGATTTTTAAATCACTTTACAATACATGGAACGTGCATTATGAAAGTCGCTTTTTGTTATTTGACCTTTTCCCTATCTGTTTATCAGTTTATTGTCCTATGTTTCGTTTGTGTATTTTACATCATAACAAACATCTTCGAACGTCCTACTTCCATGCAGGGACCTTCATAAGCCAAACTGTTTATTGTGAATGACGGAGAATGTGGGAGACAATGACACACAATTTAGTCATTTGAAACAGGACAGCTGTACAGTAGTTACGTAATTGGTACAGTCAGATATGAAAATAAATTTAACTTGACTGTAGTGTAAAGAGTATACCCAACTCTATAGACTTGTACTGGGGAGCTGCCTAGATCTAAACTCGACCAAGTTACCCATTGTTGTGAGGTTTGTTATGATTTTCCTAAGTTTCGCCGAGGAAATGCCTTAATATTAGATTAAAATATGCAACGGCCCGTGCCTCTCGTTATTGACGTCTATTACTTGGCGTTTCATACTGTAAAACGTCTGTAGCTTAAATGATTGACTAAATAAATGTCTTTCTCCATGATGTAGGTTCCTTCTTGAGACGCTAGTAGTTCCTCACCTTGTCAAGAAATATCCAGAATGTTAATGGAACCCTAAGCTTCGTTACTGTGATCACAAGACCTGACCACTTATTTCTGTCCTCAGACAAATTAATCCAACTCAGACCTCCCTTCTGTTTCCTTAAGGCCTGTTTTAATATTATTGTTCCATATACGCCTAGGCCTTCCAAACAATCTCGGGTTTACCAACCAAATCCTGTATGCATTTCTCTTCTCCCCTTACATGCCACATATCCCGCCAATCTTATCGCCCTTGATTTGATGACCCTAATAAAATCCGTCAAGGAGTGCAGGTCGTGGCGGTGCTCATTATGCAGTTTTCTCTGTTATCCTGTTACACCCTCCCTCTTTAAAGCTAACACACCTTCCTGAGCACCGTTTCTGGAATGTCTTCATCCTGTATTCTTCCCTTAAAGCGAGACATTATGTTTCACACCCATACAAAACAACAGGCGAACAGTTGCATTACACACTCATCCATCGATTAAATCATTATGCAACTTGATTTAAAAAAAACCACCCGTTGCACATATTTAGACAATGACATACGATACCTTAATCCCTGCTACATGTTTCGGTGGCCAGAGGCCATTGTGAGTGAGTACACAACCTATATATGTATAGAACGTAATAAAATAAGATATGATAAACGTATCATTTTATTATTGTATTAATATATTTATTCTATAATATCAGTTTCCACGGCTGTGCTCGTAGTTTGTAAGAAAACGGAGTAGTACTGTATGCATGTTCAAAGTTCTTATGGGCTTGGTATGTTGTTATTAGTTTCAGAGTAGCTTAAAAACGCCTAGAATTTATGTTGATCTGCATCGGACCTAGTCCCTGTATTATGTGATATGCAATACGCACTGCTGCAAAATTAACAGAATTCTGAGGAACTCGGGTCAACGTTTTATTGTTCGTAATCACGAGGACTTCATTTAGACTGTACCGATTATCTGGAAAGTAAACTTACCTATTCACGAAAAAATGCATATCCATTTTTAATGTTGTGTGTTTTCCGTTCAACTATATTACTTGTGTAAAATTTAATGCCATCTTGTTGCACAACACTTCCATTTGTTAATAAATGCTCCGACATGTTTCGGCTTTGACTGTTAGCCATCTTCAAGCAGCTTCCTTAGCATGTGCAGCCTTTGTTTCAACTTTTATGTTAGAAATTCCACATGTGATTAAAATTATTGTTATAGTGATTGAATGTTATAATCAGTATTATAGTTCAAATACAGTACAAAATTATTTTTCTTTTGATATAATTGATGCGCCCAAATATCTGCAGTTCATCCTTGCTTCAAGTGAAATAAGTTCTGGTATCTAATGTCCAGTGCCATGTGTTGTGCATAAAGTTGGTGTTGACTATAAATGCATATCATTCTTCACAGTCGTCCACTGTATTTTTATTAGCCGCCACGTGACCAATAAAGTTCCCCCTAGAACACGCCACGAAGGCCCATAGGGGGAGTAGAGGTATAAGTCTCTCTCCTTTCTTTAACCTCGGCGCTAGATTGGAGTGGGTGGTCAACGCCACGCCCCGGTCGCATAACCCCCAGGAAGGACCCGATACCAATTGTATAGGAGGTTGGGTAGGCCCCAGGGCCGCTAGACGGGTGCGGAAAATCTCGTCCCCACCGGTATTCGATCTCCGGACCGTGTCGCTATGCCGACTGCGCTATCCTGGCCGGCTATGTAGCCAGTGCAATCAAACAATTAGTGTTCAATGAACGACGGACAAACGCCGGCTAAATTAAAATTTAAGAGTGTTCGAGATTGTGACACCCTATAGTCTGGTATAATTTCGCCGACTTGCGAAGGAAAATTTTTCCTGCATTTTCTATCCTGCAGGTAATTACATTACTTTACTTCGAAATGTCTTTAAACGTTTACACATATAACGGTGTCGCATTCCGCAAGATGGTATTCTACGCATTTACTGCCACGAGAACTTTAAATCTCCCACACTGTTATGGCTGGCTATGAGTTATTTGTGTAAGTGTGTTTTAATTTCGTTTCATTGACATGTTAAGTTGTATGTTTACGAATACATCGTATGCATGAATCAGTCTGTCAGAATGAATATGGGGGTGGTGTTTCAATCGTCCAGGTGAAGCGGCCCACAGTCAGGTACAACATGCACACAATATTGTGTGAACCTCCCGACATTTCTCATTTTCTCCCCATCGTACCTCATCTTCTGTTTCTTCTCTTTCTCATGACATGTTATGGTGCACGTTCACCTGGTTTTCTTACTCCTTGAAACTTGACTAATGGTGGAATGATAACAGTATGCAGCAGGCATCGTGCGTGGTAGAGTAATGTAATTACTTACCGTCAGTATTTGTTCCTGTGGTGTTTTTTTCTCACCTAAGTCAACCGCCAACTCGTACTTGCGCATAACAAATGGCGCGTGTTATTTGTCGCTGTGACCGACCAGTCAGTTTTGAAACACTGCACCACCCGAATGGGTATAGACGAGCCAAAAATGGCTGGCCGGCTTCGCTAATGTTGTCAGTGGCAGCAGAGTGGATGTCACTGGCGTTGTAGTTCCTACCGCTATTGCATTGAACGACGGCGCTTCTCTTTTATGTCGGTCATGTATTTTAAATACGCTCGCCCATCTGTGTACTGTTTTCTCCGAACACCCATTCCATGCAAGCCTGGACACTTTTGTGTGAAGTGTCGTTTCCCTGACAAAGCACACGGGGCAGAATTCTTCTGGAGATGGTCCAGAAGAGCACGAACTTTGTAGAATTTGTAGGGGGATTTTTTTTTGCAGTGTCCTCAAGAGCTGCCCGTCTGGCCATGAGCTTGAGCTATATAAGTCCTGATGTAATTTTAATGTCCAGTTTTGTATTGTACTCCATCTGTACATAGGTCTCGCAACTGGTCACTTCCTTGTGGTTTTGCGGCACACCTTCTGTATGAAGTTCTCATATATTTGCCACAACTTCAACCGACAAATGCACATTATTTTCATTGAATTCACAGTATTTTTATAAACAGTAAATCCCGACATGTTTCCGACCTTCCTGGTTCATCATCAAGGAGTACATTAATTGATGTCGTATAAAACAGTTACTTACTTACTTATTCCATGGAGCACAGTCCTTCTTGAGAAACTAACCCGTTCTTAGCTAGTCAAGAAGTTCCGCGCCTTTTATGGAATCCGGAAGTTCATTGCTGTGTTTACAAGAGCTGAATATAAATTTTAATATTATCCACCCATCTACGCTTGGATCTTCCAAGTGGTCTCTTCCATCAAGTTTTCCCACCAAAATCCTGTATGCACCTCTCCTCTCCCCTCTACCGTGCGTGCTACGTGCCACATGTCCGGCGCATCTCATTCTTTTCGATTGATGATCTGAATAATATTTGGTGAGGAGTACAGATCATTAAGCTCTTCATTATGTCGTTTTCTACACTCCCCTGTTACCTCGTCCCTCTTAGGCTAAAATATTCTCCTCAGCACCTTATTCTCGAACATCCTCAGCGTACGTTCCTTCCTGAATGTGAGCGACCAAGTTTCACACCCATACAAAACAGCAGGCAGACTCTAGGTCTGTATATATTATTGTTTATATTTTTGGGTAGCAAAATTGAAGACAAAAGATTGTGCACCGAATGATAGCAAGCATTTTCTGTATTCAATTTGCTCTTAATTTCTTCCTGAATATAATTTTGATTCGTTAAAGTTGTTCCCAAGTGAATGAACTGTTCCACCCTTTCAAAGGAACTGTTGTTAGTCTATATTGTGACTTCGTCCTGCATTCTGATCTCGAGACATTGCCATGTACTTAAGTTTTATAAGCATTTACTTCTAGTCCAATCTGCTTATAAGCAACTACTGAAGCGACTGTACGCTTCTGCCCAATATATTAACATCATCAGCGTAAACTAGAAACTGATGTGCACCATTTAATTTCAAGCCATTCTGGTTAACCTGAACCCTTCTATTGGCATACTTTGAAGTAAATTTGAAAAGCAATGGCGATAAAGCACCTCCTTGTTTGAAACTATTCTTAATAGGAAACATGTCAGACAGATGTTTGCCTACCCTGACTCTGCTATAGGTTTCATTCAGACACATTTTTGTTAGCCTTACCAGTTTCATGGGGATACCAAACTCAACGAGAATATTGTATAGAATCTCCCTCCTAACTGCCAGTTACTAAATAGTATTTTGTTCTTTTGATGTTTTGCTGATATTATACAGTATATGGTATCGTCACACCTGTAGGTGGCCGTCCCGTGCACAGGTTGAGAGAAAACTCACCTTGTGCACGGACGGCTACCTATAGGTGTAATGATACCAGATGCTGTATAATACAGTTTTCACCCCTGATGATGAGCACATAGTGCTCGAAACATGTAGGGACATGTAATAAACATATTATAAAACAAGATTTTGTGCATTAAGTTGGTTAATTACTAAGAGTATTTTAATTTGTTGCACATGTGGATGAACTGGTGAACTACTTCTGTGTAGACTCAGTATGTGGTGGACAGAATTGTTACACAATAAGTTGGAGTAGATTTCGGATGTATTGCATACCACATGCTCAGTCTTCACTGCTTTTAGTGCGTATCTTTGATATAACGTATTCATCAGAAGCCGATACATTAAAAATATATTATAAAACGTTCGCAGACATGCGTTATGTTAATTATTGTGCTGAGGAAATTAAAGTATTTTGATATTTTCGTAATTTAAAAGAAATATCCTGCTCAATATGTGGGAAATTAACTGCATTATAATTTCAAGAGGAGAAGTTTTAGGAAAGGTTTGGTATTAAATATTTAATTAAAGCTTTTTAATTGATGTTACAAGCAACTTCAGAAAGTGTATCCTAATTGAAAATTCCAGCTTTGTTACATGAGCAAGGGAACTCGGTGAAGGCAGTCGGAAGTTGTATGTGTTCTGGCAGAGCGGACAGAGTTTCATAAACCACGATTATGTGAAGGAATGCGTTAAATACGATCCAACGGTTCACTTTGCTTACAGTCTGCAGAAATCGACAGGTGTTCGCGCGCCAGTTTCATGTTGTTTGTAGCTTGTTATTCTAGAGCCTTGCCACGTTCATTTCGGTAGGTCAGCGTACGGAAGCAACGCCGCTTCAACCTTACCATGGCTATCAATATTTGTTTTTTCTCCCTGTTAAATCTGTTTTTACGTAGTGTGATAATTATGTCTTTTTTCCCCCTCATTTTGTACCTTTTCTTCGTGTATTTTCGTCTCTGTTTGTATTTTATGATTTGATTTGTCCCATCTTAGTTCTTTGTCCGATGAAACACAAGTTGGGTTGCTTCTTTTTTTAATTTTCATTGTCACACCGTGCATGTTGTCGAGTTACTCAATTATTGTACCAACTACTGCACATATATACAATTCATAAAATTTAAACATTAAAACATTAAAAACGCTCCGACATGTTTCGGTCCTAAGACCATCATCAGGGAGCCATATCGTCCTCGATAAAGTCACACTATAAAAAGTCACATTAATTTCGTTTTACAAGTTGGGTATTGTGGCAGCATGCCGTGTTGTGTAATGTTATGTTGCGAAGAGTGCCCTGCTACGGATGTACATCACGCTGCCACAACACCCAACTTGTAAAACGAAATTAATGTGACTTTTTATAGTGTGACTTTATCGAGGACGATATGGCTCCCTGATGATGGTCTTAGGACCGAAACATGTCGGAGCGTTTTTAATGTTTCAATGTGTAAATTTTATAAATTTTATATATGTGCAGTAGTTGGTATAATAATTGAGTAATTGAGTTGGATTGCTTCATTTATAAAATTAATGAAGATTTTCGTTTCGGACATTTTCGGATGCGCTGTTGTTTCTGTGAACTTCGTGTTTCTTATAATTAGGTGTCATAGAACAGAAGCGTATCTCTTCTGACTTAATTACGTATATAGTGTTTATTTGTGATGGACTGTACGTGGCACCGACCCTATAAAGTGCGAGAGAGGAGACTCCTTTTTTTTTTGTCCTCCGTCTTTCTTGTCGCCTTGCTTTGTACAGTTTGAAGCAGCAGTACTTTGTGCCACACAACCCTCACTAATTGGCGTCACCGCTTTGCCCCATATAGGGTAGTGTGACGTCCGTAATAATCTTTCTTTATAGTGGCACCGTTTTAAGTCGATTCATCGAACAAGAATAATCGATTATATAAACTACTCGCTTCATTTACTCGGCTAATTGGTGGCAGTTTGTGTGTGTATGTATATGATTTTGTCTCCGAACTGGGAAAAGTGGAATTAAATAAGACATATGACACGTTTCTTATGAGAGTTTGTAAGACACATTTTGCAGTTTCAGTACACACTCTCATTGGAACAGATCATGAAAACCTCTGTTATTTCTCCGGTAAAGGATTGGTGCTTCTCTGAGGGGAAAAAGTAATGATCAGATACGTACGAAGCCACACAGTTGTTAGTTATTTTGGAAGGGTATGAAACACGGTGTCTTATATTGTGTCAAGAATGCACGTTACATATGAATGAAGACAAAGTAGACGTGGTTGAGTCGGGTGCTTAGTCACAAACCTCTCACCGCGCAGTCCGGAGTACGAACCAGGCCGGTCAATGTGGGGTTTGTGGTGTATAGAGGTACACTGCCAGAGGGTTTTCTCTTGATATGAAGGGTTTATTCCCTCATTATCATTCCATCATGGCTCCATACTCATTTGTGTATCTCTGACACTATGTAAACTAAGCATTTGACAGCGTCCTTAAGTGAAACACTTTAAAAAGGGCATAGGGCGCTAGTTGGGCCGAAGAAAGAGAGTGCATAGGAAATTAGTCGGAACTGTGGAGCAAAGTAAATAAACAATTTAGCCCCCCCTCCCCCAATTGATTAAATGGCGTGAATATTTGAGAAGTATACAGGATTCAAAGATCCGAAAGAACTTGAACGTTATGTTATACGTACATTTTCTGTCACGATTTGAAGGTAGTGTGTTAAGATGTTCAGGGAGGAACAAGTGAGAAGGGTGGTTAGGTGTTGACACCGAGAACTGATTTCGGGTCCTACAGGATTCGAGGCGGATTGATACCTTTTCAACGACAATGATCAGATTCGACTTGTGACAAGCAGGCGAAACAGTGTTGCTGCATGATCTGTGATAAGAAATCGGCCTGTCATCTAGGTTATCAGAGTACAAATGATTGAGGACAACATTTAACATAGGTGAATGTGTCTGAGTAGGAGTCGTTGAAAAGGTGGGGTCACTGGAATTGTGTAGTGTTGTAATAGAGACGTTAAGTTGTGAAGGATTATTTTGTAGTATGAGTTGGAATATTAACGTATAATTCTTTAAATCACATGGTTACTGTATGTGTTGGCTGATTATATATTTAAAGAGCGGACGCATTATCTATGATTCATACAATAAATAACGAATTTCTCCTTAAGCAACTGGTATTTGTAATGAACACATTGTGTTTTGTGTGATTAGTGATAAGAATGAGTGGTTGCTGCTTTGTCATATGACGGCGCCCATTGTTGCCGATTAGTAAGTTATCTGTTATTACTGATGAAGATCGGTCACTGTCCACTAATATCTGTTATTATCGATGATCACAGTGTTTCAGTGTAGCAGCGCGTGTTTAATGTGACCGATCGTCACGTTACGGCCACTTGACTCGTTTTATCACGTCAATGACGCTGGATTGTTACATGCTATTTGCTCATCTTATTTTATATATTCCAATAATTTTCCGTCTGGAAAATCATTGGAGTTGTCCACACGTCTGTGGCAAGTCACACAGTCCACTCAAAAACGTCCACACTGGTTTTGGAGTCCACCAAATGGATTCTGCGTGTGAGGAGCAGGGGGGAGTGTGGTTTTTATACGGGTGTAAATCGGCCGCCGCGTGAGGCTGGCCACTCATCTCCGGCTAGTGTCGAGGTCAAGAATGCCTTAGTGGCGTGTTCAGGGTCAGTCTTCCTTTACCGTCATAAAATTAATAGTGGGTGAGGGCCGCAATTTATTTGGTTACTACCGATGCTGTATCACTGGCTGAGGTTCATGCGGTCTGGAATGAGATATGTAGGAATAGTTATGAATTAATGTGGGCGGTAGAGGCTCTATGCTATTTGGAGGTTATTCCATGGTCGTTTCCTTTCCATGACTGTGAAGGTATGGACATTGTCACTAAGGTTGCTTGCCAATCTCTTTACCGAGTACCACTGCATGGCAACATTGTTACCATGTGTTTAATTTAGCGTGTAATAATATAATCCCTGCGAATCACTTTTATCTTTGTCTTTCATGGAAATAATTAATCTCCCCACCCACCCTTTTTGTCAAGGTTGAACACATGGCGAAATTTTGACCATAGGCATTAATTTTGTACGTTCCATTGAACTGAAATTAAAAGAATATTTTACCTTCAAATTTGTTTCAGTTTATACATGTAGGTCAGTCGCGTAATTACTCATGTTAATGGGTTTATAGATATATTTATGGCCCTAACTGAACTAACCCCTGAATATGCACTGATTACATGATGCCGCTTGCCGTGTGTGTTACCATGTCGCTGTATTCCTGTGACAAGGTACAAGTGTACAGAAGCGAGATACACCGCACATACGTTGCGTCCCTTTCCACCGGCAAACGGACTGACTTATTTAGTATGTAGGAGAGCTACATGCTTCTCTAATTTATCCAGAAATTACTCGTTTGTATGAAACCTAACGGACCTTAAAATGTTCACAGGATCCCGCTTTTGAGCCATGTGCTGCACAAGTTTAATTCAGCCCTTAGTACATTACAAACTATTTTTATTTTTTAATCTACTCTATTCCACTTCTCCGTTCCTATTACTTTTTCGATTAAAATTTTGTACACATTTCGCGCCTGTGCGTGCTGCCTCTTTTCCACTTCTTCCGGCTTCATTTGTTGCCTGACAACTTGTAGCGATATGATTTTGCAGCTTTTTAAGATCTACTCTTTTATCCTCCCTGTTACACCCAAACATATTCTTGAGCACCCTGTCCATACACAATCAATCTACCCGTTCCCTCTTGTGAGACAAGTTACCACCGTATCGATCACTGGAGGAAATATATAATTTTGTGTAACTTTCTAACGTTTTGCTTTTCAGACAGCAGCCAAGAAGAACAGTGTTCTAAAGTTAATGCTATTAAGCACTCGTAGATTCTGTTCTTCTCTTGCCTTCATCATGAATGTAATTTCGAACTTTTCCTGTCTTTTGCAAATATTTGTTCTGTTGCACAGTTTCTATTGAATAGTTCTGGGTAGGCGCATATAGCCGTAGATGATGACGCTTCTCTAACCCCCTTCCCCCCCCCCCCCCCCCACACCCACACAACCCACCCCCCCCCACCCACACCCCCACCACCCAACC
>Ga0123354_10012402_pt1 | contig 13209 bp, 6 predicted proteins | sample TergutLab28metaG_2_FD_97872 | JGI IMG/M metagenome (GOLD analysis project Ga0123354, IMG submission 97872) | Labiotermes labralis P4 segment gut microbial communities from Petit-Saut dam, French Guiana - Lab288 P4 | ecosystem: Host-associated > Arthropoda: Insects > Digestive system > Gut ...
CTGGCAGGAATATGTGGTTTCTGTAATGTTAATATCTGTACTTAACATCAAACTAACTTGTGAGTGACATAAAGCCATTAAATTGAACTACAAAAACACTCTCACTCATGTCATAGTTGTCCTTTGGGTTGTAAGCACTGTACGTGAGAAAGCCCCAGCGGTGACGTAACATGGCTGACTGCGCAAAGCGTCACGCAGGCATAGTGAAAACTGCATTCCCCTCTCAAGGCCGCTAGCATTGTCACGTGACGTATCAGCTGTGCAGGTTGCAGTATTTGGAACCGCAAGAAGCCCCGACTTTTCTCTGGCCATTATCTCCGTAACCGTTCAACTTTGGATACAGGTGTTTTTGGTTATATCGGTGTACTTTAACATAAGGAACAACCTCCCGAAGTGTGGCACATTCCTCCTGGGACACCCTGTATATATATATATATCACTACATTGTGGTATATTGTACAGCTATCAAGTGACAGATACTACATCATGGTAGCTCACGACTGCCTCATAAAATTCCACTATTATGTAACTCACAATTTAATTATGGTAAATTGTACTGTCACATAACTCAAAACTACATTATGATATTTTAACATTATGTAACTCACAAATGCACCCTGATGTATATACCAGTACGAATCGCACAACTGTATAAAAACATACATTCTGCCATTATATAACTGACAGATACAGCTGGTCTAAATAACATCATGAAATAGCTTCGCCATAAACTGTTATTCTGATATAACTCACAAATATCTAGCGATATTATCTACCGTTGAATAACGTAAATCCACATTGCTGTGTATCTAAAGCAGTATCAAGACAGAAGATAGTTCCCAAATATCTGTCAGAATAGCCGGGCAGTCTGCATACTGAGATTTGGCACATCGCCTTCTTAACACGAAGGGCGACTGCTAAATCTGAGACAATATGTTGTGATAAAGGTTTTGGATACGGTGTTTCGTAGTTATTAATATTATTAGTGTAGAATACAAGAATGTAAAAATTATATGTAATGAGATGATAATGAAAAATTAAGCGATTTCTTACCTCTTGATTATGACAAAGTATATACTGGTAAAAAAAACTTCTTGGACTACATTCGAAAGAGAGACAGGAAGACACCGAGAAGCTGGTACTCGTTTGTTAATGTATGCGGCGTCATATACCAGAGACTAAAATTTTCATCAGCATCTCTTTGAAAATGAGAGTGCAGTTCCTGAAGATAAGTAAGGATGTAGTCGCCTCGCGTTTGAAGCATCTGTTCCCTTATTGGCTCGTAGGAACTGAAGGAAAACGTGAGAAACTTACGGTGAGACAGCCGGTTAGCTAGTAGATATTTGACCGTAACTGCTGGATCATTTCTTTCAGCAGTGCTTCTTGCAAAGCGATATTGCTTACAAAGTGCATGTGGTATTGATATAGCTATCACTCAGGGTAGCGATTGATATTAATTCTTAAAGAAAAGATCAGTTTATGCGACCGTAGTGGCTATGAATGACAGCCTGTAGACTTCCATTAAGAGTAGTGCTACTGGCAGGGAATATCGAGTTAAACTGAATAGCAGCAAAGAACCATCAATCAAAACAGCAGCAGACCACAGCAACACAAATTAAAAGTCCTGCAGGGGATCTCACATCAATTTCTATCAACGGTGATTATAATCGAAACATGCGAATATTCACGAGTGGCAATTAACAAGTGTTTGCAATCAGTATCCTTACAGATTCGATATACAAAGTATTCCGTTTCAAATAAACATTCTTTAGGCTTGATAATGCTCCAGTTGTCCATATTCAAATAAACCGTTGAAAGATGAATAAAAGTATGTTTGGTAACAGCGCCAAACTGCTGTATTTTCATGAGCCCATTAGAGAAGTCTATTTTGTACCAAGTTCTACTGTCGTTTGACTAACACGTAGTTTGTTCCAAGTACACGTAATAAAGAGAGCCAGAAAGCTGAAGATTCAAATCTTTTGGAATAGTGCGCCACAGGAAGTGATGAATAGTTACCGATGCTTTGTTATTCAGTGGCGGGTTATAGGACTGATTGCAGCTGAAGATGAACGCAACCTTGGTAACAATTTACCAGACGTCACTGAATAAAACTGCAGAATACTTGAGACTTGAACACCTCTGTGACACCCCTGTAGCTGCCATAGTAATAAACCTGCATTCAGCAAGGAAAATACATATACGGGATGGGCCACGAAAAAGTAGCCCCCCTTCCGTTTTACACGTGTCCTTGTGATATTCTCTGTAGCGTTAGTGTGTATATTGCGTGGAGCGTTTGAACAGTTAGTGAACAGTAGTGCTGTCACCATGTTGAGGTATACCGGATGTAACACAGTGATTTTGATGGCTGCAACTGCGTGGCTGATGATGTCCTTCAGTTTCTGTATCGTGTGTGGATTTGATTTGTATACCGTACTTTTCAAGTGTCCCCAGAGAAATTTTCTCTGGGGACACTTGAAAAGTACGGTATACGAATCAAATCCACACACGATACAGAAACTGAAGGACAATAACAGCCACGTAGTTGCAGTCATCAAAATCTCTATGTTACATCGGGTATACCTCAACATGATTAGACGTGGGCAGCTGTGTATTGATGCAGGAGGCAACCACTTTCAACATCTTCTATGATGGTATATGCTTTCAGCATTTGGCTACTGTATTAATTTCTGTATTTACGCTATGTTACTGACCTGGGCTACTTTTTCGTGACCCATCCTGTATTATGGCTTTAGTTTTTTTAAATTCTTTTAACATTCTCTGACTAAACTTTCAGCTCAGTTTAATGCATATATGTTTCCTGTCTTGTAAAATGTGCCTTAGGATTTCCCTTCTGATACCCAGGAGAAGTTAGGGCGTAAGGGAAGATAAATATGGACAAAAATTAAGTACTTTCAAATTTTGTATAAACAATTAACTCGTTCCACACCGCCAAGACTTTATTAAGCAAATAATATACCATTTACATACTTAAGAAATTTCTAGGTCGTGTAACTGAAAGATCATAAACATATTCACAAAAGCATAGGACTGCTTTCTGTACCACGACTTTTCATGCCTGTTCACACTTTGGTAACCTGCCCCAACATTCATTTTAATAGTGTTGCCCCAATTACGCTCAAATGGGTGATTTTCTCATTTCACCTCACAGTGTGCAAGCAAAATGTTTAAATCTTGAAATTACCCTTAAGGGTTACATGACCTCTTAGATCTGCGGGATAATTTGTGGTTGTAAATCCTCGAAAAATATATAACATTAGACAACTTTTCGTATAAAAAAGAACAGGTTGGCCCTTCTCTCCGTGTGTCCTCTGCTGCCGATAATTGTAGTAAGGTAGAGGTGGCTATGTAGTTTGTTATTGAGAAATTTCTGTGCCAAAGGTTTCAAACGTGGCAGGAGAGGAAATTTGAAAGTAGTGTTATAAACTGCAGTGCTGCATAGATGTATATAGGGATTTGTTAAACTTTATTTATTTATAAAAATCTGCTAGATTCTGTAAAGAGTGCAGACAAGTTTGAAGAAAATTAAATAATCTCTTCAAAGAATCTCTTTTATATCTTAATTTTTTCTTGGTGACCTTTGTTTTGTCTGTCCTCGTTTATATTTACTATCCCTGTAAACTTTGATACTGCCGTTTATCGTCTCAAATCTTAACATCACAACAACTGTCGTCATACTCTCCGAACACTACACGGTCTTTAGGTACTCGAAATGTAACTTGACCACTAAAAATAAAAAATTACCCAAGTCGTAGTTTTGCAGAGACCGTTTGTGTCCAAGTCCCGATTCCATTCCTAGATAAAGCAGTTTGATGTGTAAAATACCTCTCTTTGGAAAAATAATATTTTGGAAAATACTTAAGTTTCTGTCGTCCATAAAATATTTTGTAATCTTCACTACAAATATACTGCAGGAAGAATGTACTCGTTGAATGCTACGGAATTAAAACAATATTCAGTTAAACTACCGAATTTTGCTGCGTGATTCCAAGTAATTTTTAGAATATCAACTTTGAAATTAGAGACAGTAGAATGCCCTGAAACGTCGGCACACCATACCATGTTACACGATGCTGCATTTCTTAAGACAATAAAGTTTCTAGGCACTGAAGTTCGGAGTTTATTTCTCAGAGTATTGAAAACACTCATCTTAGACCTCAATATGTTAAGCGTCTGTATGATTGCGTCTTTTGTTTTGACAGACAGTAGGACAAAATAAGAAGAGTGACTTTTTACGTACGGAATAAACATAGAAATTTGAAACACACTTGTAAGTTGGTGGATTCCACCTCTCAAGGAATTGCGGAGAAAAATAATTAAGCCGTAACCAGTAAGTTTTATAGACAAATAAAAAATACGTAGAAAAGTAATCCAAAAATAAAGTTCCAGCAATATATAGAGTACTATTAAAACTGAAAAAAGAAGCAGGCTCTGATATTCTACTAAAGAGTAGGGAATTTACACTGATTACAAGGTTACACAGAGAGAAGGCAGCAGAAGAATAAGACAATAAAGAACTACGTTCTGATATTCATAACACTTACCGATGTTGTAAGCATATCCGTCAGCGTCCCCTTTTACCGCACCAGAATAAGATATGCTTTCATAAGAGGCTTAAACTGTAAGTACAATGAATTACTGAACACTGTATCTAACAACAAACATAATCAGGTTAATGCTATGTGTATACACAGTACTCAGAAAAACTTGCAAATTTCTATCGTCTTGAAACCTTCGTAATTTTTTTTTTTTTTAAATTTAGTCCCCGCTTCGCTCCGACTTAACGAAACGCCTGAAGTAAACGTAAGGCGAAAAGCGGTTACTTGTTCAAGTGGTAAAGCATCTGATTTTCTTATAATAAAACCAACTAGATACACTAATTTCTCAAATTTATTTGGAATAAAACTGTACATGTTTCAGACAGTTCCTCTGTCCATCATCAGTAATTTAATACTGTACACACAGCAATGTTATATGTCATACAGGTATTGTTGACAGCTTGCGAGCAGGATCAGAATGGAACTGCAGTTCCATCCTGATTTGGTTTTATTATAAGAATATATCACGATGCACGGTCATCTGAACGTCAAATATCTGATTTTCATTCGTCAGGTGTCAGTTTGGAATCTCGGAAGGCACTACAGTTTGACTTGCCAAGGATTATCGTGGTTTTCTTCAGTCATTGCAATAAAATAATGATCTGAAATCCCAAATTAAGCCCCTACTCTTTTCTTCCAAAACTGTGCTAAAGGGAATATGGTGTGAGTTGCTGAGTGAGTCATTAAATAAACCATAATTAAACAGACAAAATTTCTCTAGTAAATAAAATATACCGTTTATAAGTTAAAATAAATTGGGTACATAAATTAACATAGCTTTTCTGGGAGTTCCATTCTATAAGTATTATGGACGTTTTAATTGTGCGTGTGTGTGTGTGTGTGTATGTGTATATATATATATATATATATATATATATATATATATATATATATATTATTGCGAGAAATGCGAGTGTAAAGTCCAAATAATTTGTGCTGCTAACGCAAAATTTTTCCATGGATGATTGAGGGGGGGATTAGATAATAACCAGTTTTGTGTGTTTCCCCATTCACAATGATGCAGCAACTTCTTTGCTGTATTAACGTACCTCCGTACTTGAGGTACTGATGGTAACTTAGCTTACACACATATAAAGGTTAACTTCGCCGTCACTTTCTCAACGAAGCAAAGAGCACAACTCATGCAATAACTACATCTGCCGTCGTGTAACACCGCGAATTCCTGCCACGAGATGATTCAGTGATTGCTGCGGGCAGCCAGGAAATGACTGCGGTGTGAGATTTCAGCGCCCATTATGTAGAAGGTCACTTGCGTGTATATGGATTTTTTCCTATCCTTTTCCAAAACTCGGTGGTACAAACATTGCCTGCGAGAATGGGTCGTAAAACAGGAGAGGGGTTGTCAGTCTGGCTGTAATCCCTGCACCGACGGAAAACCGCAGTATTGGGGTTACTACAGGACTAACTGCGTAGCTTGTAGAGTGCCGTATGCCCAATTTCCGCCACACATCACACGGTAACAAGCTGATCTGCCAGTGATAGGCTCAGTGACATCTAAACATTCAACGGGCCTCTTTAATTTTATTTCCAACAAAAACCTAGACGATATTCACACATTTGGAAACGACAGTTCTTATTGGGAATACTGTCAATTGTATGTACTTCAACAACGATGCGCCGGGTAAAAAAGGACAGAAAGAGAAATACAGGCTGAAGGGAACGAGATTATAAGAAAGAATGCTGAAGACGTGAAGAAAACTAGGAACAAAGATAAAAGATAATAACCAATCAAAAAGGAAGGAAGGAAAAGAAAGAAAGAAAGAGGTTATGTTCGTGGAGTAGAGTTTTTTTTTGAGAATTTAGTATTTCTTCAGTTAGTTACGGAAACTGAAGGCACGGTACCATATTCAAAGTAACCCGTTTCTTGGCCATATTCTGAAGACTGGTTTTGTTGAGATATTATATTTCAATATTGTCCTCCCATTTACGTCTAGGTCTTCCAAGTACTATCTCGTGTTCAGTTTTCTCCACCTAAAACCTGCGTGAATTTATCTTCTCTCTCATAGTGAGTTTGACGACCTATCAAACACATCCTTCTTTATTTAGATATTCTAATATAGAGAAGCTGCCAAGAGTTCAAGTTTATGAACCGAATTATTATACCATTTTCTGTAACTTAGACAGAAACACACATCATAAACAAGAAAGATTTATGCTTTTATCTTCTAAGTTGATATCAACAGAACAATAAAATGCTTCTTTAAGTGACCTGGTTTGTCAATTTAGGTCGCAGGCCGACGGGCTTAGACAGGCATCTTCTTAGTTTCCCCACTTACTTCAGAAAAACTGAGGGATAATGCTTTAAAATAGGGACAGCGGCGATAGCTCAGTCAGTATAGGTATTAAGCCACGTGCTATAAGTTCGACGAATCCTGGCTCGATTCCTGAAAATGTCACAGTTTTGTGTCTTTTCTGACGCATCCAGAGCGGTTTTGGGCCCATCTAGCCTCCTCTTCAGTGGGTACTGGGGACATTTCCCCTTGGAGTAAAGCTGATAATTCATTTATTTCCGATGTTAGGAATGAGTGGACCTCTGCCGCCATGTCCCTATATGCTTTCATATCATGCATGGGGACAAATTAACCCATGCTTTAAACATAAAACAGACAACGAACTTCTTAACGTCCTTAGCGTTTGTTATTCATACTCAGTACATTATTGTGGGAAGGGTTATCGTGGACGTTATTGCGACTTGATATAAGCAGGGCGGCCTGGAAATCGAATCCCTGCGAGGGCGAGTTTCACCGTACCCGCCCAGAGGACCTCCCATGCCCAGACAGCCTCCTACACGATGGATATTGCTTCTCTTTCCTGACTTAAAGCGGCCAGGGATTGATTGGACCACCCAGCCCATCTAGCGCCGAAGTTAAAGAAAGAGTGGAGCTGTACCTTCACTCTCCTCTGGGCCTTAATGTCCTGTTACAGGATGAAGTTTATTTTAGCCAATGCATTATTGGAAGATGCATAGTGACTTCAGCTGTTACAGTACTGTGAGGAATACTAGAAAATAAATCCCGTGGTTTTAACACTTCTTTACGAGTTATGTTCACTGATTCTGTGTTTCATGGCACATTAGTTTCGTCATATGTTTGTGATGGGACTTTAATACGATTAAAACGCCATTGTAGGAACAAGTAGAACTTCGTGTGAAGCAGTTAGCGACCTCAAGTACCTGGCTATTAGGAGATTCCAAGAGTGAGCTTTAATCCACCGCATAAGTCTGCTGCTGCCCCCTCCACCCGACTCTGCATCTGACGCATAGTTTGGATCCCCCATAATCCTCTGCCTTCCTCACAATGCCGCAGGCTACACTGGAGGCATTTTCTCTAGTCTGCTGCTCGTTTCGTCCTTAAATTATTTTTTGTCATTTTCTTTAAATTAAATTGAATCACAATTTGAATCTCAAAAGTTTTTCGTTTTTTAACTCTGTTAATCGATTTCCTAAATTTGTGTAACTTCGATGCATGTACATTTATCGCTGCATGCTAGAAGCTGAAGATTTTAAACGACGATATTAAGCCGGTGGCATTGAGCTTTTGTTAAGAAGGTTTATTTAATTCGTATGAGAATTCCGCGTAGGCGCGTTCGCAAAATTGCGGAAAGGGACTGCTGGCTTCATCATGTCTGTACTTCTGTCTGTCTGTCCTTCCTTCAGCCTGGAATGACACGGCTTCCACTGAACGGATTTTCATGAAATTTGAGATTTTTGGGTTTTTCGAAAAATCTGTCGAAATAATTCAAATTACATTAAAATCGGACAAGAATAAAGAGTGATTTACATAAAGACCAATATACTTTTTTTATCATATCTCGCTCATTTCTTCTTAGAATGAGAAATATTTCGGACAGAAATTTTAGAGAAACTCAGAACAAACATTTTTATATTCAGAAAGCTTTTTTTTTTTTTTTTTCGAAAATCGTCCCGCTTATGAGGTAATGTGGAAAAATATTGTAGAGCGGGGCAGGCCACAGATGACAATATGGCACATGCGCATTGCATGCTGGATACCTAAGGCTACAAACACCCAAACACACACAGACCCACACACACACACACGCACACACTCAGAATACGTAATACTTATTGCTTTTCCACTGCAACAGTGGTTACACGAACGCGCCTCAATGTTACGTCACACGTACATTGTATGTCATGTTATCCCTGTCTTTGTACCAGAAGAACTAGCATTTCTCAGCACGTTATATCGCCAGAATCACAGTAAAATTCAATTAAAAGGATTTAACTGAATATGGGTCTAACTTTCCGAATATATGTTTTGGTATTACAGGTTCTAAATAGTACCGCAATAGACATTGCAAAACAAAATTGAAAACATTGGCATTTGACGAATGACAGCAACTTTTGAAACATTATCCTCTGAATGTTACTTGCTCCCGATACACCTTTATCATGTGACAGTCAAACTTCTTCGTAACTAAATTCCTCCTTTGCTGGATTGCTTTAGTTCATGCCTCAAGAGGCGAAATCACACTTAAAATAGGCAATGTCGGTGGCTGAATTCAGGAGTATGGATACCGCGAAACCTTCAGTGGTTGGGTTGTTTCATAAAGAAATGAAAGCCCCGCTCTGTCAATGTCCTCCTTCCTATTTTTCCGCATTTCCCAAATTACATGACATGAGGTCTGGAGACCCATATCGAAGGCACGAGTTGCATCCTTCCTAACACAGCACAGACGTCTGCCCCAACGGCCCACATGCATAACTTTCCTGTACATTTCACGCGCCGCCATGTCAGCGTGTCACCATGTCTCGCACAGCATATTCTTGTAGTCGAGAGATACCAATTTCGAATTTCGGTTTGGCGAAAGTCAGTCGCATATTACTTTGTGGGTTTTCTCAGTCAGTACACACAGATACCTCGATAGTACGAGTTACTAAAAGGAAGTGACGCAGTTCTTTTCCACACACAAGATCAGCAGTAATAACTGACTTAGTACAGTGAGTGCCTTAAAATGCGTCGTTAAATACATTAGAAATCATCAGTCATCGAAAGAAGTTAAATGAAAAAATACCAATAATATGCTCTAAATTTTCACTCTGTTAATTTAATATTTTGTAAAGTAATGTTCCTTTGAAAGTTCTGAGGATTCCTTATACTCGTATAATATTTGTATACAATATGTGTAATTCACGATAGCGAATTCGACGGAACTGGCATACTTTTTAAGTAATTTGTATTTCTCCACCTACGTATTTCGGGTTATAACACTGTCGACAGATCATCGTGTCTTGGAGTAAGAAAGAAATTAACTTAAATTGCTAAACATTCACTCCATGGAACAGAGTCCTTCTTGGGAAGATGACAGTTCTGTAGCTAGTCAAGATATTTTCTGTAATTTATGGAACAGAATTCACAATGGATCGCCACATGTCCCAGTCCTGAGCCAGATCAATCCAGTCCATGCACCCACCCCACTTCTTGACGATTCATTTTAATCTTCGAAGTGGCTCTTTCTCTCAGATTTTCCTACCAAAACCCTGTATGCACCTCTCCTCACCCAATACATGCTTCATACCACGACCATCTAATTTTTCTTGGTTTGATCACAAGAATAATATTAGTTAAAGAAATAGGACATAAAACTCCTCGTTATATATTTTTTTCCATTCTCCTGTTACCTCACAGCTGGATAAAGTGAACTTTAATGTTGCCAACATACATAATGAATAGCAGGAGCCAGCAGATATTAATGTGCCACAATTACAACTTTTATGTACGATTTTTAAGATTTTTAAGATAAAAATATTAATGTGCCAGAGTTAAGGATTTTAACTAACAACTTTAAGATTTTTAAGATAAAGAAGGACGAAATATATATGGTTTTAAACATTCTAACAACATTGTAAATTAAACAAAACAGGGTACATTGTACATTTTATAGCAATATTGCAAATAGCTTATAATTTTTGGGCAGGTATCATAATGGTCTCCCTGAAGATGGTGTAACAAAACCGAAACATTTAGGAGGTAACTGGCGAAAAATATATGCATTTAGAATTATAGTGCATCGGTTGGAATAAAAAGAGGTTATTGATCCAGTTTAGAGTTCATGTCGTATGGAGACAACAAGGGAAACATCTGTGTAATGAGGTAATAAATTTGGAACCTTAGAAGAAAGATATATGAAGATATGAACTCATTTAACTGCCTATGGAAGAACCGAAAACTGCTTTTATGCACCAGGTTTTAAACGTCTGTTTCCTTAAACCAAATAATTATTAGACCGGCTTAGTCACTACAAGCTTCTCACACAATGAAATTAAGTAATCAACATTCCGTATTTTGTTTTCAAGGGTGTATTTAAGGGTGTGAAAATCAGCAGTTGTATTAATCATAACTGTATATAAATACTGATAAGAGAATTTAACTAATTAAACAATTTGAATGTAAAATACATTCCAAGTCTTTTAAGGAAAGAGACTTTCGGACGTATTCTTTGTATCCGATATTCTCTGAAAGACTGGAGCTTCTGGTTTTATGCCCTTTTGTTTCATGGCGAAATGCTTTCTTTTTTTTTTTTTCTTATACGCATTTACATATTTACGCGTCTGTCGCATTTAACGACATTTAATTTTAATACAGCTTTTAACGAGGTCTCCTTTAATTAATCCTTTTGTTCTCCAGTTTACAAATACCTACTCTGTTTCCAGACATTATAGCCTTAAGCAGCTTGTGTTAAAAGTACGATTTATATTCAAAGTGCATATGTTTTCAAGATTAGGCTGGTACGGAAACTGGTAGAGAATACCAAGAGACTCTTAAACTATGTATACTTTCTCTACTTGAACCTAGACTTTTTGTTTTTTGAACTGAAAAAGTGAAGCCTCATGTTCACTCTCTTACACCCAGCAATAACAAAATGGTGGACCCAATGCAATACATTTATTCTGTAAATGCGTTTCTGTGTTTTTCCTTCTGAATTGTGTTTATTGAAAACACAGTCTGTTGTTATGAAGCCAGTTGGGCGACCTTATCTCACCGAAAAGGATCAGAAACTGTAATGTACATTGTTATTTGGATGAATTAATTAGGCAGAGATATAGATTTTCGGAATATTTAAGAAGTCCTTGATATAGACAACTTAAAGTTCACACTAGAACAAGTCACGAAGGCCCAAAGGGAAGTAGATGTATAGCTCTACTCCTTCTTTAACCTCGGACCTAGATGGAGTGAATGGTTTACGCCACGCTTCCGTCACTTTACCTCCGGGAAAGACTAATTGCATAGGAGGCTGGGTGGGCCCACAGACTGGTCTGGACTGGTGCGGAAAATCTCGCCCTTACGGGGATTCGATCTCCGGACTGGCCAGCCTGTATAGAGTCACTATACCGACTGAGCTGTCCCGGCGCGCGATATAGACAATGTACGGATTATTTTGTACGGAGGGTGTACTGTACGTAAAAAAGATGGATAAAGATTTGACAAGAGTTTCGTTGAATTAAAGAAGTTAAATTTGCAAGATGAATTTTGGTGCAGATACCCATATTAAAATTAATAAGAACGTTGTGTGCCTTTTATTTAGTGCGAGGCATTTCGAAATAACTCTGTGACATGAACTTTCAATTCTTTCCAATTTTTGCCATTACTTCTCCACACTTTTGGTCTGAATATTTTACTGTTTGAATCTAACCCACTGTAACTCAAGGACATAAATTTATTCCCAGCTTAGAGTAAATGATTCACAGTTTAAGACGCAACAGTCTTCATTAGAATAATTAAAAATAAAATGTTAGAAGAAAAGCTTTCTTTCTCTAAAGTCATACTTTGTTTTTACGTAAAGCGTAATAATATGGTGGGTATGAGATAGAAAATGCTTGTTTTGGGATACGTTTAACACTTGTGGTGGCTTTTTTTAAATTTAAAACTGTCCTAAAAGAGTAAAATCCGTAGTTACTCTTGCTGTCGTGGGAGGTAAGACTTGGACTGAAAATGTATATTGCTGATATAAGCAGATTAGATGTTAGAGTCTAGATATGTGGCCGATTCCTGTTTTATTCTTTGTAGACAAAAGTCTTGCAAAACACCGTTTCTAGAGCGTATAAGTCGTAAGGAACACCTGAGAAACCCAACTTTTAAATGAAAAATTAAGGAAATTCAATTAAATAAGAAAGAAAACTGTAAATTGCTCCAGTATGCGGTCGCCCAATTCGTCTAATTTTGTCTTGAACTGTAATTGATGGGATGCTTTACTTTTACCTAGCTTACTTTATGCTCTGCCCATATGACTGGAAAATACTAGACTAGAAATTGTTTTGCTAAAATTGAGGTATTATTCCGACATTTTTTGGAAGAACCATCAAGAGTTGCTAAAAAAAACTTCGGTTAAACTAATCGGGGGTTCGCTTCATGTTCAAACTGGGCTATCAACGAATGCAAGTTCGGACCATTGCTGGTAAATCAACGTGCCCCTTACAAGTAATTGCTTAACTTTCTTACTTACTCCATGGTGCAGAGTCCTTCTTGAGAAGCTAACTGGTTTGCAGCTAGTCAAGAAATTCCCCGCATTTCACGGAACCCGAAGGTTCATTACCGCACTCACAAGCGTCCGC
>Ga0123354_10012403_pt1 | contig 13208 bp, 18 predicted proteins | sample TergutLab28metaG_2_FD_97872 | JGI IMG/M metagenome (GOLD analysis project Ga0123354, IMG submission 97872) | Labiotermes labralis P4 segment gut microbial communities from Petit-Saut dam, French Guiana - Lab288 P4 | ecosystem: Host-associated > Arthropoda: Insects > Digestive system > Gut ...
CCTGGACATCGTCCAACCCCAGCGTGCTGGCCATCGGTGCCGACGGCTCGTTCGCGCGCCTGGCCTCGGGCACCGCGCAGGTCACCGGCCGCTTTGGCGCGGCCTCGGCCACCTCCAACAATATCAGTGTGCTGTTTGCCCCGGCTATCAGCACCACCGCCCTGCCCAGTGGCCAAGCGGGAGCAGGCTATAGCCAAGCCCTAGCTGCCACGGGCGACGCGCCCATCACCTGGTCGCTGGCCGCTGGGGCCTTGCCGCCAGGGATGACCCTGACGGCGTCTGGCCTGGTCACGGGCATACCCACGGCCTCTGGCAGCTTTAGCTTTACGGCCAAGGCCACAAACGCGGCCGGCAGCGCTACCAAGGCGCTAAAGCTCACAGTGGCGCCGCCGACCACACCGGCCGTGCCGGTGACGCGGGTCAACCTGAGCACGACGGCCAAAACTGTGATCGACGGTCAGGGCTTTACGCTCTCGGCCACGGTCAGCCCGGCCAACGCCACAGACACGACCGTTACCTGGTCGAGCAGCAACCCGGCTGTGGCCACGGTCAATGCCACGACCGGCGCGGTCGCGGCCAAGGCGGTCGGCTCGGTGGTCATCACGGCCACGGCGGCGGGCGGCAACGCCAAGGCCACCTGCACGGTCAAGGTCAACCCCAAGCCGCCCACGGGCGCACCCAAGGTCTCGGCCCAGCCGGCCTCGGCCGTCTACTATGTCAAGCAGACGGCAACGGCCTTAAAGGTCACGGCCGCGTCGCCCGACGGCGGCACGCTGAGCTACCAGTGGTATTCCAATACCACCAACTCGACGACCGGGGCCAAGCTCTTGACCGGCCAGACCAAGGCCACCTACACGCCCCCCACCACCAAGGCCGGCGTGACTTACTACTTCTGCAAGGTGACGAACAAAAACACCGGCACTTCTCCCGGTACAAAGGCTGTGAACAGCGGGCGGGCTGCCGTGCGTGTGACCGCCGACCTGAACAAGCGGGTCGTGATGCTTGACCCGACGGCCAAGACCTCGCTCAGGCTCGAGATCCCCGGGCAGTCTAAGCTGGCGGGCGTGCAGGCCGGCCTCTGGGCAAACAACTCCGGGCCCAACCAACGCTACTATCTAACGCGCGATGCCAACGGGCTCTACCGGCTGAAATGCGTCGACTCTGGCCTTTACCTGACCGTCAAGGGCGGCAAGGTGGCCAATGGCACGCCCATCGTGCAGGCGGCCTCTTCGACCAGCCTGGCCCAGCGCTTCAAGATCAGCTACGAGGCCAGCGGCCAGTACACACTGGTCTCGGCACTGAACCCCGGCTACGTCGTTGCGGTGGCGGGCACCAGCGTCAAGTCGGGCGCCGCCATCGTGCTGCAAAAGCGCAGCACCACATCGGCCACGCAGACCTTCAAGATCAGCACCGTGGCACCTGTGGTTGCCAGCGGCACGGTCGTGACGATCAAGAACTCGCTGACCGGGCGCTATATCGATATCTCGGGCGCCTCGCTGGCCAACAACGCCCCGGCCATCACCTGGAGCGCCAATAGCGGCAAGAACCAGCGCTTTCTCTTGACTTTCAACGCCACGACGGGCTATTACACGATCGCCCCGACGCACTCCGGCAAGGCCCTGAGCGTCAAGGCCGGTGCGGCCTTTGGCCGGGGCACGCAGCTCTTCCAGTCCACCAGCAATAGCGCCCTGGCCCAACAATGGGACATCAAGCTGAACAGCAACGGCACCTACACCATCTATCAGCCGAGCTCGCGCTTTGCGCTCTCGGCCGAGGGCGGATCAAAGGTCCTTGGCACCCCGGTCATCATCTGGCCGGCTAACGGTGCAGGCGACCAGGCCTGGGTGTTCAAAAAACAATAAACAGAAGGCTGCGGGGCAGACGCGGACCACACACGGGCCGGGCACCAAAAGGGCGCCCGGCCCGTTTTACCCTCAGGCCCGCTCAAGCCCCAGTCCCCAGCAACCAGTCCAAGGCGTTGACCTGCCTGATTCCGTTATGCGATGTCAAAGGGGTGAGGTCCATAGTCAAGAGGTGCTTAGGATTATGGTCCCGGATCGCAAGAAGCGGGGCAAGTTCGCGCTCTAAGGTCGCACCATCAGCGCTGATGACAGTCGAGGCTACCTGAAAGTATTCCTCGCCGTCTTCACCGACAGCTACAAAATCAACCTCTCGGTCGCCGACTTTTCCGATGCTGACATCGTAACCGCGCCGTAAAAGCTCTAGAAAAACGACGTTTTCCAAAATATGCCCGGCATCTGCTTGTTTGCTGCCCAGCAGAGTCCGGCGCAAGCCCAGGTCGGCAGCGTAGTATTTATCCCCCGTCTTCAGGTGCTGCTTGCCTTTGATGTCAAAGCGTCCGATCCGGTAAAGGATAAAACTGTCTGTCAGTGCTTGCAGGTAGTTCTCGACAGTGTGCACTGTGGTCTTTCGGCCTGCAGACGTCAGTGCGTCAGATATGCTCTTGGTCGAACAGGTATTTCCAACATTATCAAACATGAAATGCACAACGCTCTGAAGCATTAAGACATCCGGAAACCGCCTTCGGGTCAAAATGTCTTTAGCGATAACCGTATCAAAGATGCCTTGGAGGTAAAGCCTTCTGTCCTTTTGAGAAGAAAGCTCCAAAGTGTATGGAAACGCCCCGTTTTGGATGTAGTCCATGTAAAGGCGTTCTGGGTTCCTGCTGTCGGTGAATGCTGAGGCGTATTCTCTAAACGACAGGGGAAGCATCTTTATTTCTATATAGCGGCCCGAGAGCAGGGTTGCCAGCTCTCCACTGAGCAGGTAGGCGTTAGAGCCGGTGATGTAGATGTCGCAGTTCTTCTTGATGTAAAGGCTGTCGACAGCCTTTTGGAAGTCCGTGACCTGCTGTGGCTCATCGATGAAGACATACATCCTCTGGTCAGGCAGCAGCCTGCTATTTACATAGTCATACAGCTGCCAGCTAGTCTGGATGTCAAAGGCTTCGCCATCTTCAAGGTTTAGGCTAATGATCTGCGAATCCGCGACGCCTTGGGTCTTCAGGTATTCCTGGAAAAGCTCCAGCAAAGTCGATTTGCCACATCTCCTGATACCGGTTACGACTTTGACCAGCTGTTTGTCGCGAAAGCGGATCAGGATGTCGAGGTATTCGTTTCTTGGGATCATCGTAATATGTCTGCCTTTCAAGGATGGAGTTGCAAAGCCTCTAATTGCCTCTGGAAATTTGCAGTACATCTACAATAACATATAAAAAATACTAAGTTATTGCAGGATATCTGCAATAACTTGTACTTGGGATCATTGTCCCGGATCGCGTATAGCGGGGCAAGACCGTGCGCCAGGTTGTTTCTCCAACTATGGGCACGCCCGGCGGCGTTGCATTTGACATACAGGACTTTTTACTCTAATATTTCTCGTTGCGGTTTTTTCGATAAGAGCGTTTTGTCTGTATTTTAGACTCTTCTAAGATCAAGAATGGCAAACCGGACACGATGTCAAATTGCGGTTTACTCAAGAAAACCCTTGAGAAGCCACACAAAAGCCGCGCAACGCGAAAGCCGCGCAACCAGAAAGTCAGGCCCAGGCGCCACGCTCACGGCACACGGCACTAATAGCCGCCCCAGCGAGCAGCGCCAAGCAGTAAGCACTAAGCGTTAAGTAGAAGTAGAACAGAAGTAGCACAGAAGTAGAAAGGACGAAGTTTTGCCGACAATCAACCAGTTGATCCGCAAGGGTCGTCGGGACCTGGTCCAGAAAAAGAAGACCCCGGCACTCAAAGGCAACCCGCAAAAGCGCGGCGTCTGCACCCGCGTCTACACTACTACTCCAAAGAAACCAAACTCCGCCTTGCGCAAGGTCGCACGCGTGCGCCTGGTCAACGGCATGGAGGTCACGGCTTACATCCCCGGCATCGGCCACAACCTGCAAGAGCACTCGATGGTCCTGATCCGCGGAGGCCGCGTGCGCGACCTTCCGGGCGTCCGATACAAGGTCATCCGTGCCACCCTTGACTGTGCGGCCGTCAACGACCGCAAGCAGGCTCGCTCGCGCTATGGCGCCAAGAAGCCCAAGTAAGGAGAAGAGATAATATGCCGCGTCGTGCCGCAGCCCAACGCCGGGAGATCGCCCCGGATGCCATATTCAATAACCGGCTGGTTACCCAGCTGATCAATAAGATCCTCTTGGACGGCAAGAAGTCGGTCGCCGAGACCATCGTCTACAGCGCCTTTGACATCGTCAAAGAAAAATCGGGAGACGACCCACTGACCATCTTTAAAAAGGCCATGGACAACGTCCGCCCAACACTCGAGGTCAAGCCCAAGCGCGTCGGCGGGGCTACTTACCAGGTGCCGATGGAGGTCAACAGCCGGCGGGCAACCACCCTGGCCATCCGCTGGATCGTCGACTTCTCGCGTCGCCGCAAAGAAAAGACCATGTCTGAGCGCCTCTCGGCCGAGATCCTCGATGCCGCCAACGGCGTCGGCACCTCGGTCAAAAAGCGCGAAGACATCTACAAGATGGCAGAGGCCAACCGGGCCTTCTCCCATTATCGTTTTTAGGCATTAAAGGACACTTAGTACAAATGGCTAGAACAGCACTCAAAGATACCCGTAACATCGGCATCATGGCCCACATCGATGCCGGTAAGACCACGACTACTGAGCGGATCCTTTACTATACCGGCAAGTCGCACAAGATCGGCGAGGTGCACGATGGCGCGGCCACGATGGACTGGATGAAGCAAGAGCAAGAACGCGGCATCACGATCACATCGGCCGCCACCACCTGTTTTTGGAAGGACCACCGCATCCAGATCATCGACACCCCCGGGCATGTCGACTTCACGGCCGAGGTCGAGCGCAGCTTGCGCGTGCTCGATGGCACCGTGGCGGTCTTTTGCGCCGTCGGCGGCGTTCAGCCGCAGTCCGAGACGGTCTGGCGCCAGGCGCACCGCTATCACGTGCCGCGCATCGCCTTCATCAACAAGATGGACCGCGTCGGTGCCGACTTCTTCTCGGTCATCCATCAGATGGAGGACCGCTTAAGCACCAAGACCGCGATCTTGCAGCTCCCGATCGGCTCAGAGGACCGCTTCACGGGCATCATCGACCTTGTCACGATGACCGCCTGGCATTTCAACGAAGACGAAAAAGGCATGATCTACCCCGCCGAGGAAGATATCCCGGACGGCTATAGCGAGCGTGCCCGGCAATATCACGACCAGCTGGTCGAGATGGCGGCGGAATACGACGACGACCTCATGATGAAGGTCCTCGAAGGCGAGCAGTACTCGGTCGAAGAGGTCAAGGCCGCGCTGCGCAAGGCCACGCTGGCCTCCGCCTTAACGCCGGTCATCTGTGGGGCCTCGTTTAAGAACAAAGGCATCCAGCAGCTGCTCGACACGATTATCGACTACCTGCCCTCGCCGCTTGATATCCCCTCGATCAAGGGCATAGACGCCAAGACCGGTGCCGAGGTTGAGCGCCATGCCGATACCAAAGAGCCTTTCAGCGCCTTGGCCTTCAAGGTCATGACCGACCCCTTTGTGGGCAAGCTGACCTATTTTCGCGTCTATTCCGGCCAACTTGAGGCCGGTAGCTATGTCTTGAACGCCACCAAAGACAAAAAAGAGCGCGTCGGGCGCCTGCTTGAGATGCATGCCGCCTCACGCGAGGATATCGAGGTCGTCATGGCGGGCGACATCTGCGCCGCTGTCGGCCTCAAAGACACGACCACCGGCGACACGCTCTGCGCCGAGAACAGCCCCGTGATCCTCGAGTCGATGACCTTCCCTGACCCTGTCATCGACATCGCCATCGAGCCCAAGACCAAGGCCGAGCAAGACAAGCTGGGCGTGGCGCTGCAAAAGCTGGCCGAAGAGGACCCGACCTTCAAGGTCTCGACCAATCAAGAGACCGGCCAGACCGTGATCGCCGGCATGGGCGAGCTCCATCTCGAAATCATCGTCGACCGCCTTTTGCGCGAGTTCAAGGTCGAGGCCAATATCGGCAAGCCGCAGGTGGCCTACCGCGAGACGGCCGGCAAAGACGTCGCCGGTATCGAAGGCAAGTTCATCAGGCAGTCCGGCGGCCGCGGCCAGTACGGGCACGCCGTTATCAACCTGATCAAACAAGAGCCCGGCGCCGGCTATGCCTTCGAGAACAAGATCGTCGGCGGCGTCATCCCCAAAGAATACATAACCCCGGTCGACCGCGGCATCCAAGAGGCCCTGGCCTCCGGCGTGATCGCCGGCTACCCCGTTGTCGATATCAAGGTCGAGCTGGTCGACGGCTCTTACCACGAGGTCGACTCCTCTGAGGCGGCCTTTAAGATCGCCGGCTCGATGGCTGTCAAAGATGCCTTGCGCAAGTCGGCGCCCGTCCTCTTAGAGCCGATGATGGATGTCGAAGTCGAAACGCCCGAAGACTACCTGGGCGACGTTATGGGCAACCTCTCATCGCGGCGCGGCCAGATCCAAGGCATCGAGGACCGTGGCGGTGCCAAGGTCATCCACGCCCTGGTGCCGCTTTCCGAGATGTTCGGTTATGCCACCGACCTGCGTTCCTCGACCCAGGGGCGCGCGTCGTACACGATGCAGTTCTCGGCCTATGAGCCGGTTCCAAAGAGTATTGCTGAAGAGATCGTATCCAAAGCTGGAGGTAACGCGTAAATGGCTGCACAGAAAATCAGGATCAGCCTCAAGGGCTATGATCACGAGGTCGTCGACCAATCGACAAAGCTGATTGTCGACACCGCCCAAAAGACCGGTGCCCGCGTCTCGGGCCCGATCCCGCTGCCCACGCGGCGCGAGTCTTTCTGCGTGATCCGTTCTCCCCATAAAGACAAAGACAGCCGCGAGCAGTTTGAGATGCGCACCCACAAGCGCATCATCGATATCCACGAGCCGACCGCCAGTACGGTAGACTCGCTGACGCGCCTGGACCTCCCGCCGGGGGTCGAGATCGACCTGCAGCTGTAAAGACGGTTGCGTTGGCACCGGCTGCCCGACGGCAGGGGTAGACAGTACTAAAAGTGTGGATAAAAGCGTGGATTTACGGTCCTCTGGGACGATGCCAAATGCATCGAATGGGCCTACGACCGTGGAAGGATAAAGGTAAGCAAGGATGAGCAAGATGATTCTGGGACGAAAACTGGGCATGACCCAGGTCTGGTCGGAAGACGACCGCCTGGTGCCCGTGACCGTCATCCAGGCGGGGCCCTGTGTGGTCACGCAATTGAAGACGACCGAGAAAGAGGGCTACGAGGCCATCCAGATCGGCTATCAAGAAGTCGCCGAGCGCAAGCTGAACAAGCCGTTGCTTGGGCACCTCGAGAAATCTGGCGTCACGCCCCGCAAGGTACTGCGTGAGTTGAGGGTCGACTCGGCCGCAGACTACGAGCTGGGGCAAGAGATCAAGGTGGACGAGTTTGCCGAGGCCAAGAAGGTCCACGTCACGGGCATCAGCAAGGGCAAGGGCTTTGCCGGCGTCATCAAGAGGCACAACTACAGTGGCGGCCCCGGCGGCCACGGTTCGCACTTCCACCGCATCCCTGGCTCGATCGGCCAATGCGCTACGCCGTCAAGGGTCTTCAAGGGCCTGCGCCTGCCCGGCCACATGGGCGTCGACAAGGTGACCGTCAAGAACTTAGAGCTGGTCAAGATCGACAGCGATCAGAACCTGATGTTGGTCAAAGGCGCCGTCCCTGGCGGCAAGGGTGCGCTCGTCAGCATCCGGATCGCACGATAGGAAGGTTGCTGAGATGACTGCCTTAAAAGTAGATATCGCAAACCGCAGCGGCGAGAAGGTCGGCAGCACGACCCTGGCCGAGGAGGTTTTCTCGATCGCTCCGAATATCCATGTCATGCATGAGGTCTGCCGCGCCCAGATGGCCGAGGCTCGCCAGGGCACACACGACACCAAGACCAGGGGCCAGGTCAGCGGCGGCGGGCGCAAGCCCTTCCGCCAGAAAGGCACAGGCCGTGCCCGTCAGGGCACGATCAGGGCGCCGCACTATGCGGGCGGCGGCACGGTCTTTGGGCCGCACCCGAAGAGCCATGCCTTCAAGGTCAACCGCCGCGAGATAAAGTTGGCGCTGCGCTCGATCTTGTCGGCCAAGGCGGCCGAAGGCGTGCTTAAGCTGGTCGAGGACCTCGACTACGAAAAGCCTTCGACCAAAGAGGCCGTAGCCACGCTGAATGCGCTTGAGATCGTGGGCCGGGTAACGATCGTGGTCGCTGACAACGACGTCAACGCCTTCCTCTCTTTCCGCAACATCCCGACCGTCCGGATCATCCCGGTCTCTGAAATGAACACTTATGACTTTGTCGACAACAAGTCGTTGTTGCTGACCAAGGCTGCTTTGAGCCGCATCGAGGAGGTGCTCAAATAATGGAGGACCCCCGTCAGGTAATTCTGCGTCCGATTATCTCGGAGCGCTCTTATGACTTGATCAATGAGAACCGCTACACCTTTGAGGTGGCCAAAAAGGCCAACAAGATCGAGATCCGCCAGGCCATCGAATCGATCTTCAAGGTTGATGTCTTGAAGGTCAACACGATGCGCGTGAGTGGCAAGCCCAAGCGTCAGCGCAACGCCAAAGGTTACACACGCTCGTGGAAAAAGGCGATCGTCACACTGGCCGAAGGCCAGACGATTGAAGCCTTCGGCGCTTAAGGCCGTTGGTTAGGCAATGACGGCAATCGCGGCATCGCTGGCGCAAGCTCGCTGACAGTGAACTGAACCGAGAGTAAGAGGTATCAGACGATGGCAATTAAGCAATACAAGCCGACATCTCCGGGACGTCGCTTCCAAAGTGTCTCTGATTTCAAAGAGATCACGGCGACGACCCCTGAGAAAAAGCTGACAGAACCGCTCCCCAAGAAGGCGGGGCGCAACAACTACGGTCGTATCACGACCCGCCATCAAGGCGGCGGACATAAGCGTAAATACCGGGTGATCGACTTCAAGCGTTCCAAAGACGGCGTTCCGGCCAAGGTCGCGACGATCGAGTACGACCCCAACCGCTCGGCCCGCATCGCTCTTCTCCACTATCTTGATGGTGCCAAGGCCTACATTCTGCACCCCAAGGGCCTGAAGGTCGGCGACATCGTCTCAAGCGGGGCGGGGTCAGATATCAAGCCCGGCAACAGCCTGGTCCTCAAAGACATCCCGGTCGGCACGACGATCCACGCTGTCGAGCTGCAGCCGGGCAAGGGTGCCGCCCTCGCCCGCAGCGCTGGCACCTCGATCCAGCTGATGGGCAAAGAAGGCAATTACGCCATCCTGCGCATGCCCTCTTCAGAGATGCGCCGCGTGCTCATCACCTGCCGCGCAACGATCGGCGAGGTCGGTAACGCCGAGCATGCCAATATCAAGATCGGCAAGGCCGGCCGCAAACGCTGGATGGGTGTGCGCCCGACCGTCCGCGGCACCGTTATGAACCCGGTAGACCACCCCCATGGCGGCGGCGAGGGCAAGAACAAGTCAGCTGGCCGCCATCCTGTCACCCCCTGGGGCGTTCCGACCAAAGGCCATCGCACCCGCAACAAGAAAAAGGCCTCGAGCAGGCTGATCATACGTAGGCGTAAGAAGTAAATGAGGAACGGGAGAATACTGTGAGTAGAAGCCTGAAGAAAGGGCCGTTCGTCGAACCGCGTCTGCTCGGTCGCATCACAAAGATGAATGAGGCCGGGGAGAAGAGCGTGATCAAGACCTGGTCGCGTGCTTCAACCATCTTTCCCGAGATGGTCGGACATACGATCGCCGTGCACGATGGGCGCAAGCATGTGCCGGTCTATATAACTGAGAGCATGGTCGGGCACAAGCTTGGCGAGTTTGCCGCCACCCGTACCTTCCGCGGACACGCGGGCGACAAGAAAGGCAAGAGGTAATGGAAGCTAAAGCTCAAGCCCGTTACGTTCGGGTGTCACCACGCAAGGCACGCCTCGTCATCGATATGATCCGTGGGAAAGAGGTCCTGCGCGCGCGCGAGATACTCCAGTTCTCGGATCGCAACGTTGCCGAGGTGATTGAGAAATGCCTGAACAGCGCAGTCGCAAATGCTGAGCGAGAAGGTGCCAAAGCCAGCAGCCTCGTGGTCAAGACGACTTACGCCGATGATGGCCCAACGATGAAGCGCTACCGTCCGCGCGCCAAAGGCTCAGCCTCGCGGATCCGCAAGCGCACCTGCCACATCACCGTTATCGTCGCAACCCCGAAGGAGGCCTAGCACACATGGGTCAGAAGGTTTATCCCACAGGATTCCGTCTTGGTATCACAGAGGACTGGCGCAGCCGTTGGTATGCCGATAAAGGGTATGCCGAGAATCTCGCAAACGACCTCGAGATCCGCAAGTTTCTTGAGAAACGCCTGGTCCGTGCTGCGATCTCACGGGTGGACATCGAGCGGGCCGGCGATAAGATCAAGGTCGGCATCACGACTGCCCGTCCCGGCATCGTGATCGGTAAGAAGGGCGCTGATATCGACGCCCTGCGCAAAGAGCTCGAAACGATTGCGAACGGCCATGTCAGCGTCGAAGTGATCGAGATCAAGCGCCCCGAGCTCGACGCTGTCTTAGTCGCCCAATCCGTGGCCGAGCAGCTCGAAGGCCGCGTCGCTTTCAGACGCGCGATGCGCAAGGCCGTGCAATCGGCCCGCAAGAGCGGCGTCCAAGGCATCCGCATCCAATGCTCCGGACGCCTGGGCGGCGCCGAGATGAGCAGGCGCGAGTGGTACCGCGAAGGCCGTGTGCCCCTGCATACGCTGCGCGCCAAGATCGATTATGGGTTTGCCACAGCGGCTACGACCATGGGGTCCATAGGCGTCAAGGTCTGGATGTACCACGGCGAGAAGCAACCTGGCCAACCGGCTCCAAACCCCGCACTTGAAGGCTCGTCCCGTCCGCAGCGATCACGCCGCGGCGAAGGGAGGAAGTAAGACATGCTTATCCCCAAACGCGTTAAACACCGCAAGGTGCAACGCGGTTCGATGAAAGGCACAGCCAAGGGGGGCACCGAGCTGAATTTCGGTACCTATGGCATCCAAGCCCTCGAACCGCACTGGATCACGAACCGCCAGATCGAGGCAGCCCGTGTGGCCATGACCCGTCACATGAAGCGTGGCGGCCGCGTCTGGATCACGATCTTTCCAGACAAGCCGATCACCAAAAAACCGGCTGAGACGAGGATGGGCTCAGGCAAAGGCAACCCCGAAGAATGGGTGGCTGTGGTCAAGCCCGGGCGGATCATGTTCGAGATCGCCGATGTTGAGGAAGACATAGCTGTCCAGGCTTTGCGCTTGGCCATCCAGAAGTTACCGATCAAGTGCAAGATTGTGACCCGTGAAGGCGACGGGGAGGTATAAATGAAAGCAAACGAAATCAGAGGGTTGTCACATGACGACCTCCAGGTGAAGCTCAAAGACAGCCGCACCGAGCTCTTTAACCTGCGCTTCCAAATGGCCACCAGCCAGTTGGACAACACGGCACGCATCAAGCTAGTAAAAAAAGACATCGCCCGGGTCCTGACTGAGATCCGCGAGCGCGAGAGCAACGCCGCAGAGGACTCAGCGAGCGTGGCAGCGGATTCAGTGAAGTAAGGAAGAGTGACGAGAGATGACTGAAACCAACGAGACGCGCAATATGCGCAAGGTGCGTCAAGGCATAGTAGTTTCTGCTGCTGGCGACAAGACCTGCGTCGTCGAGATCAAAGACCGCAAGTCGCATGGCGTCTATGGAAAGATGATCACCACGACTAAGAAGCTCCACGTCCATGACGAGGAGAACAGCGCAGGCATCGGCGACGTTGTCAGCGTGATGGAGACGCGTCCCATATCCAAGCTCAAGAGATGGCGTCTGACAAAGATAATCGAGAAGGCCCAGTAAGGAGTCAGAAGCGATGATTCAGGCTGAAAGCATGTTACAGGTCGCCGATAACTCCGGTGCCCGGCGTGTTCAATGCATCAAGGTCCTCGGCGGATCAAAAAGGCGTTACGCCAGCCTTGGTGACGTGATCGTCTGCGCGGTCAAAGAGGCCACGCCAGGCGGCAACGTAAAAAAGGGCGAAGTCGTACGCTGTGTGATCGTCCGCACAAAAAAAGAAGTGCGCCGCAAAGACGGCAGCTACATCAAGTTCGACCAGAACGCCGCTGTCGTGATCGATGCCTCAGGTTCTCCGCGGGGCACCCGGATCTTTGGCCCAGTAGCCCGTGAGCTGCGTGACAAGCGCTATATGAAGATCGTCTCTCTCGCGCCCGAGACGCTCTAGGCTTCAGACGCTGTAAGGAGTACGCGATAAAGATGAGTAATAAAACGCCTAATAAGATGCGCATCCATAAAGGTGACAAAGTCAAGGTGATCAGCGGCAAAGACAGGGGCGCTATCGGCCCAGTCATGAAGGCGCTGCCCGAGAACCGCAAAGTGATCGTCGAGAAGGTGGCAGTGGCCAAGAAGGCCCAGCGCCCGACCCGGCTCAACCCATCCGGCGGGATCATGTCCATCGAAAGACCGATCCATGTCTCGACGGTCATGTTGATCTGCCCCAAATGTAACGAGACGACGCGGGTCGAGATCAAAGCCGTTGATGGTAAGAAACTTCGTTTTTGCAAGAAATGCCACAAGGAGATCGATTAACTATGACAGCCAGACTTAAAGAGCGCTATGTCTCTGAGATCGCTCCAGCGTTAAAAAACGATCTGGGCAAGACGAATGTCCATGAGGTCCCGCGCCTCGAGAAGATCGTGGTAAACATGGGCGTGGGCGCGGCTACGCAAGACAGCAAGCAGCTCGATGCTGCTGTCACCGACCTCAAAGCGATCACCGGGCAACAGCCCAAGATCTGCCGCGCCAAGAAATCAATTGCCAGCTTCAAACTGCGCACAGGCATGGCCATCGGTGCCAAGGTGACCTTGCGGGGCGAACGCATGTGGGAGTTCTTAGACCGCGTGCTGGCCACCGCCATCCCCCGCATCCGCGACTTTCGAGGGATCTCGGACACCAGCTTTGACGGTCGGGGCAACTATACTTTTGGTGTGACCGAACAGTTGATTTTCCCCGAGATCGATTATGACAAGGTCGATCGGACACGAGGAATGGATATCACCTTTGTGACGTCGGCCAACAATGATGAAGACGCTCGGGCACTCTTTGATGCCCTGGGCTTTCCCTTCAGAAGGAATTAGGAGAGGTTATGGCAAAGAAGTCGATGATCGCCAAAGCACATCGTA
>Ga0123354_10012406_pt1 | contig 13207 bp, 8 predicted proteins | sample TergutLab28metaG_2_FD_97872 | JGI IMG/M metagenome (GOLD analysis project Ga0123354, IMG submission 97872) | Labiotermes labralis P4 segment gut microbial communities from Petit-Saut dam, French Guiana - Lab288 P4 | ecosystem: Host-associated > Arthropoda: Insects > Digestive system > Gut ...
ACATACATACATACATACACACATACATACATACGAGTACATACACACGTACATACACACATACAATCATACATACATATATACAATCATACATACATATATACATACATACAATCATACATACATACATAAATACATACATACATACATACACACACACGTACGTACGTACGTGTGTAAATTTGTCTGTCAATATATATGAACGTATGCGTGTATGTGTCTATCTAGTTACACATTTACACTTGATTGCACCGTTCTTCGTAGATCGTCCTGGAAGACGGAGTTTCGATTACGCATGTGGATATGAACAAGAATGTTTGCCAGTCTCTTGACAGATCAATAAGGCTTCCGAAATTTCGAACTTCGACCGAGACCACGTCGACACTTCTAGTCGCTCCGAAAGCAAACGAGACTTTCCAAATGCATTGTTCTCTTATATTCATCATGACCCATATTTCTCCTTCCATCTGTCACTTTCAGACATTTAAATTGACACGTTCGAACCTGAATACCTCTCTACAATATGCATAAAGATCCCACTCCTGCCTCACAGAGGACACACTATGTCTCCATAATGAGATCAATCAGTTAATACTCTTTAGGAAAACAATTGCTGTTTAACGTGAAAACCATAAAAATAAAATTTACACCACGGGCAAAATATACACAGCGTTGGTACGTATTGGTACCACTGGGCCTTAAACGGTTAGGAAAGTAAAGCTATTATTATTTGGGAACTACGCGCATTTTTCGCCGTTTAAATTCCTCCCTAAGTACAAACATTACTTTATTTTCTTAAGGCTGCTGTCTGGAGGGTGACTGGATCATTGGCTTGACAATGGACGAAGTACCGGATTTATATAGTATAGTATTCTGTGTGCCTATATTGCTCCGGGAGAAATTTTAAGTCGGTCACAGTCTATTTTAGTGTTTTATTTCACTGCGTATCTCGAAATAACGGGGAAAAAACTATACACTGTTCAGTCAAGACACTGCTTTGATTGCAGAACGCCACCTCCTGAACGCGCGTCTGATTATTGAGCAACGGGTCGGTGAGACGAGAGTGATAACATGCCAAACTGTGATGGAGAAACTGGACATTAGTAGGTCGTGGAATAAAAGCAGTCGCTGTTTCGGAATTTGATCAGGGACCATCAGCGTCCCTTGGAGCGATCGCTAGCGCCTGACCCCGACGTCGCTGCCTGCGTCACGACGATCCTGTCTAACGTAGAAGGATCAGTTCGCTGGGCTGACGCTGCTCTGCTTAAATAGAATTGCGCTAACTCCGTTCCGAGAAGTCGGGACGCGCTTAAATTTTCTCATGAGACAGTCTTCACTTTCACACGTCACGTCAAAATACTGTCTTTCTCCTGTGTCGCAGTGCCAACGACAGCATACTTCAGCAACGCGTAACGATATTTACGTTCACATTTTAAACAAAAACACTCATTTACACCGGCCAAGAAAGCTCCTTGTATGCGAATCCCAAAGAACGTTCTCTTTTAACTTCCGTTTCAGTGTTCAACGCTATACGTTTATTAGAGGCAATTCACATCGGTTTTCATTCCGTACGCTCCGAAACAGTGACAATTTCCGATAAACTCAGATTTCCATTTGGTCCAGGTTTGCTTCAGAAGAGCTTTAGTGTACTGAAGCACAAAACCTCCGTATGATAAAGTAATTTATTGAATCAAACACAACACATAAATAGTCAATTAATACATAGTTGGCAACATGTTTCGGTTCTAGTGAACCATCTTCAGGAAAATTCTTAGAACACGGACGTGGTGCATTCAGTTAGTGCGCACATTTATTTTAACTTGAATTTTAAAGTAAAAATTGTTTTGTAAACAATATGGGATCCCATAATGTGCGCACTAACTGAATGCACCACGTCCGTGTTCTAAGAACTGGCCTGAAGATGGTTCACTAGAACCGAAACATGTTGCCAACTATGTATTAATTGACTATATATGTGTTGCGTTTGGCTGCATAAATTACTTTATCATGTTGCATAACACAACGGGATGGCTCCTTTTAAAATAAAGCTTCCGGCTTACAGAAACGGGCATAAGAATTATGCAGGCACTCAGATTTTCTGATCAAATCAGAAGGTACAATTGAGTCATGTTTCTCTGTGGAAATATAATTTTATAAAGTCGTTAATGGCAGTGTAAAATTTTTCCCTCCCACGCCATGGAGGCAAACGGAGGAGTGGGGGGGGGGGAGTGGAATGGCCGCAATCATTCTTGACCTCAGCAATAGCAGTGAGTGGGCACGATCTACCCGGCGGCATTGCTCACAGTAGTCACTGAATGAAGGCTGGGCGGGCTTCAGAGCCAGTCTAGACGCTTTGGAGAAGAAAAAATATCCGTTGGTGCTGTCGCGAATCGAAGCATGATCCCTTGGTCGTCCACCCAACAACCTAGTCACTATACGGACTGTAATATTTAGCTACATTATTTTAGTTTCTGCTCATAGTAAATACATGTTTACCGACATGACGGCTGAATTGAAGGAATTCTTCTCCTTCGAAAAATCATACTACTTCCCACATTATATTCGAATGAGATGGAGCTAAGAGTGAAACAGTGGCTGTAATATATTCAGAATGCATGTCTTATCAAGCAAGTTAGTGTACACGAAAGAATTATTTATCTCAACTGCTTTCCGCTGTTTGATATGCCATTACGAAGGCCAAACGGACTTGGACAGAGCTGGAACTGAATGGTTAAACGTGACAATTGTTTGTTCTAATATTAATTTTTTGTGGTAATATAGGAAAATCTGAAAGAATAAACGGTACACGACGTGGTACAGAAGTAGGCCTAGTCTAAACGCACACATTAACAAAAGACAGAGAATCAAATCTCAGCAACAAAATCATGCCATGACATGTGAAGACGAATTTGGAAATATTTAAGTCTGTATCTGGATATGAAACTGGAAACTGCTAACGGGGATTACGACGTTATCGGTAGAATATTTAATTCTGTAACTGTCTGCTGCTATTCAGCACAAAATATTACTGTCTTCTCTCCTTTCAAATACGATAAAGACCAAAACATACAAAACAGTACTTGTGCAGGAGTGGGTGGGGAACGTGGTTTGTTAATATGAAGGTATCAAATGAAGTACCGATTGCTTCTTTAATTAAGGACAACCCGCTGATCTCTTATACTCGATTATTTAACAAGACTTCCGTCAAACGCAACTGCGTTTATTTTTACAATATTCGCTTAAGGACAGGCTGTATGTTTCGGACCAAGAGGGCCATCATCGTAAGGTAAAGTTATCCCGTTACAGGCCCGTTGTGGAGCAGAGGGTGGGTAGAGGTATAGCTATACTCTTCTATGACCACGGCATTAGAGGGGGTGAGTGGTCAGCAGCACGCCCAGGCCGCACTTTACCCCCGGGAAAGACGCGGTACCCATTTTACAGGAGGCTGGGTGGGACGCAGGGCCGGTTTGGACGGGCGGAAAATCTAGTCCCCACCGGGATTCGATACCGGACCGTCCAGCCCGTAGCTCAGTCGATATACCGACTGAGCTACCCGGCCCACTGGACCATCATCGTGCCTTATGTAAAATTATAAAAGAAAATAAACTGTATTTTAATATCTTTTGCATTTTTGTGCTGGTTGATATAAATTTGACTACTTCCGTTTATATTTTATATAAAACTTGACAATGACCTCTGGGTTGACCCATGCAGTTCCTTTTTAACTGAGTACTGTTGTACAGCGAAAATAGTTGTGTTTGACGGTGATCTGAGTAATTAGTCAAATTAAATAATTCTGAAAACAAATGTTTGGGCGTAAAAACTATCACTATTAGGCACGCCTAACAAATAACTTAGTAACGCGTGCATATTAGGCTATTGAAGTCTCGGAGATTAGGGTAGACGGGGACTGTGCCTAGGAAGCGAGGAGCAAATATTGACTACACACATTAGGCCGGGAAACCCTTTCGAAACACTCCCATGGAAGACTGACAAAGCAGGGAAAGGCAGACATTACGATAAATCTGAGGGAGACGGTTTCTGGAAATGAAAATGGTAGTAAATGGTTCAAGATCGAATCCAGTGGCAGCCTTCGGAACGGAGAATGCTAGCTAAGTTTACATAACCTGCAAGGTGATTCTCCGAAATTACACAAAATGACGAAAAAAATTAAGTGAGGAAGAGAAGGTGATGTAGCCCATAAGCAACTATGGAAACAAACAAATTCCTTATTTAGATCAGCTGACGGCAACTGAGGTTCGAACAGGGAATTTTCCGAACTTGGATGGTTGAAACTGCATGCTCCGAGCACCGATCCATCTCCAGGATCTAGTAACACAAATCGGTCGTCAGTGAAAGACAGAATCTTCAATAAAACTTCGTTCACTCATGACTCGAGCAATGCACAGATTTGGAAACCGACCACGTGGGTGTGTGAGATGTCACTAGGCTGGCCGTTCCATGCAACCCCTTCGACAGTCAATAGTAAAATGGTGGTCACAATGTTTTAAAAAGTTCACACAGTAAATCATTTCCACTGCAATCGCAAGTAGCAATACGAAATAGGAGTAAATCACCCACAGTGATAACCTAGTGTTGGCGAGCAAATTCCATGTGCTTGTAATAATTTGTTTTGATGAACATAAAAAGCCTATTAAAGCTACATATTCTCACAGTCTAGAAAGCAAGATGGTTCTGCATTTTAATTCCAACCTTAGCTAGATATACAATGATGTATCAGTCAAACACAACAGAACTTTATTATGTTTGTTATTGTATTAGGGCAACATGTTTCGATACTTAAAGAATCATCTTCAGGCCCTTCTAAGAAACAGATCCTTACTTAGCAATGTTTAAAATGCGCTGTGGGATCCCAAACGCTTACATACTTGATATAACTATGTGTAAAATGTATGTGTCGTTATGTTCTTATTACACAATCTGGAAACTTATTGTGTAATAAGAACATAACGACACATACATTTTACACATAGTTATATCAAGAATGTAAGCGTTTGGGATCCCACAGCGCATTTTAAACATTGCTAAGTAAGGATCCGTTTCTTAGAAGGGCCTGAAAATGATTCTATAAGAATCGAAACATGTTGCCCTAATACAATAGCAAACATAATAAAGTTTTGTTGTGTTTGACTGATACATCGTTGTATATTTACATTTGTGTTAAACACTTCGGGATGGCAAACATTAAACCTTAGCTATATTACACACTACGTCAAAGCCGTGTTTTAATTTCTATCAGTCACCGCCCGGTCAATGTCGGAATGTGCCTTCGACTGTGCCACTAGAGCGTTCTTGTCATTCGACACTAGGCCAGCTGTTTTTAAATATACTGATCATCATCCAAATCGTCGTCATAATCAGCAGTAGCAAGGATTAGGTTCAACTTCCGGTTTCGATCGAAATTTAATACGAAGATATCAGTCCATATGTAAAGGGGACGTCCTTGGTTCTCTGCTTCCCTGTGGCTTACCAAGCAATTTCCCGGGTACTTACGATATAGTGATATTCTACAGAGTCTTTAAATCATTCCGTTGACATTTCTTTGTGTTTTCGTTTAAGTTAAGTATTAATCTGCTGTCTTAGCCATACCCCCTCCCCCGGTTCAATCTAGAGTAGGCCGCTATTACCATCGAAAAGCGAATCTTCATGTCATCAGTGAAGGTACATTCATGTCAGTCCGGTATTTAACATTCACTGCCATCACTGACCATTTCTGAGGTCCATAAAACTTCGTAATGTTGATGTAATTTTTTGTTTTGATGTGCGAACTAAACCAGGAATCATAAGGAATACAAAAGCCGATCAAATCACAAGGAATACAAAAGCCGATCAAAGAGGACATAATCACACACAGTTTCAAACCAATGGACCAAAAAGGTTCAAGAGTAATATGGAACATACAGACCAGGGAGGAAAGCAAGCCATAAACAGAATGTGGTGTGTGATGTGTTTAACTGGTTGGAAATAAAACAGGCCATTTGTTTAACGAAAATAAATAGGGATAAAGAAAAGAATTATAAGCCGACATGAATTTGGAGGCAGGGTTATTGGTTATGGCATAGACAGCCTGCGTCATCTCCAACGGAACTGACATTTCCTATAATTTGCAATGGCGCTGAGATGCGTTCCCTGGTCATCAAAGGAGTAAACTGGCGCCAATCTAGAACACGAAAGGAAAGCTGTACCCCAAGCCGAGTACATACATCTTCCAAACGCGTTTGTTGCAGGGTTGTATATATCACTGGCCTTGATGTTCATTTACAGCACATAAAACGTTTTACTGCAGATTCCAACCCACTCCTGTAAAGGTAATCACAGTATATTTTTGGCATACCAACTGCAAACAGTCCCAAAATATTTTCCATTGTGCCACGAGTACCAAAGTAGTAGTAGTAGTAGTAGTAGTAGCAGTAGTAGTATAGTAGTAGAAGTAGTAGTAGTAGTAGTAGTAGTAAATTGTACAATTATTTATTATTTAGAAAAGTGATAATTTCAACCCCAGGTTCGTTTAACGTGAGTGTCACATTGGACAGATTCGGGATACAATTAAATTTTTCCATAACGTTCGTAGATCACCTGCATCAAACCAAAAGTGTGGGCGGACACGCCTGATACTTTTACGTAAATTGTTCATAGAACACATACACACAACAATTAAAATTTGCAGCTAGTGATGCAAATGTGTTCTTCGCAGATTTTCATCAGTTACTAGTGTTCAGGTTAACTTGTGGCACAGAACATTTCCTGACAAAGGTAATGAAGCAGAGGTTTGCACTGTCACTCTCAGTACTCTTTGATAACACTCAACACATCTCACTCACAGTCCCAGCCTGAAACAGATGACCTTAACGGAGGTTTCTGGACTGCTCCTCAGCCACTGCAGGGAAGTACAAAGTCAGTGCTTCAAAATACAACCCAAAAGCTACAAACTATTTTCATTCAACAAATCCACCACTCTGTCAGTTCAGAAAGCGTAATTCAAGGAACTAAACAACAGGCCAAGATAATCAGCAGGACACTGCGGCCAACAGGTCTTACTCTCCGGAATATATGTTACAATCAAATGGAGACTAGACTTGCACTCCTGCTATGCTTTGCTTTTCTCTTTCTGTCTGTTGCTTGTCTACCGGCAGTCAACGAGCACTTTTAAACTGCTGTCGAAGGACGGTGGATATAATAATTGGGTAGTTCACAGTACATGAGTACAGTGTGAGCAAGATCTGGCATTTCGGCTACCCCTGTTAATGTCGTAACTTTATCTGCTGGAGAAGGGAGAGGAGAGATTTCTCAAGCTGCGAAAATGAAGGCAGCGCTCCGACTCTTAAATCGAAACTTAGATCCACTGGTGGTACACTAGAGATACCACAACATACAGAGTCATAAATTTAGCATATGTAATGTATGGGCTACAGCGGACAATACGAATTAGAGTGACGTGTGCCCTTAAAGTTTTAGCACTAAATGAATTTCACAGAAATTCGTCAAAGGATTAAAAAAAAAAAGCAGTGCCGAATAGGGAGTCGAACAGAAGCAAGTCGAACAGAAGCAAGTCGAACAGAAGCAAGTCGAACAGACTGCGAAGCAAGATTTCTCAGCTATGTCATTAATTTCTTTTCTTCTATGGCGCTACAACTCTGAAAGAGCCTTGGCCTTCTCGACGATAGCCTTCCAGTGTCTTTAATTTATATAAATATATATAAGACACAACCCCTTGTAATGCTGCTGAAAACACGCGTATTTGCTGTTACTGTGACTGATGATATCATCTTCTTGTGGTTCATTCAGCGACGCCCTATTTCTTTCGACGTATATTCCGCCGGCGAACAAAGAACTATATATGGGTGTAATAATATTATTTTTTATTTATTTAACAATGCTGCCAGTGGTTCACTACGGAGCTTTGAATATGTAATCTTACTTTTATACAAGACGAAAAATATAGTTTGAGGCTGTTTTAGATCGGAGTGCTAAGAAGCACATCTGGAACTGAATAACAAGGTGTAAGGCTAAAAAACTGCACGACCAGAAGCTGCACGCTGTATAAGCAGAACTAACGCAACGTAATCTTACCCAGTCTAACCAGCCTACTCTTCACCAAGCTAATTGTTAGTGATCAAAACAAGTAAAATGCGATATGACTCAGACATGTAGTACGCACTTTAAGTAATTATAGATGAAAAGCATGAAGGTAAGATATCGCAAGGAAAACGTAGATATATATCAGAGATTAATATTTAGAGATCCTACAGAAATGTGGCTTGAGGATATAGGATAGACTGAAGTAGTTCAGAAGAGGGCTGGAAGGCGGGCTCTTTGGATTACTGTAATGTACCTTCGGGTTCCATAACTGCGGGGATATCTTGACCTGATAAGAAACAATCTGTTTCTCGCGGAATACCCGCACCATGTAGTTAGTTAAATTGGAAGGGACTGAAGAGAGAATCGGTCGTTGCATATTTAGAAACTCTTGACCTATCAATCCATTCAGCACTGAGCTTCATCCGCAGCTAAGAAACTCATAATATTTCACTAACATATCAACGTTCTATTCGTTTTTTTTTAACTTCCAGTGCTGGTACCCAGAAATACAACCAACTCATCCAACGACGCGTGACTTCATGGTGTTAGCGCCGTAGCAATACGGTTCAATAACTCGTTTTGAAATAAAAATGAGTGCACTTCCGGGTCAAATGACGCACTGCGTGGAGTGAGCCTTTTGTGTGTGTCTAATTAATCCACAAGGTAATTACGATGTGGAATAGATATAAGTCACGCTATATCATAAAATTACATACGAACGACATACAAATTAACTTCATAGATATGTAGGACTAACAAGCTACATACAGCCTAAACAACTGTCGACAAAAAGTCTCCATTAAATCATTAATGTAGCTCAGAATCCCCAAAATCCATTTTTATGGTCATTACATTTAACATTCATTGCGATATTTTTCGAAAGCCGAATTTTGCATTAATTAATCAACTCTAATCTTTCGTTCTGTATATCATCGGATTACCCAACCTAGCAATACAATCCTCGAATACAAGAACTTATTTTGCAACGCATCGCAAAGGAAGTGACGAAGTCACTTAGCAATAGGCTTAATTGTTGTCACTCAAGCAGGTCACGTTGGTCAGGAAATTTAACGTCCAGGTACATGTAAAAAGTATAAGCAAATTTTCATAGAAAACTGCAAATTAGGACATCAAAATGGAGGTCAAATGAGCAAAAAGGATGATACTACTATGCAAATATATCCCTAGAGCGGTCTGTGCATACGGGAACCGAGATTAAATATTGTCAGCTCTCACACAGAGATATCAAGGAACGCCTGCATAAGATAAAGAATTGGGTGGAAGTGGCTCAAAGGAGAGACTATGAGTGGAATTTTGTAAGTAGTGCAACGAGTCCTAAGAATTTCAGGCATTTCTTCACTAAATGTCGATTACCCGTGCTTAAGGAAATCCCGTAACTTGGAATTAGCAACGTTCACTCACAGGCACTCATAGCTGCTGTTTTACAAGTTATATTTTTCAATCAGTATTGTTAGGATAATGAACTCGAAGCAGTAAAGCCCTTTTTCGGAGGCTAACAGTGACATACTCAAGACAGAAATTTACGTCTTTTTTTTGTATCTGAAGATTCATTACCGTGTTCAAAACAGCCCGCTACCTGTCCCTACCCTCAGCCAGATAAATCCAATGCACCCACTCCCATTCTGTTTCTTTAAGATCCATTTAATATCGCCCTCCCTTCTAGGTCTAAGTCTTCCAATGGTCTCTTCCTTTAGGTTTCCCTTCTAAAACCATGCAGACACTTCCTGAGAAAATTAAGTCTAGAAAAAGCAGATCGGCAGACCCGCAAACGGGCATGTTGTAAAGGTGAGACACATGACGGATCATGTAACAAACTGTTTGATTATATCAAAGCAGCAGGCGTCTGGATCAGACGTAGAAGCAAGTAGGGCAGTCAGAAAGAAATGCCTCACATTTTCGATTTCATTACATTCTTTTGATGGGAACAGCCACGTCGGTATAATATAATATTAACACCTTACATCATATTCCAGTAGTCGCAAATCTTTTGATCGACGGCTGATTACAATATAAAAAGGGATTATTTTGAGCTTAAAACAACAAGCAGCGACCGATTTCTTGATTTATGAAGGTCAAAAGCGACTTTGTATTCATGAAGGTTTTACCACAGTGTATGATCCAGGAGCTGTCGGCTTGAGTGCTCTTGGACTGTAAATGTGCAGACAGGAGGGAGTGAACTTCATGACAGACTGAAGAATGGTCGCTTATGTATTGCAGTAATGCCTAACATCTGCCACGCACATAAACTGATATGCAGAAATATTCAAGTAAAAAAATTATGCTCCAATATTTCCATTGGTAAAGATAATTTAATGGCAGTTCTTGAAGAGAGTAGCTATTCCAAGGTCCTTGCTGTTTGGTGGCCATAAATGCTGGAAGATTCACACAAACAAATCGCCTCTTACTTTTACCTCGGCAAAATAGGAAATCGAGGTTTTTTTTTTTGCAAACTGTCACGTTGAGAAAAGCTGAGTCTAAAATACCGAATTCGAATCCAAGCAGCAATAGAAACAAAGGAGCCAAAAATATCCCTAAGCATCAAGATACTGAAGAGCGAGTCACCAGCAGAAAAAAAAATCACGTTTATAGTCTTTGTGGGATGAGGTGATATTTTGGTGAACTTCTTGCCTAGGACAGATATCAGTAAACTCTGTCCCCTATACTAAACACTAAGGACGTCGGATGCACGTCTTCGTCGAATTCGTCCCACAAGGCAAACGTCAGAAATGTTATTGCTCCATGACAGCGCCAGCCCACACCCAAATGAGCGGACTATTGAGGCAATCACAATATTTGGATAAACGGTGACGACGCTCCCACCCTATAGCCCTGAGTTCAAAACGTCATAATTTCACAAGTTTGATCCCTTGCAAACAACTTGTCATAACACCACTGCTCGGGGAACGAAGCACTGCATAACACGGCGCGCCTGGCGCGAGCGAGGAAGGGCAGAAAATTATACCGGTCAGGAGTACATGCAGCTGTTCAAAGGTGGATGAAGACCGTTGACAACAAAACAGGCAATGTACGTACACACGTTACCTTAAGGTGTGTTCCTGCACACATTGTTGCAATGGAACAGCAATACGTATTACATATTCTGAGTGTCCGTATCTGTATCCTTAGTTATTCAACTTGCAGTGAGCGTTACGTTGTCATCTTAAACCTTTCCGGGTCTATGCGCGTTTTTCCTCATTATCTCATAAAAGGCGCAATTTTTCGGAAAAAAGTTACTGAACATAAAATAAGCGTTTTGATTTTTTCTACAAGTTTTGTTGCAACCATTCCTCATTTTAAGAAGAAATCGCCTAGGTATTATACATTTACACAGGTCTTCACGCAGATTTTAAAAGAACGGGAATTTTCTCGAGAGATTTTCTAAAAATACTTAAATATCGAATTTCATGAAAATACGTGCAGTGGGAGCCGAGTTGTTCCATGCGGACGTACAGACAAGCGGACATGACGAAGCTAACAGTCGCTTTTGGCAATTTTGCGAAAGCACCTAAAAACAGAGATTACATTGAGAGTAACAAATTAACTTCTGTGAAATTTTCACTTGTTCAGCTTGTAACTTTCATGCAATATAAATAAGAGACTTTCCTTTCTGACCATCCTACGCATATCAACCTTTAAAGAAATTTCCGTTCTGCGCAATGGGACAGCCAGCTCCCGCTTTAGCTACTCATAAACGAAATACGGATGCGTAAAGCGCCGTGCTCCTCCGACAACTTCTCAGCCAGCCGTGTGACGTGTGCTATCGCATGACAGATGCAAAGGGGTAACATGAGCCGCCAAGCTCTCAGCAGAGCAAGCCCAATTTAATATCAGTAATCCAGTAACACTCGTTTCAACTGCATTTATAACAGTAACTACACTGTTTTTCCGAAACGTCCGAGCTTATCCAATCCAACGTAATAACACACAATACTATCATTTGAATTCCCTCCACGAAGGCCTGGAAACGTGTGTTAAATAAATTTATTTAGCTACTGTAAGCCAACATTTTATTTACTGGAAATCTGGAGCAGCCGGTATCCGAGTGCTTTACAGTGTGATCAGTAAGTGATTTTCAGAGTTAGGATGCAGGATTGTGGAGAGAAGCTCGACACAAACAACCACATGTGCACCCATTTGGTCCAGTTTGAAAGCAGTACGCCTAAAAGCTGATGGGTAAAATGGAAAAAGCAGCCATGAAGACACTGCGACTGCATTATTACATCTGAAACCTTCCTTGCATTGAAACTGATGTCTGTGAACTATGGGAAACAGATCTTAACACCAAAAACAGTAGCCTTCACTTATGATGAATGTTAACGTATAGGTTTTCGAAACTTGGTGAAGTTTCGCGTCCGTCCTACTTTACGGGAAACTGTCGACGAGCGGGGGCACCATACTTGAGCAGATAACAGTCGAGCTGTCACCGTGCCCCAACGTGCGGTTTAGATTCTGATGTTCAGGAAATGAGAATTTCTACAATTACATAATTAAATTCAAATCTCAGAACGTTACACAGTCCATCGTACCTGCGACTAATTAATATTCTTCAAATACGCATTCACGTTGCAGAAATTAATTCATCGCATCTGTAAAACCTAAGTGGTGCAACAGGCTTAGGCGGATAGTGTGACTAATTAACCAGCTCCACAGAGCGAAGACCTTCTTCGGAAGCCAATACTTCAATAACTGGTCAAGAAACAACTCGTGTTTATACACGCGAGAGAGGCCAACAAGATGCACACTTTTTCTCATTAATTTATTCCAATTAAACTATCCTCTACACGTTTCGAACAACTAATTGTTCAGCATTCGGAAGTTATTTCTGTACAGGCAGCATACAGTATTTTACCATTTTTATGGGGTGTCTAGCCGCTAACACGATGTGATTGGAGCTCATAAAGGTAAAGGTAAAGAGTTCTCGTTACAGGTCCGGTGTGGCCTACAGGGTGGGTAGAGGTATAGCTCTACTCTTCTATGACCGCTGCACTAGAAGGGGGTGAGAGGTCAGCAGCACGCCCCGGCCGCACTTTACCCCCGGGAAAGACCCGGTACCCATTGTACAGGAGGCTGGGTGGGCCCCAGGGCC
>Ga0123354_10012407_pt1 | contig 13207 bp, 8 predicted proteins | sample TergutLab28metaG_2_FD_97872 | JGI IMG/M metagenome (GOLD analysis project Ga0123354, IMG submission 97872) | Labiotermes labralis P4 segment gut microbial communities from Petit-Saut dam, French Guiana - Lab288 P4 | ecosystem: Host-associated > Arthropoda: Insects > Digestive system > Gut ...
CCTCCTGGAGATCCATCCTAATATTATCCACCCATCTACGCCTAGGTCTCCCCAGTGGTCTCTTTCTCTCCGGTTTCCCCACCAAGACCCTATACGCCCCCCTCTCCTCACCCATACGCGCCACATCCCCAGCCCATCTCATTCTTCTACATTTTATCACCCGCACAATATTGGGTGAGGAGTAGAGATCATTTAGGAACGTGTGGTCCTACCGGACAGAATACAACTTTGCCTCACACATGACCTGGACCAAGTGACGAAGCAAAGCAGGGATAGCCTAGTCGGTACTGACTAGGCAACCAAGGTATCATGGTTGTTTCCCCCCGCCCCCCCTCCCCCCAAAAAAAGATCCTCTTCACGGAGTTGACACCGGTCCTGGGCCCAACTAGCTTCCCTTTCCAAGGGTAACGCTCTTATTCCCCTGCAGTAAAGAGGACGGGATGAGATTCTGAATACTCACCTCCACCTAGCGTCAAGGTTAGATATGAATGTAGCCATTCTCATAATAAAAATGAACGAGATGCAATAAGTGTATTTTTCAAATTTATTTTCGTATGGAACTCTACATGTTTCGGACGGGTTTACTGTCCATCATCAGGAGTCTAGTACTCTATACACAGCAACAGTTATTTGTCATACATGTTATGCTGACTGTCTGCTAGCGAGATCAGGTTGGAACTCGGTTCCATCCTGCTAACGAGATCAAGATGGACAAATACCTACTGTTGTGTATACAGTACTAGACTCCTGATGATGGACAGTCAACCTGTCCGAAACATGTAGAGTTCCATACCAAAATTAATTTGAGAAATAATGCATCTTGTTGGTTTTTATTATAAGAACATATCACGATGCACGGTCCTCTGAATGTCAAATACATGTAGCCATATTTTCTCTGCGTGCTTTTATAATGTATAACGGACAAAAATTCGCGCTGAAGAGAGAGGTCACTGCTTACAGTTGAACCCCAGCCGTCACAATAGTAAGTGAAGTATAGTGGTTCATAAATCAGTTGCAAAGCGTCGTTAATCAATATTCAATCAACCATTCACGCATGTTCTAAATGGCTTATCTGTGTCCACTCTCCGATCTTACTGGACGCAGTGTTGCTGCTCACGTGTAATTTTATGATTCAGTTCAGAGACTCCTTAATTAAATTGTAACAAACATTACATAGACAGCCCGAAATGAAAAGTGGTGCAATGTTCATGTAATCCTTCATCAAGAACCCCGCAGTCGCTGAGAGACCGCCGACGGGGTAAATACTGTTCAAACAGCTGACTAACAACATCCGAAAGGGTAGTGGGGGAAGCGACCAATAAATATGTCAATAAAACACATCATTAATTTTACGGCGTATGCATGTGTATAAAATAAATGACCATAGAACGAACCGTGCTGTGCTTACTCTGAATATACTGATACTAAATGAAGGGCCGTCCGTTGTTTGCTTCATATTGCAGGGTGAGTCATAATAGGAACACACACTGTCAAACTGAAATACGAAAGTAGTTCATTGCACTTAAGGATAGAAAGATAAGCTTCTCCTGTTTCTCATTAGGAAGGTCATCGATTAAAATCTCGGTCTCCTGACAACACTTTCATTCCTAAGTCCTTCCAGACAAGTATCTACACAATACACTGAACTGAATAACACGGCCACCCCTTTCACATCCATTCCAGTTCAATAAGCACTTTCATCAAATTATTCCATTGTATATTATCTCAGTTAAAGATATAGAGTTAAATACATTGTAAATGTGAAAACCTGTGGACCCAATGGGCACAATCTCATTGAAAATCAGGGCGGTAGTGTTAAAATATGGTACGTTTTATCTTTTGTCTGTTAGAATTTAGTAACACAATCGTCTTTTTAGGGGCGTTCGTATAAATAGCCATAAGTACCTAGTAGTTTCGTCATGTCCGTCCGTCTGTCTGCATTATCAGCGCGGCCCCCAATGGACAGATTTTCGTGAAATTTGGTACTAGGGACTTCCACGAAAATACGCCGACGAAATCTAAACTTGGTAAAAATCTGACAAAGATGTCGCACACTTTCCTCGAACACCTAAGTAAGCTGCACTGTCCCCGACGAGATATATCCGCCAAAAAAAAAAATAATTTTTGTGCAACACTCAGTACTTTTTGTTGGTAACAGTGACATGAAGCTTAACAAAACTCACAGAACGTATCGTAGCATTTCTACTGAGAAAAGGCTAAGCTAAAGCGCCACGATGTTACTTCATAGTACACGGCCTATATCGTTTGGTTTCCTTGATTACTTGCGTACAATGATACGTGCCTGAGGGTTGTTTGACCGTGCGTCTTCCTCATGAAATAAAGTGAAATGCCAACTTGATACAACTAGGTAATTTTATTGATGTATTCTTAGCTCGACATGTTTCGGGTACATACGCCCATCGTCGGGAGCATTAGATGTTGAGTTGCAGCATATGGTTTTCTGCACCGAGTTTTTGGATGGGTGGTGGTCTTGACAGCCGCTGCGTGGTTCGTGTGTACGGTGCGGATGGTGCCGTGCACCATCCGCACCGTCTTGTTCTTTTCCTTCACATGCATCTGCCTGAATCCTTGGTGCCGTGCACCGTCCGCACCGTACACACGAACCACGCAGAGGCTCTCAAGACCACCACCCATCCAAAAACTCGGTGCAGAAAACCATATGCTGCAACACAACATCTAATGCTCCTGATGATGGGCGTATGTATCCTTAATATGTCGAGCTAAGAATACATCAATATAATTACCTAGTTGCATCAAGTTGGCATTTCACTTTATTTCATGATAAGTGCGTCTTGTTCTTTTCCCTCACATGCATCTGCCTGAATCCTTGTTTAGGAAGCTGGCTCACAAATGTTCCTGTTCAGACGGAATATTCGTGTGTTTTAAAGGTACCCAATAACCAGTGCCCACTAAAAATAAATGACACCTTTTCTTCGTGAATGCTTGCCCCACGGTCTACCACAATCACCCACGCTTCATCTCCATATCCAATTGCACGCCACCTTAAAGGTTTCAATGGCCCTACAACTCTGCCAGTCTAGTCTTATATTCTTCTCTGGGGTTGAAACAATACTTTGCACACATATACCTACGCTGTTTAATTTCCGAATAGGTATAATTTTCTTCTCATCGTCGTAATTAACGTCTTAATGATGAGAAAAATTACACATGCTGTGGAGACATAAATTCTGACTATCACCAATAATAAAGCTAATCAGGGTGCTTTGTCCTGAAACATTTGTATCTAATCAGTCTGCTCAAATAAGTTTCCAAAGCTCAAGAAACCTGGGACTTTATTAAATTGCACACAGTAGAGGCGCGCCATTCGACCCTGTGTTTTGACTGTAAATTTAGTACCCTTCTTCACACAACCTTTTATTCACATAATTCGCTTTTTGTTACAGACGTATTGTATAGATCCGAGGTCAGCGGAAACTTCCATACCAAACCGCAGGGTTCCGTGGTGTAAAATTTAAAATCAACGTGCCAAAATGGTAAGTGTCTAAGGGCATTAATCACATGTTAAGATCATGTAATAGAACTTCATCGTGAGAGGAGTAAAAAATTGTATATTTGTAACTCGTCCGATTTAGCAGACGCCATTCATTGTACACAATAAACGCATATAACACAACCCAAGTTCTCAGAAATTTAATTTGGTCTCAGACGCTTAAATTGCTTGACTCTAGGGGGTAAGGCATCCCTTTATAAACTTCTAAATTAAATTCGGCTAAAATGTGAAATCTGTTTCAATTCCTGACACAGTCAACACACACTTAAGTTCTAAGACCATATTCAAACCATTCATGAAATAATTATACACGTTATTGTTAGGGAACACAAAAAGAGTTTTAAAAAGGAGCAGGATGTGTTGTATTAAATATTTTACTATTATTCCCATAGATTTCTGTTACCACAAAGTGAAACCAACTGCTACAAGCAAATGTGACTCAACTGCGTAGGACCTTTCACGAACTGCGGCAGACGATAGCATTGTTGTTTCAACATCGGACATTTCAATATTAAAATAGTTACAGTTTGCACTATTTGTTTACAACATTTTCATCTGCAGCCTGAATCAACAATGTGAAGCCATTCTAAATTACGCGAACCTACACATACTGACACTGTACAGTCCTTGTGGAGAAATAAAAACTTAGACCGAAATCCTTCATATTATAACTCGAAGGTTCTGAAAAGTTAAACAAATGCCGGCCGATGCATAAAATGTTCGTCAGTTCAAGGCACTTCGCACCTCCTGTGAGTGTAGTTTAATATAACAGAATGTCCTGAACGACACATTCTGTCGGTTTTCAGCAGTCACACAAGGCATATCCGAGTACACGGAAAATATCTTGCAACAATCCACAACTATACCAGTAAAAAAAATCGTACCTGCCTTACTGTTAACAAGCTTTTGAAAATACGACACAGTAAGCTTTGAATTCTCTAATAAACATAATCTGGCCTACTGAGTTTTGAAGCATAAACAAACGGTTTCAGATACAAGAGTTGCCCTTACGGAAAAGGTTGATTAAAACTCAGCGGAATTTCAAAATACATCACAGAATTGTATTAAAGGGGTTCTTGGCCCTGACGAAATTAAAAACGTAAATTCTGAATCAAACCGGGGAGTTGCCTGCTGCTAATGACATTTAGCTGACCCCACCAGCTACTCACAAACAAATGAAAAGGGTTAAAATTTACATTTTTATTTGTGATTGCGTTCAGATATAACCATCTGACCAAACGGGCTACCTCTATACAAATTTGTACCGCATGTTTCAAAAGTAAGTAATTACATTACTGAATACTTTGTAACAGAAAGCGAGCAAATGGCCGTTCTTTGCGAGGAGAGAGAAAGAGAAGTTACAACCTTGCTAGATCTTCCTATCAACCTGGCCAAGTGCAAATATATCGTTCTTAAAAAAATTACGTTTTGAACTCTGAAAGAGTAAAAATATAATAGCAGTGATTAAATAATCACAAAGCAACGGACCTGAACACCGCGTCGAAAGAGCGGTGACTTTTTGTCCGAAACCCAGAATGGTGACGAAGCATTGATGATCACGAAAACAGTCCGTCTGACTCCCTGCAAACAAGCCTTGCAGAACTTAAAAAATCTGGCTGAAGAGAGATAGGATGCATTCTCCACGTCACCCTACAACCAACATTCTGAGTTTCAATTGCTTTGTCAGAGACTTACTTATTTTGAAGTACGAGCCTTTCATAAAAGAGGCGAGAATTCATTCGACTGGGCTCGCATGAAACACGATTTTTAACTCTCCCTCTCTCTCTTCCTTACGTCCGTCCTTCCTTTCTTCCTCTGCTCTCTAATGTCGCTGATGTGGTCATGCCACAGGGCGTAATACACCCTATGTCCATTTGGCCACGCTGCCGCTGTGATATGCTGCCACAGTGTCAATTTACTGCGCATGGGCGGAGCGTTATCATCTTGGCCTTGCACTTGCCCAGTTTGTATATAGCTATAAGCACAAACGCAAATTAACAAAAAGAAATCAGACTTGGTATTACTTAAATTCCATGTGCAAAAAAAAAAAAAAAAGTAGAAATCTCGTACTCTCCGCGGTTAGTTTTTGTTCCGTATCCTAGCAAAAGCGTTACCATCAAGCGTAACATGAATTGTGCATCCACTGTGAATCGGTTGCTAGGACAAACAGGGGAGAGAACGCGTAATAACAGTTACGCTACGCGTTCGTATTCCAATTTGTTTTACATAAGCCAAATGTTATGCGTTGTTACGTTACATTCACGTGGGCCCAGAAATCGTATGCAGTCCGGTAAATAAGTGCCCATGGTTCGGAGTAACTTGCTACCCCCACCCTCAGGACACACCTCTACAGCCTGTCTATGGAGACAGCACATTCCTCTAGGACAGTGTTTCTCAACCTTTGTGAGACCGCGGCCCGGTAAATTCTTTTTTCATAAGAAGAAGGCCCGGTCCCAACAAATTTACTCGTAAATACCTTTCCATTTTTTTTAAGTTCATACATTAAACTAACATAAGTATTAATAATTAAGTATGGCATAATCATAAAGAGTATTAGTACACTTATGTATACGGTGTGGCATGTTGACAAATCTAAAAGTACATTTGAATTATTTATCAATCATTGGACTAATGAAATCTTGTAGCATACTGTAGTTTCCTCAGGCCAACATCTGGATCTGAGTTTTCTACACATTCACGAATATTTTTCTCCTCAGAATATTTCCACTATAAAACAATTTAATCATGAAAACTGCTTAGAAAACTAAAATGACAAATTCCAGGAGAACCTCTTGCGGCCCGGTGTAATTGAAGCCAGGGCCCGGTACCGGTCCGCGGCCCGGCGGTTGAGAAACACTGCTCTAGAAGGTTGGTACCTGACTACCAAACTGCACGGCATCACCGCTTTACGAAGCTTAAATGTCGTGTACACAATGCCATAGATTTAAGTCTTTTAGGGCGCCGTGTTGACGGTCAATGGGCTTAACCGTGAATATGAAGACACAACATTCCGTCGAAATGTCCGCACTATTTATCGTTCGGCACAGCTTAACATCCCAGAAGACTTGTATCTTTAGCAATACCACTACTAGAAACTCAAATCTCGTTTTAAATCCTTCAGACGAGCATGGCGGAGTAGCAACACAGCTCTTGCAGTTCCGCTATAGCACTCCAAGCCACACTGTATTGTTTGATATAGTCACCCTTAAGATTCGAAATCCAAGGAGTCATAGATTCATAAGTCCCTGTGTCATGGGAATAGGAGAGGGTATTGTAACTGTAACTTGTCCATAATTCATGTAGCTGAAGGCAGTCGTATGTAATTTCCCTTTAGGTAGGGCTGCACTATAATCAACATTCCCAACATTCTGCGATTCATACAGCCGTAACAATGCAGCGGGAAAAATGTTTAACATTGCCAATTTTTAACGTCACATCCTGGACTCTCAACTAGTATGATGATTTGTGGAAAGGAAGGTAGCCTCTGGTATTGTCCGCCTCTCCTTTGTTCTTCCTCTTGGACTGTCATTTATTACCGGTTGAAAACATCTCGCTCAAATATGTACGAATTTTTGCTTACCACGCCGATCATCAACACTGACTAATAAACTGCCTACAGCCATGAGCCTAACACTTCATTTGGGAGTATGATGTCATGGTATGTCAGTTTTTGTTACATTAAAACGAACGAACAATAGAGCGAACAATCTACAAAGTGTATTCATATTATGAGTTCAGAAAGAGAGGACGGAAACACGAACCCTGGGGCACCTATTTGAACAAGAACTGATTGGAAATACTGCGAGCAAGCGCACACGCGAGTAACAATGTGGATCGCATGCGAGGAAAACCCGTTTAAGTTCGCAACCCACCATGCGGATATGCTAAAAAGGGAGCATCTGTTTTAGAGGCGAATCTATTTCAAGACTTCCGCTATTCTTACACGACGCCTGAAATCCTACTCCTCAGCTATAATATACAACTCATCTCTCTCCTGTCTTACTGATTTGTTTATCAGGACGCTATTACGTGATCAACTATACACGGCTGCAAAGTGGACTGAATCTTACAGTTAAAAAGAAAGCTAATGTACGTACAATGTAACATTCAGGCTCTTTCATGCAACCATTGCTGCAGTGGAAAAGCAATAAGTATTACATATTCTGTGCATCTTTGTAGCCTTAGATATCCAGCGTGCAATGCGCCTGCGCCATATTGTCATCTGTGGCCTCCCCGCTCTACATTACCTTTCCACATTATCTCATAAACGACACGGTTTTAGAAAAGAACTGAACAAAAAATGTGTTCTAATTTTCTCTACAACTTTTGTCAAAATATTTCGCATTCTAAGAAGAACTAAACGAAATATGATCAAAAATATATATTGATCCTCATGTGAAGTACCCATTATTCTTGTCCAGTTTTAATGAAACTTGAATTTTCCCAACAGGTATTTGAAAATTACTCAAAAATTAAACTTCAATCCGTCCAGTGACAGCTGAGTTGCCCCATACGGACAGACGGACAAAGAGACATGGCTAAACTAACAGTCGCTTTTCGAAATTTTGCAAAAGCGCCTTAAAATGTCCTGTATTTGTTCACGGTGAACACGGCTTTAATTAGGATTCAAGCAGAAGAAAATTACAGGTGTGTTAAAAGCACACAGCACGACTTAATTACATATTTTAGGTAAAATTTATTTCCAGAAAACACAAAAAGGCAGTAGCGTAAATAAGTGCTCTGTGGGTCCCACTGCACAGGGCAGCCCCGTCGGTTAGGGGCACACGAACGTAGAAAACTTAAAACTTCTTGTGGGTTCAGTACGACTAGATTCCGTTGTTCTGGCAGATGGCAGTATTCAGGATCTGAGAGTGACTGCCCTAATAACTGTGTGGAGCTGTGGGGGGGGGGGGCGGTTATCTACGTCACTGTAGAAACGTTGGTCTACCGTGTATGTCTGTAGCGAAGCATCTACGCGCCACGAATCACTCATCCTCCAAACAACAATGCATCCAGTTTCCACAACATATGCGAATTTTCGAGGATGTTCATCACATTTGCCTCGCGGAACTACGGCTATCTTGCATGAAGACCAGCGGAATATGGCCTGTAGAGCTTGTGTCCGATGGCAGTTGCAGTACAAATGTACCGCGAACGATCCGCATTCCACTGTCTAGAACATTTCCGTATGATTCATACAGAAGAAAACAAAGGCTGAAATATGCAGTACATATATTAATAGCCCGACTGGAAAGTTTTATCGTTTAAAACATTAATCATTCTGTCCAAAACAGCTTATATCTAATGCACCGAATTAAATGGAGTAACTGATGCTAAAAATACAGCTATTCATGTCGTTTAACGCATTACAAACCAATGACATACAGACGTAAGTACATCACAAAACAATCTATATTATTGTATCTTATAGTTTAACAAGAGTTATAGAAACCTGAGTTACGCGTTCGTCACCAGACCATCATCAGCCTGCACGTTTGAAACGAATAACAGACATTCCAATTATCAGCAGCAACTGCACAAAACTGAAACATGTGTACTGTTTAACAGTTAAATATTTCAATACTATCACGTTTACTGATGCTACAATTGTACAACGCCTTACATTTGTAATGATCCAGTCATAGCACAGTGCTAATGTAGAGGGAACGATAATAGAGATCGTTCTAAACAAAAGGGCTTACGATTATGTCACAATTATTTTTTTTCCATAATTAAAAAGTTATTTTAGATTCATTCCGCCCTGAATAATGCAGATACTATCAACGTTCCGGCCACATTTACACGCGTTATAACTTGGCTAGTCGCAAGCTTGTTGCGACGCCTCTACCCCCATCGTCATCAGTACCACCGTCATATATCTCTTCTTATTTTACACGTTTTTGCAAAGTTACCTTCCACTTTATTGATTTCTTTGTGGTTTTGTACACGACTGTTGTTTTGCACTGTTAGTTTACATTATATTCACACTGTATAAATCTACTGCTTCACAAGTTCAATTAACACTAAGGTACGATTTTACAAGTAACGCTGCATGGGTTTTTATGTTTGTATAGAGCTTCAATGAATGCTTCGAGTGTTCGTTATCAGAAAAGGAGGTGGTCATACAGGTGTTTAGAACACTGCCTGACTTATGGAACGGCAGGTTCATTCATATATGTAAAACATTCCTCTGCTTGGTCCCATCCGTATTCCCAGACACTCTTCTTCAACACACAAGTTTCTTCAGAATACACTATCAGAAAACGTTTACAAACTCGTCGACATCTTGAGCAGTAGATCCAACAGTAAACTAAGGATGGAGATTAGATTTGCCCACGGACAGATTCCCGGTAACTAGTGGCCTGGAGGCTAGGTGGTTTGCACGTGCGATCTGGACGAGGTGACGAAGGAAGAAACCCTCAACCCTGCCGGTAACGGAATCGCGAATGTCTCGCCTGTAGCCATTTACCACACTCACTGAATGAACCGGCCAATTCAGACCGTTCAGTAGTGGAATCCAGTGTTAAGGCGCAAAGATGCGCGTGAAAATGTATGTATCAGTCAAAGTACACAAACCTTAATCACTAGTATTTTGAGCACTCGTTTAAGCTTTCATTCCATAATGCTCATCTGCGTCTTGATTTTGTGGATTTCGTAGCTCAAAATACAGAATTACTCATGCTGGTAGAAGTCAAACAGTGTATTCGGAGTGGGAATAGATTTGAAACCTACTCTTCACTTTTCACTAAACTCAAAAGTAACAAGTATACTCAAGCAGCAAGACGAAAGTTAATAACAAGATATATTAAATGAATATTTTAATTTTTGTCGCAAAATATTCAACATATGTAATGGATTTTTAAGTTTCAATTTCCTCATTTCAATTATGATAATATCACATAGGATCCAAATGCTGCATAACCTCAATGGTCACCTGAATACGGGGCGCTTGAAAATGAAGCCGACCAGCTCGATATTTGACGTATCCAATAAAATACGTAACTGAGAAAAATCATTATACGAGGCTTGTTCAGAAAGTAAGTACCGTTTCGCTGTAAAAAAATGAGCAAGATTCCGTACAAAATTTTATTGTTATCAGATTCTACATTCTTCAAACTATTTTTCCACACATTCGCCGCCATTACTGAGGCACTTATCGTAGCGGGGCACAAGTATTTGTATACCCTCCTCATAGAATGCGACCGCCTACAATGTTAGCCACTTCTGCACTGCATCTTTCAGGTCATAGCGTACTTGAAATCTGAGGAAAGTGCAGGAACATATCAGAAATTGTGAAACGTCTGTCGTCACGCACTCTTTCGTTGACCTTACGCACCAAATCATCAGTCACCAAAGATGGACGCCCACTTCGCGCCTCATCGTGTACGTTCTCTCGTACTTCATTGAACATCCGAACCCATTTCCTAACCATGCCATCACTCATCGCATTGTCATCATACACTTGACAGATCTGGTGATGAATCTCACTTTGTAGCACATTCCCAGCGTTCAAAAAACGAATTACAGACCGCATTTCACAGTCGGCGGCCCCTTCAATTGTCTTAAACATGTTTCGCGCACAGGAACAAACATAAACATAACACGAATTTCACGAAATGGCGTCTGTAGCTTCTCAATTGATAGAGGAAGTCACTGCACATGCGCAAAGTGGCAGTCTCGAGGATGCGCGAGAGATATGCGCAGACGGTACTTACTTTCCGAATAACCTACGTACTTGACAAAAACTATTATCAATTCGTCAATAACACAACAACACAGTATTTAAAATCAAATGTCAAAGGGTGACGTCTGCAATGCCCAAAAGATCAATATGAAATTGAGTTAAAAAATAAAGTGTGTGAAAATTTTCTCTCGCGTGAGAATCGATCCTTCTGGGGCTACGTTCAATAGCAATATAATTGCACACAACAAAACAGGAAAAAGTTACAACAGAATGTCACGGAAAGTGTTCTGTTCTTCTTGGGTCTGTTACTTGTAGCTTTCTTTGGGACTTCGTAGAAACTGGAGGCTAAAGGATTAGGACGATAAGAAATGCCTAGAAATTAATACACTTGAAATTAAAAATCACACCGATCTCACACAAATTCGTCAAAACTGAATTTATAACGAATAACAGTTTCTGGCGTCCTGAATGTTTCAGGTACCAAATACAGCAGAAGCTAATTCTGAATCAGTTTCGGGGAGCCAGGTTAGGTTAATTGCACAATTACATGCAAAATTGGTGGTCCCGCGGAGCTTCGGAGGCTGAATTAATTAATTAATGCACACAATTGGCTGTGGATTGTAAATGACGCGAAATGAAGTGAGAGGCGAGACTCAGGGACCGCAATTATCGCACAATGCGGCACCTGTAACGAGGACACAAGTCTAACCTTACTCCGGCAAATTTCTCTTGTAATTTTTAATTTTGAGAGTTGGAAACCTCTACATTAGAAGACATTGGACTTATGACGTATTCCGCCTATTTTTTTCCCAGATATAGTCCAACGCACAATGAAAATCTGATTTTTCCAACCTGGATATAAGGGTTCTTTATAACTCGATGGAACAGGTTCGATATCAACAAACCGACAGCCAAATATTTCCACATTATCTGACATCCGAACGCTTATATTACGTTAACATAAACCGGCTACTGGACCTAAGGTCTTCAAGTTACACAAGAACGAAAGAAAAGAGAAAGTAATACTGATAGACCGAGAGACAGATAGAAGGAAAGAAAGAAAGACAGACAGATAGAATGATAGACAGGCAGATAGAACGTCATTAAAGAATACATGACCAACATAAGAAGTCCAATGTTATTATGAGGCTAGCGTCCCTGTTCTCTTTTTCGTAATCTGTAATTATCTAGATATTAAAAGTAACGCTAGTGGGTCCGCTACAGAAGACAGCATTAAATTTTACTGATAATTCATCATCCCGAACTTTTGTTTGTTTGTTTGTTTGTTTCTTTCTTTGTTCAAGGTTTACATAACGACGCTGGAAATACGTCAGATTAGGTAACGTTATATTGTTGGATAAACAGTAAATAATGAAACGATCCGGGTGGGAAAACAAAACTTCGTTGACTGATTTGGAATACTAGACTGAGAAAGACTACGAGCAATGTGATTCGGCGTGTCAGTCGGAACTTTAGTCAGGTATCGCCCGATCAGTTGTCAGAAGCTTCACTGGCTTCAACTACGAGAAAGTCACCATTTGATACGGAACATTTTTGTACTAAACTCATACACCTCGCCACAGGATCAACCGTGTAGTGATTAGGCAGTTGGAGTATGGTCGGTCATACTAATCCTTCCTAGTGATTAGGCAGTTGGAGTGCAGTCGGTCATACCGATCCTTCCTAGTGATTAGGCAGTTGGAGTGCGGTCGGTCATATTAATCCTTCCTAGTGATTAGGCAGATGGAGTGCAGTCGGTCATACCAATTCTTCCTAGTGATTAGGCAGTTGGAGTGCGGGCGGTCATATCAATTCTTCCTAGTGATTAGGCAGTTGGAGTATGGTCGGTCATACTAATCCTTCCTAGTGATCAGGCAGACGGAGTGCGGTCGGTCATACCAATTCTTCCTAGTGATTAGGCAGTTGGAGTGCGGGCGGTCATATCAATTCTTCCTAGTGATTAGGCAGTTGGAGTATGGTCGGTCATACTA
>Ga0123354_10012408_pt1 | contig 13206 bp, 7 predicted proteins | sample TergutLab28metaG_2_FD_97872 | JGI IMG/M metagenome (GOLD analysis project Ga0123354, IMG submission 97872) | Labiotermes labralis P4 segment gut microbial communities from Petit-Saut dam, French Guiana - Lab288 P4 | ecosystem: Host-associated > Arthropoda: Insects > Digestive system > Gut ...
AGAGCAATACAACCCATGAAATAACTCAACAAATAAGTCGCAAGCTCCTGAGGATGGATGTATTAACATCCGAAACATGATGAGCATTAAATAATGAAATAAAAAAGCAAGTGACATCAAGTTGGTCTCTCGTTATTCAACTATTAGCTCTTTAATTTTGGCACGGATCGTATTTAATGACTGACGCCTTTTGAGATGTTGTGCTACGTATGTCGCTGGGCCAATACTACTCGGCAGTCTGAAAGACTGTTGTTCGCTCACTTTTAGGGTCAGCGAAACTCAGAGACAAAGCACATTATCCCGGAAGACTTGAAACCTTCAGCAAACCGATTAGAAGTTGTCAAAATTCGCAGACTCTGTATGTTTCTTATAATACTCAGAAGGAAAAACGACTATTTCCCTGAATAGCTTTAAGCAAGTAGCCTGTGTAACGGAAAGGCTAAACGTTCACTCTGAGGTAAGATATGAAGTTATGAACGTAACGTAGGTTGAGGTGCGCATTTAGCACGTGGCCACAAGCAATTAAAGATTTTATATTATGTGGCGCTGAAAAAAAAATTCATTTTAAAAGTATATATGCCGGCAATGTTAATTCAAAGAAGTCATACATTTAAAAAATTATAGGTAATGTGGTCTCTTGTGGCATAAGGTCGTTACGAAGTTTCACACAAATCCGTCAGTTGCTTTGAAATTTGAATATTCATATCCACATATCATATGAATTTTCAGATATGGAATTCGGAAAGTTGGTTAAAAAGGAAAGAAGAAGCCAAAACACGAATTTGGAGTGACTTTAGATTTTTTTTAAATATGCCAAATGTAAGGCGTGGGTCACGCAGTGGAGCAGTTGGTTGAGGCACTGCGCTACAAGCCGGTCGGTCGCGGGTTCGATTCCCGATGGTGACATTGGAATTTTTCATTGACATAATGCTTTCGGCCGCGCTATGGCCCTGGGGTTGACTCAGCCTCTAACAAAAATGAGTACCAGGAATATTTTGTGGGGGTAAAGGCGGCCGGTGTTTTGGGCTGACAAACTTACCGCCTTCATGTGCCGATTGTCTTGAAATCTGGGAGCCTAAATCTCCCGGAAACCTCAGGGCCTGTCCAGGACTGTAATGGGATTGCTTTACCTTTTTAAACGTAAGGCGTGTAAGCTGAAGTAAATACAAATTATACAATATAAACCAAAGAAATTCACATTTTCCAATTTAACATTTTTATTTTAAATTCTGGTGTCTTCTACATGTTTCGAACCCGAGGCTTCATCTTAAGGAAGATGGTTTTATATACAGTTATGGTACGGTACGGTACGGTAAGGTACGGTACAGTACGTTACGGTACGATAGTACCGTACCGTAACTGCATATACATGTAGAAGACATCAGACTTAAAAATTGAAACATTTATTTATAAAATGTGCACTTTGTTGGTTTATACTGTACGATTATATTACCATTACAGGCCCGGAGTGGCCCAGAAGGTTCCAAGAAGTTAAGGCTCCCAGATTTCGTGACACCGGCACAGGATGGTGGTAGGTTGTCAGCCTTAGGCACCGGCCGCTTTTACTCCCAGGAAGTGCTCCTGGTACTCATTTCTGTTAGCAGCTGAGTCGACTCCAGGGCCATACTGCGGTCGGAAGGATTTTATGTCAATGAAAAATCCAGTTACACTAGCTGGGATCGAACCAGCGATCTTCCGATTTGTAGCACAGAACCTTAACCACTGTGCTACCGCGGTCCCCCTATTACCATGTAGGATACAAAAAAAAATAAATACAAGTATACACCTCGGCTAGGAAAATGGATCCAAGAAAGAGTATGAATTTTATCACTCAGAGGCTTAAAAATTGTGTGAGTTCGAGATAGCTGTTCGGCCGTAAATTGCAAAGCACAGCTAACGCTGTTAGGGAAATTTGCATAATGCGCAGATCATTAACGTCAGCCACCGCTAAATACTCATATAGCAGCTCGCAAGGGCTGCTCACTGCGTCCACAAAGCAGTTAATGTCAAAAGACATTTAAGATATCTCTCACAAAGTTCAACACTAGTTAGCAGATACATTTAAGTATTATATCTATGTAGTGCAATAAATGAAAAGCGCCACAGTGTGAGGAGAAAAAAAAGTTTCGGAACTAAAGTGGAACGATTGATAATGACAGCGGAGTATTGTCTTCATTTGACTGTGAAGACGGTGTTTGTCTGTGCCGTGTCTTCTGAACAAGTAGGGCGTGGAGGTCAGTCTTGGGGAAACATTTAACCGAAAGTTTAAGAAGGTGAAAATTAGGAGAAAATTTCGTAACCAAAAGCTTCAAATATTATTAGGGAGACCAAATCAAAGAACATGAGATGGACAGGGAAGAGGAATGCATGGGAGAGTTCTGGTGCTATGGTGGGGAAATGCGAATAAAGAAGGCCACTTGGGAGATCTAGATGTAGAAGGGAGAATATTATTAAAAGAGATATTTAAGAAGTATAATGGGAGTGTGTCGACAGGGTTCATCTGTTTCAGTAACAGAAACAGGCGGCGGGCTGTTGTCAACACGGAATGGGTCGTCGAATTTCATAAAATGCGGGGAATTGGACTAGTAGAATAACTGTAGTGACTAGGCGAAAAACATGGGGGAAGGGAAGGTGGGGGGGGGGCCGGAGCAAAATCCACTATGGGCATTAGGAACATTAATTTACGAAAGAGTGGAGTTAGTAAGATTGATAAGATTCGTTTGGCCACGGGTTTTCCAAGTTTTTCTCTCTTTATACCACTCAAATAGACGTTTATAAAATATATCTATTTTTTTAATTTGCCTCCTTTCAAATCAGTACCCAAAGAAAAACGTATCTTAGGTGTGAAAAATATTGGACGGGCATTCCCCCCCCCCACCCTCCAAGTTATGCCTATGACTGTTGTAGCTTGTCAGGAAAAGCTCTTGATTCATGCAGTCAGTAAATTTACCAGCTCTCTAGGCCTAACCTGAAGACACGTTTTAAGAATTATCTCATCGTTTCTTGAAGACTGTACGACGCAGCGTCTTTAGAACTTGCCCCAATATTCGCCGTCCAGGCACACAAACTGATATCGCCTATCCAATAATATCAGCAATCTGTTTCTCTAAACCACTCCAATGCTTCTGCCAACTTGTTATCTGTTTCAAAATTACGAACCCTCGAATCTTGCTTTATTTGCTTTCCAGCATTGCGAGAATATCTGGGAGTCCACAAATGATGACGTTGAAACAATAGGAAAACGGTACTTAAAAGGCGAAGTTACTTGCGTGTCTCTCACATTTGCGTGGTTTAATAAACTCTCTAATTCATTCTTTTTCTTTCTTTCATTGTTTGTCTTCGTCGCCTGCCTACGTGGTTCTCCGTCGGAGATTAATTTTCAGCTAAGATTTCAAGCACTAAGTTTTATCCACGTAAAATTTGGCCAAGGGAAGCACCCTACACTTCCCTTACAATTCTCATTCACAGGTCACCATATACTTCCACAATATACGATCTTGGCGATTATATGGGAGTTGTTATATGGACCTCAGTGGGCCGGGATAGCTCAGTCGGTATAGCGACTCCCTGTGGGCTAGAGGGCCCAGGGATCGAATCCCGGTGAGGGCGAGATTTTCCGCCCACGTTCAGGCCGGCCCTAAGGCCTACCCAGCCTCATGTACAATGGGTACCGGGTCTTTCCCGGGGGTAAAGCAGTCGGGACGTGGCGTTGACACCCACCCCATCTAGCGCCGAGGTTAAAGAAAGAGTATAACTACACCTCTACTCCCCCTCTGGGCCTTTGTGGCCTGTTCTAGGGTGAACTTTACCTTATATGGACCTCGCCTACAAAGAAATCAATCAGAATAAGCATAAAACTAAATATTTAATTTTTGCTAGGTATAATTGGTAAAACGTGTGTCCTCGTCACAGATGACCTAATTGAATTAGAAACCCTTTGTACTTTCCGCCACTCCTAGAAAATGTTGGATACCATCTCGAAACAGGCCACAACCACTTTCACAATGGGCCAAATGTGATTCCCTAGGCATAAACAGTTTCCGTGTCGGTCTAGACATTTCCGGTATATACAACCAACAGTTCACAAGGCATCGTTAAATAACAAAAGGAAAGAACTGATCATCAGAGTAATTTTATGAACTCGGGCAACCATTTCGAACAGAGTGTTCTCATCATGTATTAGAACATCCATCGAACATTACAAAATTCTGTATTCTGCCCACAATAAACAGCGATTATTTACCTGAACAGCATAAAAAGATACGTATTTGTCATTGTAAGTCTTCCACGGTTTGGAAGCTGAATTCTTAACTCGTCAGAGAAGACAAGTTGCAGATGACTATTTTATCTTAGATATTCCATTGTGTTTGCACAAGTCACAATATAGTTATTTATACCACATACACAACTAATTGTGTTATGTTATATAATAAAATGTGGCTACATGTTTTGACTAATTATATGGTCCTCCTCAGGCCACTTGTGCATAAAAAATAAAAAATACAAGTGAAAATTTGCAACTGTACTTTTCTCATTGTGTATTCTTGTGGCCTGAGGATGACCTTACCATGGGTCGCAACATGTAGCCACATTTTATGATATAACATAACACAATTAGTTGTGTATGTAGCATAAATAAATACTTTATCTCAGATTACATTTATTAGTGCATTACAGACATGTATATTATGTTTCGACTTAGTGAAACAAACCTCTCTTCAGATCTGTTAAAGAAGAATATATGAACGAAATTTTTTAACGTTCAGATGACGGTCATCGTGATAAATTCTTATAATAAAACCAACTAGATACACTGATTTCTCAAATTTATTTTTGGAATAAGACTCTACATATTTCGGACAGTTCCTCTGTCCATCATCAGGAGCTTTTCACTTTACACACAGCAATGGTATATGTCATACAGGTTTGCTGACAGCTTGTGAGCAGGATCAGGAACGTCCTGATCCTGCTCACAAGCTGTCAGCAAACCTGTATGACATATACCATTGCTGTGTGTAAAGTGAAAAGCTCCTGATGATGGACAGAGGAATTGTCCGAAATATGTAGTTTTATTCCAAAAATAATTTTGAGAAATTAGTGTATCTAGTTGGTTTTATTATAAGAATAGGAAGGAAATTTAATACCATACGTGACATACTGAAGGACTGCGCTCTCAGTGCGTTTACAGAACTTGTAATAAAATATATGTGGAATGTACCTTACGAATTATAAGTAGTTACGAATTATCCGTAGTTACGAAACCTAATGTAGCCTCAATATGAACACTGAAGTGGTTACGTGTTTGTCACCACTTTTTTGTCAGTAGACACTAAGAAGTATTATTTTTAGTGTTAACTCTCAGACAAATAAATGATGAGAAGCACACCTGACTAGTTTATTTTTCACTCTTAGAACAACGTTACAACGTGTAAGTACGGACAATTCTGGCGATTGGGTCCGTTCAGACTAGAAGTTTTGTAAATGGATTGAAGTATCATCCCTTCTACACGCGTTATGTTGATACTGAATTTGATTTTATGTTCTTACGTAAGGGACCTGAAGAATATGTTGATTAATATGTCGAAACAAGTCAAGTGTATTAGTAGCAAACTAACGAGACAGGCAATGTACGTATAATGTAGCATTGTGGCGCGTTCGCGTTACCATTGTTACAATTCGAACGCTCCATTGCCTTCCCTGTGTATTGTTGAACCACAAGTCACTGTTAAAAATATACAAATATTTAGCGTTACACAAAAATTATTGTATAGCTTATTCATGTCGTCGGCCGACAACAGAACTGAACTACGTCTTCGTGTAAAGTGTCCGGTATTTTTCCTGTCATAATTCTAACCAAATCTGGAGTTTGCAACAGATTTTCATAGAAGTCTACAATGGCAAATTTCACGGAAATCCGTCCAGTGGGAGCCGCGCTGATACCCGCGGACGGACGGATAAACGGACAGAGACGTGGACGGACACGAAGCTAACAAGAGCGTTTTGGGGCCACAAGAACACGCCTAGTAGACTGCGTTTGAAATGTGATGGCACACGCGTAGAAACCAGATTTCGTCTTTCTGCGAAACGGACGAGTCCATTTAAATCGGCGGTTGGCGTCAGTTCAGTCGACTATTGGCAGCCGAAGTGTGCGCATCAGCGGTAGTAATGCTGGATACACCATGTTTCGAGGTAGTGGGAAGAGCACTGGCTACCCACACCATTCGCCAGTTTCCCCTTCACTTCCCCTCCCGTGCGTCACCGTGTGCCATCACATTTCAACTGGAGTCTACAGTTCAATTTGTCGTTTAAGCATGGACAAGAGTAAAAGCATTGAAAAGCTGCCGTTTATCTAAAGCACAACACCAGAGAGTCGTGGAACAAAACCGCAGGAAATCGGAAAGTGAAGGTAAGCTTGACGCTTCGATGAAGACACGTTCGGGGACGACGAAGAATCTGGATATTTTTAAATAGAAATTATATGTGGGCTCTGGTGTCAGAGATTTTGGGGCGAGGAGATAAGTAACTGATAGACTGGGTGTGAAATGTGATGGCACACGCGCAGAAACCAAATTTCGTCTTTCGGCGAGTCAATTTAAATCGGCGGTTTGCGTCAGTTCAGTCGACTACTGGCAGCCGAGGTGTGCGCATAAGCGGTAGTAATGCTGGATACACCATGTTGCGAGGTAGTGTGAAGTGTACGAGCTACCCACTCCATTCGCCAGTTTCACCTTCACTTCCCCTCTCATGCGTCACCGTGTGCCATCACGTTTCAACTGGGCTCTAACACATGGGTCAACCGGAACAATCATTATTTCACAACCAGGATACCGCACACAAAAGGTTCATTTTCGTCTTAAAACGAGTAAGCATTTACTTGATAGCAAGAAATATCCAAGGCTGTGCTGTATCACTTTTTTTAAGTAATTTTTTTTTCCGTGGCTCGACAGCCCTGGATGTCGGAGACCTCTAATTGTTGAGGGTTCTAGATCACACTAAGACACACAACGCTCGGTAGGACTACTCCGGACGAGTGATCGGCCCGTCTTAGGGTCACCCGTACCTAACTACACACAACACTTAGAAAAGACGGATATCTTTGCCTCCGGCGGGATTAGAACCCGCAATCCCAGCAAGCAAACACCCGCAGACCCATATCTTAGACGGAGCGGCCCCCGGGATCAGCATGCTGCTTACCAGATGTTGTGTACTGTACCAGTACTTCTAAATTTCCGGTGTTGTGTATTCACGAACAGGAGATGGTGTGTATTTGGAAGCAGGTTTCTCATACCCCTCATACTTTGATAGCTGGTTGTTGTGAAGATGGTCACTAATGACTGGGATGTGCTTGCCCAGTAAGTGTGAACACTGAAATTCGGTTTCGGTCTACAGTACTTTATCTGCAGTACCTACTGAAGCACAGCGCGAGAAGTCACGTGGCACATAGCAGAGCTTTTGTGTAAAAGAATACAAGAAGGCAGCCCCAGTACAAAGACGTCTTAAAAAAAACCATCTGAAAACTTGGCAGTGCACGTCCGTGTATCAATTTAAAACAGAAAAGTAAAAGTGAAACGCGCGTAGCGGGTATCAGCCTAGAAAGGAAAACATGAAGGTAACAAAATGCTTGAACAAAAATAAAATTTAAATAATTTTGGTTTAGAACACAATTTGCGAAAGAGATGCAGATCTTAATAAAACATCCAGATTGTTTCCGACAATTTGTAGAATTATTAAACTACTTTCTTTTTTTTTTTTTTTGAAATGCAAAAATCAGACCCTACTAAAATTACATACATTACGTAAATTGCCCGAACAGATACTGTAACTAACTACGTCTGTCCGTTACTGAGCGCTAAGCTCACCAGTAATGAAGCAACAAAACACAAATGTGCGTGCACATTATGGTGTAATTTTTGTCCGAAAGCAGTGCGCTTGAATTTTTCATCGTTGCTGTCGTGATGTCTAGAATGAGGTTAGCAGTGTGTCAGTAAAAGGTAAAGTGATCCCGTTACAGGCCCGGTGTGGTCCAAAGTGTGGGTAGAGGTATAGCTCTACTCTTCCATGACCGCGGCACTAGAAGGGGGTGAGTGGTCAGCAGCAGGCCCCGGCCGCTCTTTACCCCTGGAAAAGACCCGGTACCCAATTTACATGAGGCTGGGTGGGCCCCAGGGCCAGTCTGGACGGGCGGAAAATCTCGCCCCCACCGGGATTCGATCCCGGACCGTCCGGTCCGTAGTCAGTCGCTATGCCGACAGAGCTACCCGGCCCACAACAGTGTGTCAGTATCTAATCCAAAACCTCTATACATCTTCATGGTGTTGCAGTTTGCACAGATTTACTCAGTCAAGCCAATGATGCCTTATAGAAAGGGAGCAGTCAGTTCGTATATTTTACCGTTCGTCATAACCACGCAGATGTATCTCTGAATTAAAAGGTGACCTTGCGCTCTCCTCCTCTGGGTTGTGGGTTAGAGTATTTGACATTCCCAGGACCGTTCTAAACGTGGCGGCGAATACGCGAAATTTGGCTGTCTTAGCCACTTGTTCTGCCAACCTGCCTGGCTTATGACATGACTGACCCATGCGTCAGACAATGGTTGATTACTGTGTGGGATTTGCGACGTTGCCGTATCTGCTACTATGCTAAACTGATGTACTGTTCCAATTTCACATGCTACATATACATATATAAAAATAACCAGTGATTAACGGCAACACTGTTCATGACATTCGAAAAATGAGGTTCCTTCTACCGTAATATTCCATTTCGTCCACTGTCAATCGATTGGACTCATTTACTTTACCTCCGAGGAACACCTCATCTCGCTTGGCACTTATAACAGCTACAGTTGAAACAGCAACGTTCAATATCTGGTGATACTCAGTTCATCCAGAGATGACCAGGGATTTTCTACCACCGTTATGAGAGATGGGTCATGTGGCGCGTGTGGGTGAGGAGAGGGAGGTGTATAGGGTCTTGGTGGGGAAACCGGAGGGAAGGAGACCACTAGGGAGACCTAGGCGTAGATGGGTGGATAATATTAGGATGGATTTCCAGGAGGTGGGATGTGGGTATATGGACTGGATTGGGCTGGCGCAGGATAGAGACAGGTGGCGGACGCTTGTGAGTGCGGTAATAAACCTTCGGGTTCCGTGAAAAGTGGGGAGTTTCTTGACTAGCTGCAAATCAGTTAGCTGCTCAAGAAGGACTCTGCACCATGGAGTAAGTATGGAGTAAGTTACGAGAGATGTCCGAATAGTCATTGGCCAGACGGCGCGCTATTAAAATCTAGACACTCGGAATATGCTTCGCGTAATTCAGCATTGACAGCACGTTGGAGTAAAGGGCAGGAGGAGTTAAGAAAGGCTGCTTACAGCGCGCAATGGGGACCAAGAACGTAATTTGTGTTGTGTACCGTTGAAATTTTGTTTAGTTTTTTTCACGTTAACTAAGTTCACGCTTATTGTGAAGCGCCAGAAACTTTCAGAGCAGCTATTTTTACAGCGTTCAGTTAAACGCATCATACTCAGAAACAACTTCCCCTTAGTGCATCTTATGATTACGAATGAAACCTTCTTTAGACTTTTACAAGCACGTTACAAATTAGCATTACACGTACGGTACCTATTCTATTCATTGTTCCTTGTCTGTAGCCTGTATCAAGCATAATTACTGTAAAGAATTCACACCTAAACACTTTCCTTTCCGCAATCCCATTGTGAACATATGTCGTGTGTCTTTATTACGAAAATGCAACATTCGGCAAAATGAACACATTCATGTGGAATGCGCGACTTGACGCTTCTTCTTGGAATGCTTGATCCTTGAAGATGGGAAAGATAGTTTGTCCCGAAACATCGGTAAGAAACTACAAGTCTATATTGCATAAAATCCTCAAAAAGCACATATTTCGTGCTATAATATATGCAATATGAAAAGCATGCTTTAAGGTATCGATAATAACAAATGTAGACGTATCGAATTGATTACAATACTGCAAACCGAGAATTTTTTTATTTATGACAGCATATACATTGATTATGATGTTAATGATAATAATAATAAAAATAAAAATTGTAACAAATCACGTTTTCTGGGATGTGACAATTTGTCGTTTGGTGAGTACCTTCCGACGTCCAAAAAGAAATTACTGCACTGCATGACCCTGAAAATGAAGGCATGAAGATCTTCCGAAACGTCCGAAACTACTCAACATTAGACAAAACACTCAAACCTTCAGCAACACAGCGATGTGAGAACCTCACATCACAAGGAGACGACGACGACGATGATGATGATGATGACGATGACGATGCTGATGATGGTGATGGCGTGTCGACGTCAACATTTACATTTACATGGCCATTAGTATTAATACTGATATTGGCAACGTACCTGAAGAATGTTTTTCCCCCCACCAAACAGCTTACAATGTGGTTCTCAGTGTTGTGGAGATTAAACAATGAAGTCTTCCATTCGATGAGTTGTGTAAATGTGTTTCGGAGACTTTTTTTCCATCATCAGGGATGAAACTCTCTGCAGTGTATTTACCTAAACCCCACATCGAGTCTCTTCGCCCAACTACACTTTACTGCATTCGCGTACATTCGCTAAGAAAGCTTCAAATACTATAGCGCATAAAGACTAGGTGCAGTATGTTCGTTAGATGCCAAACAACACGGCGTCATATCCCACAAGACCGTAACTTTAAACGTACAACAAAAACTGACCAAGGAAAAGAAACAAAATATGTACCCATTTTCTCAATAAATGAGGGAAACGTTCCCGTGGTTTCAGGCTTCTGCCGCGGTGTGAATGAGAACTTGGCTGTTCTGGAATGTCGCACTTATTGAATGGCAGTTAGCTACCGACGTTTCCGGACAGCCTATGGGTCTCAGCTGTAAGTATCTGGTGAAGTGTCCGGCCAGAACCTTGATGATGGGGACGATAGGCTTTCCGGAAACGTCGGTAACTACCAATCTATGCTGCGTATCTTCCCAGAAGAGCGAAGACCTCTGAAAAAATGTCGCATTCGATTAAGTCCTCTACCGTCCATCTCTACAAAGGGAATCACAGAAGGTATCAAAACGAATGTGCCGTCAGCACCTCTTCCAGCTAAACCAAACACAAATACGTCTTTCTTTCAAATTTTGTAGCGTTCCGACTTATTTCGTTCATTTACTTAAACGCAGATCACAACAATAAAATACTTATATCAACGTCATTTTATTCCACTAGCAAAGTTCCAATACTGAGGGTTACTGTCAATTGCAACACTGTGTATAGACGGCAAGGCTGAGTTCCGGAAGATTCTGGACATAAAATATACCAATTGATATTAAACATATTGCATCTGAGGGGTTCACAAATTTTTCGAGAAGCTAGGTTCCAACCAAAAAAATTCTAGCGCCTGAACGGTGAGAAGCAACAAGTTCCCTTCTCAGCAATCACAAATTTTGGGCGCCACTCTATGAAATGTGCCGATCTCAGTGACCGCGTGGTCTAAGGCGTGGGTCTACGACCGCTTGCTGGGATTTTGGGTTCGAATCCCGCCCGGGGGGGGGCATGGATGTCGGTCTGTGTTGAGTGTTGTGTGTGCTGTCAGATACAGGTCTCTGCGACGGGCTGATCACTCGTCCAGAGAAGTCCTACCGACTGTGATGCGTCGTTCTGCGTGATCTAGAAACCTCAAGAATGAGAAGGCCATGGACCGCGTTGGGCCGCAGCGCCACAGGGAAATAAAGAAATAAAACTTTATGAAATGTAGTCGACGGAGCAACCCTGTCCTCTGCGTACAGTTGTAATTACCAACTATCCTAAATACCTTACAATGTTCGGTCTTTCTTAGTTTACGGTCTAATTTTCAGGTTAACTTTAAAAGCTTAAAGCACATTGGTAACTATATATACCGCTTATTCAAACATTCGAAGGTTTTGCTCCCGATAGGTAGTATGTATGTGCTGGTTGCTTTAAGATTCTCATAAGCAGTAATGTTTGTAATGGATGAGGACTTGGTTCTCTGCAGTGGCGTACCCAGGAATTTTGTTGGGGGGGGGGCAGTTCAACAAATTCAGTTGAGGACAGAGGGGGTGGCAGCCCCTTAGTCAGGGGTTCTGGAGGCAGCTCTAATTTCGTAAAAGAAATTTCATTTCATATAGTAAAATCTTCTTAATTTTTTGTACTTTAAGAGTATTTATGATGACAACCAATTTATTTGTCATTGCTAATGTAAAACAATTGCTAACCTAAGTAGTTTTAGAATTTTACTGCATTTTTTCTGAACATCTTGGGGGTGTTGGCGTCCAAAATTCACCAATTTTTAACAGTTTTCACAATCGGGTTGAGTTTGGCACGATTTTGGAGGGCCTTCGGAATGTCGGGGGGGGGGGGTTTGAACCCCTAACCCCCCCGGTACGCCACTGGTTCTCTGTGACGTAGAATCTGGGTTCCATCCAAAATCACTCCATGTGGGATTTGTGAAGGAAAAAGTGGCACTGGGACGGGTTTTTCTGCCAGTACTTCGGTTTTCCCCTGTCAATATCACTCCACCAATGTTCCGTACTCATCGTCACGTTACACGCTCTTCTAACCAGGACAAAAGAGCAAAGCTTGGGAACCTTAAACAAGCTCTTTCGGATATCTTGGAGCACCAGACTGCAAATGCTTAACTTTTTCTGCATAATTCACTTGTAAATAAATTTCATGCTTTAAGACTTGTTGTAAGTTTCTTGTATGGTTCAGAGTTAAATTGGTCATTTGTAATTTAAATTATTCCGTTAACCATTCGTGTTTGTTAAACAGGGCGTGTAACTTGCAGCCAGATGCGCTGCGAGGTTTAAGGCATGCATTTTTTGGCACTTTTCCTTGAACTATAAACACCAGTTCTTTAGAAGATTACCTGATGCCTTCTCTTTTTTTGATATCTTTACTTGTTTCTCCCTTGTATTTATTTATTTGTTTATTTATTTATTCAATCGTGGGCCCGGTAGCTCAGTCGGTATAGCGACTGACTAGGGGCTGGAAGGTCCGATATCGAATCCCGGTGGGGACGAGATTTTCCGTCCGTCCAGACCGGCCCTGGGGCCTACCCAGCCTCCTGTAAAATGGGTACCGGGTCTTTCCCGGGGGTAAAGTGCGGCCGGGACGTGCTGCTGACCACTCACCCCCTTCTAGTGCCGCGGTCATGGAACAGTAGAGCTATACCTCTAC
>Ga0123354_10012409_pt1 | contig 13206 bp, 6 predicted proteins | sample TergutLab28metaG_2_FD_97872 | JGI IMG/M metagenome (GOLD analysis project Ga0123354, IMG submission 97872) | Labiotermes labralis P4 segment gut microbial communities from Petit-Saut dam, French Guiana - Lab288 P4 | ecosystem: Host-associated > Arthropoda: Insects > Digestive system > Gut ...
AAAAAAAAAAACAAAACCTCCAAAAAATATTTTAAAAAAATATTTGGGGTCCCCCCTGGGGGGGGGGTGAACCCGGGCGGAAGGGGGGGGGGGGGGAGAAGGGGGGGGGAGGGGGGGGGGGGGGGAAGGAGAAGAAGAAGAAGAAGAAGAAGAAGAAATGTTCTTCACATATGAGCCAGTGTGTCTTGTCTGTTTTGGCTCAGATATGGTGGGCTCATCCACTGGTTTCTGGGTCATACCATTAAACTCACATCTTATCACATGTTATTATTATCTCTGTAATGGATGTTATGGGGCTCTTTCAGACAGCTGTCAAAGGTTCTGACACGTGTTAAATTTATTTTCCTTATGCTCCTCATTCAGTAAGTGGTGGACATTAATTTGGTGGTAATTTGACACATGGACAGATTGTCTGTCAGAGTATTCTGAGCTGACCCAAATGAAAGTCCTAACATTTTGGTAATTTTATGGATAGTGATTCTTCTGGTGTGAGCACAGATTCTGTCATTTGATCCACATTTTCATCTGCCTTGTGCATTGATGAAGGTTCTAAGTGTTCAGCACCTTCAACAGAGGTCATATCACTATTGAACTTGGAAAACCATACAAAACCTTGTGTTCTTCCCACCTTCTGCTCTCCAACAGTTACTTTAAGAATCTGATGTAGCATTTTTCCCAGTTTGCAGCAAAATTTGATGCAGAAGTCAGCTATTTTCTAGGTATGTCATCACAAATAGAACTACACAAACTTGTACTACTCAACAGTCACATGGTACAGTCGTATTACAAGCAGGAAGTGAATCAGCAGACTCTGGTCTATCCATATGTATCCACACATAGTGGTTGAAGTTTGTGCTACCAGCAGTAGTGTCATCACGCCATCACTCCAGAAAGTATCTGACTGCACCACATAGTAGTTTGCTGGTTCTTACCTCCTCCTGGTACATGGTTTCTGATTGTAGGAGACCAGCAGCTGGTGAAAGTGGGATTAATGCAAGCACTAGAAAGTCAGATGTTTCCCAGTGCTCCTTGTATATGAAGGAACTACAGGGTTTCATTGCCAGGGCAGCAAGTAATTACTTGGCACCATTCCAGAATCAAGATGTAGTTGTGAAATGGTAAGGAAGCTTATAAAAATGTATAGATACTTGGTATTTTAGCAGCATATATGGGGCAGAACTTCATTATATAAGGTAATAAAAACAGTGTTGACATCCCAGGGTACCATTTTGTGAAACTGTTTCAGTTTAAGTTTAAATTTCAAGTCAAAGAAACTGTTTATTATTGCTGCAGTGTCTTACCAACCACTCTGGCTGAATTGATTTTTATTATATTCTATACCGACAGTCATTAGGTCCGTGGATTGTACATGGATCTCCAAATTTAGACCAAAAATTATCACATTTATAAATTTTGACAAAATTTTGGGGAATGTCTTTGTTGAGCCTATGCAAAATTCAGGACTGTACCTTGGGCTGGCCACTTTATAGTGAAGGCCAAAATTCACTTTAAGATTATTTCAGCACGTACCAATTTGGAGAATATTCCATGTGATCTACGTACAACTTTGTGAGATTTCTGTATTATCCACCATTTGACCATCTGCTAACTGGCTGATGATAGTTGATGAAGGATGAGTCATGTGTCCCTGTCTGTATGTATCATATTGATGGGTTGATCTCCCTGGTTGAAAATACTGAAAATATTACCACTGACTCACTTGTGGTTATTATATGTGTATTAATGCCAGTGCTAATAATTGTTTTGATTTGTAACAAGGTTGACTAATTCCTAAAAGACTGATAAACTAGAAAATAATTCAGGCACTCAACACTTGAGGCCCTGAATTATTGTTATGTGTTTATCATTCTTCTAGGAATTAGGTTATTGTGTTTTAAATTAAAGCAGTTTTTAAAAAAAGGTGGTTCTGACACACGTGATCTATTTTAAGGTCCAGCATATTTATTAAGTTGAGAGGAAGTGAGAAAAATAACAGAATCACCTCTGCCAGAATGGCCAGCTAACAGAAGCTGAATTTAATTGTACTTGCTGTGTGTGTCTTTAGTATATCTTGCTAGTTAAGTAGTCTGTTCCCTGTATACATAATAGGCCTACACACCATAATAAGATTTTTATGATAACCTTTTGAATTTTGTTTTAGCTGTGTTCCTGTTGCCAGGCGCTGCATAGAACTTTTTCTCAACCACGCGTGTTTGGTTCGTCCTCTGGGAGAGGGAGGACGTCTCCGGCCTTCTGCAGATTTTAGTCAGGTTTGTGTTACAAAATACTGAGCACAACATCCTGCCCTGGCAGTATATGTTGTGGCACAACTGATGCTTGGAGAAAATTAACTGTTCAATCCTTTGCCAGTACTACATTGTTTTGTAAATTGTCTTTAGTGTTCATGCAGTGAAAATATGTGTAATTTTCATATTATGTTGATGCCCTTGGACTTAAGTGGATTAAGTTACTTTTTAAAGGGTATTATCATAATGGCAATGTGTAAAGTCTTAGCAAAATGACAGTGTAATGAAACAAAAGTACAGAGCATGGGAGATTACATTCTCCTGCATAGTTGATGTTGAACAAAATTTTTCATGATAAAAGTTGAATAATTAACTTTTCATGTTTTGGTATATTGCTGCAGTGGTGACCACAGGAAAAGCTACATTGTGTTTCTTGGGCGGCAGTTGAAACAAAATGTCTATAAAGGTGAAGGGTAGTTTCATGATTGGACGTGGAGGATGAGGTGTGTACCTTAAGAAAATGTATTCCTGCTACACCCATAACATGCTTATGGCTACATGAAGTATTCTTCATTAATGATGACATGGGAGACTTGGAATTTTGGAAAAGCTTTGAAATTATAAAAAATATTTTACCCCAGTCATAGAAGTTTCACACAATGTGCATCGTGACAACAGTAACACACAAATAAATTAAATAAATTAAATAGTTACATATAATGTATTATCTTTTGGTAAAACAGTGATCAGGTTTCGCCTGTTCCATTTAATATTGTAACACTCGTGCATTAAGTACAGTAGTATATCTGAGTATCCTGTGACTATATAATATAGTAAAATATTGTGGTCTTGTAAATTTAAAAAAAATTAAATTAATATGTATGCTACATCAAGAAACTGAGTTTAACACATACAGTAATGGTAAGTTTGTATGATGTGTGAGCCATTTTTACATTTTTTTAAAAGGTTTAAGGAAAAACAGTATTTACAGTTTATTATTCTTTCAATTGGCATCTAATTTCACATACACATTCTTCATGAATTATTATCACAATTGAGTGAAATAATTCTTCTGGCAACTGCCTGTTTGTGGTTCATAATTTAGATTCACTTTTGGTTCAGAAATCTCGTCATTATCTACACTGTAGTCTCTAGTCAGTCATCCGTATTTTCTGATGTGTCCGAATTGCCTATTACTTTTGCAATGTCTATGTCATTCATGAATAACTTTGAACTTTCTGAATGTCTGTACAAACCCACCCTCTTTAGGAACTTAACAACCACAGTAGTCTTTTCGATCACATGGCATAGGATTAAATAACATGTAAAAGGTACTGAACTGATGATTTCTGTGGCAGATGGAAGTAGCTGTGGCACCTCTTTGTAGACAGACATCAGAACTCAGTCGTCAGTACCGAATGATGCGATCATTACGTCCATTGCTATTTCTCAGCATTGATGAGATCTCAGACAGTCCAGCCCTGGGAGATGTAATTCCATATAGCCTGGTATTGCTTTCCATGTTTTCTCGTGGACCAAATGAACTTCTTTCACCACATCAGGTAATACAATAGTGACACAAATATTTTGAGTACATGTGTTTGTAGTATACATTATTTCATTTTTGTTTGTTGCTATTGCAAAACATGTAGTAGTATGATTCAGATTTACTTTTCCTTCATATTATCACTAAATATGTAGTGTTACTCTCTGATGTAGAAAGATGTCCTAAGCCAGTCTTCTTTACTTACCTTATTTGCTTTCTTGAGAAGTTTATCAAAAAAATGTCTAGATATTAATGAGAACTGCGTTTTATACCATGTACAATCTTTGCTGTATAATGAGCTTAATACAAAACAGGGTTATGTTTCACCAGTACAAACCACATATAAATTTGCTTAAGAACTCGTGTATATGTGTGTGTGTGTGCATGCATGCGCACATTCATACATGAGAGAGAGAGTTGCATTGGAATTAGCAGTGATTTTCATGTTTTCCAGAGTGCAAACTGGTCAGTAAGCCGTTTCTCTCAGTGGTTGGACAGTCACCCATCAGAACGAGAACGTCTGGAGCTTATGGGAGGAGCATTGCAACGTTACCAACAAACAGTTCGCCAGAGAGGAGAAACAAGTTTTCATGCTGTGTATCCAGTTATGCTTACCTTGCTTGAGAGAGGAATGGCATATTGTACAAAATAAGTCAGTTGCACTGAAATTTCTCTTGTTTTTGACAGTAAAGAAATGCTATTGAACTTGTTAGTTTTCTTAATATATTAATAAAGGTGATATAGTTAGAGTGGTGAGGAAACACCACTTTCTGGTTAATATGTGTATGTATAGGTCAGTCTGTCAATTCTGTACCTCTTCCTTGTTGGCTGGTCACTCGTAAGGTAATGTCAAGCTGGGTGGTCACACCTTTTACTTGTTATCTGGTACCTTGTAACTTGATGTGAAGAAAGACCCTTTGTCTTTAGATGGTCACCTTGCTGTCCTGTCTCTCCTTCCTGAAGCTTGTCCCTAACTTTGAGTGCTGTAGGTGTTTGATTGTGGGGTGCTTTTTTGACCTATTTTCAATCCTTTTTCTTGTTTCAGATTATGCAGGTGTAGCTGTTCTCTGTCACTTCTTCAACCTGTTGGTCCTTACAGCCTGATGTTCTGTGTTGTACCTCTGTATATTCTTGATGTTTTATACATTGGTCAGTTTCACTACTCTGAGCTACCACTGTGGACCCATCTCTTTCAGCATAGATATAATTCAGATTCTTTATGCCTAGTCTGCCTGGATCAGCCTGTCTTACATTTTTTATGGTATTCATCATATCCATGCACTAATTGTTAAAGTCAGAAATATTTCAACTGATGCATTGTATTACAGTGTCAAGTTCTTACAATTAAAACACTAGAACTCTGATATATTTTGACATTTTCTTGTGGGTTATCTTCAGGGAGTGTACATCAGTGTTTGTATAAAACGTAGATTATAAATAGATAAAATAGGTTAAAATTGTATTAAAATTGTTTGTAGTCTTGGAAGTTGCCCATGCAAATGTATACACTTTGAATTACTCCAGGAATAACATTTATTTATAGAACACCAAGTTAATAATCCCACTCAAGTTGAGAATTTTCCCCAGCCCAAAAAAATGGGCAATCTTTACTCATTTGAACATCGTCATCCTGTTGTGCTAGTTAATTATTAGTAGCCTAATCCACACAAACACAACATCCGAACATTACATGTTTGGTTAATATTATGTTTGTATGATTTGTTTTGGTCGTTCTGTTTGACCATCATCAGGTAGGGGATACAAGTACGTAAATGGAGAAGTATAGTGTAGAGGAGGCCACCCCTTCAAAGTCAACCTGATAGAACATATTAAGTGTTTTTCCCATTAAAGGTGTAAAGGTGTGTGCAGGGTTAATAACCTTACCACCTTCATGTGCTTATTTTCTCAAAATCTGGGATCCTCAGTTTCCTGGAACAATCTTGGCCTGTTCAGGGTGTGCTTTCCCGTTTCATGTATATGGACCACTTCTACATACCATGACTCTTTACAACATGTCATTAAGGGCCCTTATGTGAACACTTCTGAACAGATTTACATACAACAGTATAGTTTCACTAACAAACTTATAGCCATACAGTATCCAGGAGACTGTCACCCCCCTATTTGAACTCATTAATGACCTTCAATTATGTCGCACTACTCTGTGACTTACACTGTGATATCACTAAGCTATACTTTCAGTTCTCACTACCATACATGCAATCAGAACATACCCAAGCTGCTCCAAGGATTTGGTATGTACAGATAACTATTATTTTACTACATATATTTTATATAATGTTACTGTGTATGCTTATGGATGGCTTTTTTATATAATATTGTTTCAGAATGGTTATACTACTCTACACATATAAAATATGTTCCACAAGGAATACCTCATCAAACTTGCATATTCACAGCACCAACTTCAAGACAACAGACAATTTTAATAAAATTTTAATCTATTTTGTCTATTTATAATGTATGTTTTATAAAAATATTGATGTACACTCCCAGATGGTGACTCACAAGAAAAGGTTGAAACATGTTGGAGTTTTGGTGTTGTAATTGTAAAAACTGTATATTGTAATATAGTTCATTTGTATATTCTGTCATACATGTACCTTCCCACATTCATGTGGTATGCTGTATATTCTTGACACTTTTAGTTCTATGACTTCTTCTAAGAGTATTAACAAGTATTTGTTCTTTTTGGTTGAAATATAGACTGTCTTCATGTCAAGTGGTTTAGTGTCTTATAAGAGTAGTGTTGCCACCCCTGTTTGTCTCTCATGTATAGTGTTTATTGCTGGAATGTTTCGTTGAAATGTATGTTCTTGTTATCCATTCCATTTGAATGCTGCATTTGGTGACTGAATTTTAATGTTAAAACTGTAATTGTCACAGAGTTGATTAGTGTGTTTAACATTACAATCATGCTTTTGTGATGTGTGATGATACATGTGACATGTTTGTTATTGATGAGCATGTCCAATGCCATTCATTCAGACTATTGAGTGTAGTACATAATCAGCTATAGCCAGGATAAGCAGTGATGCTCTTTCATGTCATAAAATGTCCCATTGAAGGTGAAGTAGATGTATGTTAACATCAGTTGGAATGGGTCTTGCGTGCCTGTTCTGAACTGTTCCAGCAGCTGTAAGGTACCCTTGAGTAGGACGGAATTAAAAAGATGCTGTAGCAAAGCTGATGGACATTTGTGTCTTTCAAGGCGAGAGTGTGGCCTCTGTGTAAGAGATGAGATGCTATAGTGATGTCTCATGTGCCGTGGTAATGTCTTGTGTGCCGTGGTAATGGTGCCAGTAATTCTAAATGTCTGGCCAGCTGGTGTGGTGGCGCATCAGTTATGTATGCAGTTGCTCACATTGGTGTGTTTTGATATGATCATTGGTGACCCATATAGTATTGGTGGTGCCACATTGCTAGGAATGAGGGTTTTAGTCATCTGCTGTGCAGTTATGATGTTTGGTCAGGAGGTGAAACATTTCATCATAGATCCACATGTGTTATATTTGGCATAAGCGAAGGTTGCGGGAGCAGGGAAGAGATAGTGAAAAGCACGATTGTTACCTGGTTATATCAACCTTCTAGCCTGCATTACTTTGTCCCTTTTAGGTCCAGATGTTTTCCTCACCACCTTGACAATATTAGGATCTAAGAAGGTGGAAATAACAGGAAACTTGTGTAATGAGGAGCTTTTGTTGTCCATAAAATGCAGTGAATTTCTTGATTGTTTTTAAAATTCCTCCCTGCAAAATGTTGTTACACTTTCGTGCAGTATTGTCATTCCCATATCACCTCTTGTCCAATAAATCTCTTACTATATTCCACACATTTGAAATTGGATTTTTCCATTCTTGTTCGCACATCCAGTTATGTGCTGTAATGATATATATTTAATTTGCACTGTGATGAAGATTCTTGTGTTACTATGGGTTTAACGTGGATATGGAACAAGCACTTTGTATCTATGCCAGTGCTGTTTAACCTTTTTCACATCCTTAACACCATGATGGGTGACTTCTGAACAAGGGAACCCAACCCGTAAAGTTGTACAAAACATTCTGAGTGAGGTAATGATGCAAATTGTCAGACAAAATAATGTCTGTGGAAACTTGTGTATAAAAAAAAAAACATTCATACCTACAAATATCGCACATGGACAACATGTAAAATAAGTTACAGTCCAACCTAAATATTAACCATGCGTACCAGCCCTGGGTCCCACCCAGCCTCCTATCCAATGGTTAACATGGATTCTTTTCGCTCGTGTTATTAGTAATTTTTATCTGTGTTTCTGTTATGACACTTTAATTTCATATTATTTTATTTATTTTTTCAAAATTAATTTCCCATTAAAATATTGTATCTGCTAACAATGACGAACGTTTCGCAAGTACTGTGATGAACTGCAAAGGCAACCATTCTAAATGTATGTGATACTAGTTGAACCTTCCGGATTTTTTAAAATTAATACATCGGTTAGCAGAACAAATTTCATTTCTACATTCTTTTGTATTTCGGTGAGACCACTTGAATGAAAATAAGCCGTCTTAAGTGAGACAGGAATGTCAGTGTTCTCCTGTTATAAATTTATTGGATTTGGTATTGTTACACATCGACATTTCAATGATCATCTTTTTCGTTGCAGACAAAATGTCTCTTTAAGTGTTAGCGATTTATTAGCCTACAGCAATACAGTGCAGTATCACAACAGTTGAATGAATATGCGATAGATCTTTTTCACATTATTAATAGTTTGAAACATTGCTGACAAACATACACAATTCGGAGTTCTGCCAGAAATAAAGTTGTTGAAAAGAAGAAGTATAACTAAAATGCATACAATTTCTATGAAAGGAGCCATTCTAATGGCTGCATTCAGAGCCGCATATAAGTAAAGCTATGTGAAGTGATCCTTGGGCTCGCTTCTTCAAAAAATGTGAATACAGTTATATGTTATGTATATTTCTACTTGTTTGAAGATGACATTTATCTAGCAGTTACTGTAGAAGACATGCATAGGTTCCAAATCGTAAATCTCATGAAATTCAGGTGCAAACGTAAGATGTACGTACACTGCTGTAATTCCAGATTGTTTGTAATGTAGGAAGAACGGGCTACATGTGTGTCGATAAGCATGTAATAATTTTGTGTTTGGCACGCAGGACTGAACAGCAGAGTACAGGCGAAACGTTAAATGTTATCTGATCGTGAACCCAAGGCTTATTGTGACTAATTGCCCTTTGTGCCTGTGCCATGGACTTTCAACAGCAATATCTTCCACAGCTTGCAAATCAAATTGTGCTACATGCTGTAGAATGTTAAATTAAAGACAGTCACACAAGAAATTACAGCAGGGGTGGGCAAAATTCGGCCCGACAACACTTCCAAACCGGCCTGCAGCAACACTGCAAGATGCAATAAAACATGATAATCAAGCCGATGTAGTCCTTCTGTACATCTGCATTGCAAATATAATTTGATTGGTCGGAAGTCCAAGGTTAAATTAATGTTGAGGAAAGAACACTTTTGGACAATATCGCTTTAAATTTATTTATAAATCAAAGTTTACAATTTTCTATCGATGAAGTGTGTAACCCATACGTTTTACCTAACCTTGGCCTATGGCCTGTCCTGCACCATTTCTGTCATGATACAGAATAGGTGTTACACGAAAGGAAGACTAACCAAGAGCCCAAATTGCCGTGAGGTTAATGCCCACTGTTATGGAGTGCGTAGTGAAGTTTCCAAATTGTTGTACAGTACATGATGAAACATCCATAGCACGTTCTTAAACATTATTATTGAAATGCTGTTGCCAGAATGAAAAGATAAATGTTTCCTCTTTTAGACTCTATTATAACTTATTAGTGTGCATGTGTTTATATATATATATATATATATATTTGTGTTTGTGTATGTGCATGCACGTTATTTATCTGTGTATGTATAGTATATACCTATGTGAATATACACACGCTCCAGGATATTTTTTTTATTATCCGAATTATTTTTTTCGGTTGAAGACAACACAGAGCGCCAAGTGAGGAATTACAGGGTTTTTTTGACCCATGAGTTACAAGTTTGTACAGTACAGAAGGGGTATGGGCTTTTCTTAATTGCAATTCTGACATTTGCTTGGGGTTAATAAAGAGATCAGCAGAAGGCTCATGATAAGACACTGCCCTGCAGTGACTCTGACAGCTGAAGTTCCGAGTGTGAAACGGAAATACCAATTACGAAATGCCACGCCACTTTTTCGGCATACTGTATCTTTCTCTTCCTGCTTTCCGTGGGTTATTTCATAACGCTGTCAGGAGCTCAGGCTATGCAGCGTTAAATGTTAGGGAAAGTGATGAATGATAATTTGGAAAGCTTTAGGAAAGAAATGATTTGTGGCCTTGTGAAGCTAATATTTCAGAATTTGCCTGGAGGGAGTGAGGAATTCCACAAGCAACCTTCTGGATAGGCGGTTATCGGGCCAAGATTCGAAACAGGCGTTACCTATTTACAAGCGTAGAGCCATTCTCACAGCTGCTTGAGGGCGTTCAGTTATTCTGTTTTATATTGTGGCTTTTCAAGCCTGGTATTTTGATACACAATTCCATGGCTACACCGAAATAAAACTTACATGTTGTACCTTATAATTATTCATATATTTATCGGTTGTTTGTGCCAGTTACAAAACATTTTTAGATTACCAACTTTTGTGCTGTTAGTTAAAGAAGTAACAAAGAATTTGGGGTGTGGATGAACGAGCTACTCAGCAAATGACAGTAGCTAATCGTATTTTTAAACTGCTTCTTGGTAGTGGTTAGGAAATCCTCACGGTTTTCATCAAGTTTTTTGTTATTAAATTGTTGTATTGATTAATATATTTACTTATTGTGGTTGTAATCATACGCAATAAGAATAAGGAAGTTGGGAAAGATATACAAGAAAACTGTCTGGTGCTGTGTTACATACCAAGTAGTCTATATAAACTGACGTGATGCTATAAACAGTAAACAATATTTTAGATTCGATATTATTTCTTTTGTTGTGAAAATTTTATCTAATTTCCCTTTACATCAGATGGAATGTCACTACATTTAAAGAAATAATCCGTCAGGGTTTATAGTAGGAGTCACTTTTTTGTTTTTAAATTTTTGCAGATGTTTTCCTCTTTAAAAAGCTTCCAGGCCTGTTTTTGGTCACTCCCAGCCTATTCGAAGGACACGTGACGCACTTTCCCAGTGATAAAGCGGCTGGCCTGTGGAGCTGACCACTCACCGCCATCTAGAGCCGAAAATAAGAATGGATGGACCTAAAATTCCACTAGCCATACACTTCACTACGTGTAAAAGGATAGCTTTACCTTTACCTTTATTATAATAAGCTACAAGGTAATTTCTGAAATGGTGTATAGTCTGACAACTGTAGGAAGCGTATCATCATAATCGAGGGAGGATGCAGAGAGACATGTGTTTTATACAGGAACTCGGTTTTTTTTGCCGCTTTAGGATATACATGTTCAGGATCGTTTTTCATACATGCTATTGTCTGGTAGGTTCCACTTCCGGAGTCCGAGTTCAGGTCACCGAGGTCATTTCTTCGGGCAGGTTTTTGCCGTCTAACATCTCTGTAATTACACGTAAAAATCGCATCAATTTGTAATTTCTAGTTTATCACATCATCATAGTCATTTCAATAACACTGCTAGTGACGGAAGTCAGTTCACAGATCTGAAATTTGGATCGCTACGGTGTTTGGAGTAGACTAAGAGCAAATTTTAATTTTAAACATTGATAATGTTTTCGTTATTATATTGTCGTTGTACGCGGATATAACATTTGCAAGATAAAATATTGGACATTGCGAGTTACCTACATTCTACTGTACTGTCTGAAACTGGGCTAAATTTTCAGTACTGTCCTCCATATCACTACTTAAAGTACCCGAAGTCTAATCGTGACGGAAAGAAATAGAAAGGGAACAGTAGGTTGTACGTAAGAAAACAGGACACGCTGTCCTGTATGGTCCTGTTTTATTAAATTACCCAAATGCAAATTTACTTGTAGTATTATACCAACAATCATGTTAAAGATTAAAAGGTAAAATTATCTCTGTTGAACCCACGAAGGCACATAGGGAGAGTTGTGGTATTGCTCCACTCATTCTTGACCTCGGCCCTCGTTGAAGGTGACTGGAAAATTTTATGCCCTGACAGTTTTCGCCCCCCCCCCTCCGGCAATAAAAAAGTGTGGTAACCATTGGACAGAAAGATGGGTGAGGCCATAATCAGTTTGGGCCCTTTGGAGGAGAGAAAAATCTTTGCCCCAGCCGGGAGCCTGCACTGATTTACTTTACCAAAATTCCCATTGAAATCCGAAGGCATACTAAGGCGTATATCGGCTTGGAAACCAAGTCAGTAGTATGTTTATAAATGCATTCCAAATTAATTTTTATTATTTATTTATTATTTATTATATTTTTTATTGGTATTGTAAGGTGGTTTATACCACACTGATAGAGGGAGTTTTATGTTTATTCACACTTACTAAATTTTTATATTAATATGCAGGCGTATCTCACAATTTGTCGGCTTTAAATAACTCTTTGGCCTCTATTACAATATGTTTATGCTCACTTTCTCTCGGAGACAGTGATGTCTAAAATACATTAATTTAAATTTCCACGTTATGTGTCTTTAAATATCCCCATATAATTATCCTGACCAGGCAATGTTTTATTTCAATCTTGTCCTTGCGAAAGGAAGCACACATTCCGCAACAAAATGTTCCCTCGCACATCCTTGCTGTAAACCAAAGAGAAACTCTGTCAAGGGTATTTGGTTATTGAGTTTTTATTCCTTTATATACCTCCTCATTAATTAATCACTCAAGCAAACCAAAACAAATAACTTCTTCTATTCAGATGCAAAATTCAAGGTTCAACAGAATATCTGACACCGAAGTGTACGAACCTTTATATTTACCTGTAGTGACTACATAAGATTAACAACGTGTGAGTGACGCCATTTTATCAGTTGAATTATCAGCTGACATTAGAAAACGTAACTAACGTTTGACGGTGCTCCTTGTTTTAATAAATACGAGGGTGAGTCAAATGAAAACCTTAAATGTTTTTTATCTCATTGTTTATTGAACACAAAAGATACAGAGTGACTTCATTTTTCTATGTAGCCTCCATTGCGTGCTATTTCATTCAATGTTACGCGTCGATTTTCCTTCACGATGTCTTCAACTGCTGCAATGGCCTCTGGTGTCACTACTCGGTGTGCTTGACCAGGTCGAGGAGAGTCTGTTACAGAACTAATGCCGTTCATGAACTTCCTAGTCCACTCGTACACTTGCTGTAGTGACAGACATGCATCACCATACTGAACTT
>Ga0123354_10012410_pt1 | contig 13206 bp, 5 predicted proteins | sample TergutLab28metaG_2_FD_97872 | JGI IMG/M metagenome (GOLD analysis project Ga0123354, IMG submission 97872) | Labiotermes labralis P4 segment gut microbial communities from Petit-Saut dam, French Guiana - Lab288 P4 | ecosystem: Host-associated > Arthropoda: Insects > Digestive system > Gut ...
ACATGAGAAGCATGTAGTGGCAACTTGGAGTCTTGGGAACCATCTCAGCATTTGCTTATAGACACAGGGAAACCAAGAAAAACCTGTGTCGAGGTGGCCGGTCGCAGGACCTTCCGAATACTGTCTTCTAGCCAGCAGTCCGGCATCTAAAGTGAAAACAGCAATACACACATAGTACAACAAATACATATAACATGACAACAATACACATAAGATATAACAAATACATATAAGATGTCTGCATTGGCAAATATGTGCATTCTCTGCAGTCTGCTTCTAACGGACTGTTCGGTGTAAAATCACAGAAGAACGCGGTGTCCACTACAAGAGAAATTACGACATTCTTCACGCCCTGTAAACTTCCAGTAATACAAACACACAATGTTAGTAGAGGCATTATCTTAAGTATTAAGAAATAACGTGATTTACTACCCACGGAACAGTTTCAATTATCCAAGTACATACGCCATACCCCATGAAGGTAGCAAATTTCAAGAATAACATCAACTGAAGATAAATCCAGGAAATGTTACAGGCAATAGAAATGTCACGGATTATTATGTGAAGTGAAAGATGATGGACAAGAGGAAGGCGATTGGATTCCAGAAAGAACCTTGTAGATGTATTTCCACCATTATGTCCAGAACGCCTGCTGAGCCCACATGGGCTCCTCGGATATCGAATAATACTTCACAGTGGGTACGTCAGAAGACGGCTAAAGCATAAAGCATTGAACTCCATTCCATGCGGACGGTACATCGTGGAACTCTCTACAAACACATCCTGTATGTCTTCATGTTGCGGTGCTTACGTCATCTACCAAGAAACACGGCGTCGTAACCAGAAGCCCATGTCTTAGACTTTGACGCCGTGAAAACTGCAATCTAATTTAACGGAATGGCAGGCTTCCACGTAATTAAATTATTATTTAAAAGACATAACAAGTTTCTCTCTTCTCCCACAGAGCGAGAACTTCACTCACACTTCACTCACACTTCACGGTGTCAGAACCCCCACTGGGCGTCTTAAAACGCAAAAGCAGAGGAACCGATCTAGACAGTTAATGCAACTCGCATCTCATCTAACAGCAGCAATACCAACCTACAAAAACTGTTACGGACGTCCGTACAAACTGCAACCCGTGCTTCAGAAGCAGGCTGTAACACGAGTGACAGACGAGTCCAATTACTGAACAGCGTGTGGTCCGCAATTTTCACTCGTTCGCTCGCCTAAACTAGACATCATAGACAATAAAACTAGCAACACAAAATTATACAGCTAGAGAGAAAATCAGTTAAAATCCACAATTTAATTATCAGCAATAAACATCCCAGATGTCAGTTCTGAGATTTAAGGCATTATTACAGGACATTAATAGCGTCTCCGGTGCATAATCCGGGGTCGAATACCGCCCCTACGACTCACCACACAATACCGTCCCTACGACTCACCACACAATACCGTCCCTACGGCTCATCACAAAATACCGTCCCTACGACTCACCACACAATACCGTCCCTACGGCTCATCACACAATACCGTCCCTACGACTCATCATAAAATACAGTCCCTAGGGCTCATCACACAATACCGTCCCTACGACCCATCACACAATACCGTCCCTACGGCTCATCACACAATACCGTCCCTACGGCTGATCAAACAATACCGTCCCTACGGCTCATCACACAATACCGTCCCTATGGCTCATCATACAATACCGTCCCTAGGGCTCATCACACAATACCGTCCCTACGACCCATCACACAATACCGTCCCTACGACTCATCACAAAATACCGTCTCACCACACAATACCGTCCCTACGGCTCATCACACAATACCGTCCCTACGACTCATCACAAAATACCGTCCCTACGGCTCATCACACAATACCTCAATGGGAAACGAAAAGGCACAAAAAGTACTGATAATGGAGGGGTCGTATTTTGCAATTCTGCACTACGGCGTATATAGGGGATGGGGTACGTCTGAGTACTTAAGCAAGATAGTCAATGTACAATTTTGAGGTTAGGCATCCCGTTATGCTATCATATAATTATTATGTGAATAAACAGTCAATACAACTAAGTATACTTAGTTATGTTGACTGTTTATTCCCATAATAATTAGTCCACGTCCGTACAACATAACCCTGTGGGGCGTTCGAGTAACCAATGTTGCCATGCAAACACTCAGCTAAATGTCACATAATTCTGTAGCCAAGTACACCTGCATAATTTGGACCGTTCACCCATTGGCGGGTTATGTAGCATGCATGACAGGCGGACAACATGACATGAAGGAACACTTGCAAGAGATAGGCGTAGATGGAAAAAAGTTGTGAAACAGAAGGGTGTGGAGTGTGAACTGGTACAGTACCACCTGCTTCGTAGCGGAGCCTACAGGTGAGTTGTGTGACGACGACGACGACGACGACGACGACAACAACAACAACAACAACAACAAACTTTCTGGTTCCTTCAAAGTTGGGGAATTCTTCTAGAACCGACCAACTGTTCACTTTTCAATAGCCAATCTCCTTCACGAAGGGGAAGTAATTAAGTAGCACCAAATTTCGTTAGAGTATCATTCTTCAGAGCCGTTTGCTACTAATACGAAAGGGCGTGTCCTCATGTCTGTACACTGTAATTAAGGTTACAAATGATCAACATTCATATTCATTTAATTAGCACACCAACTAATGCACATACATAACATTTTACATTAAAACATTTAAAATCGCTCCAACATGTTTCGATCCTAAGATTATCTTCAGGGAGCTACAATGTTCCTTACTAAAGTCACATTTTAAAAAACACTCGCTGATTAATTTCCTTATATTAACTTGGTGTTGTGGCAGCATGTTTCAGTAATTGCTTTTTATCTAAGCAACAATCACCAGTAAAATCAATCCAGTAAAATAATCACCGTAAAAATTTTATGTATGTGCATTAGTTGGTGTGCTAATTAACCTTTTGGCGCCTAATGTCAACTATAGTGGTCGTACCGCACCGCTAACCTCTAAAGTTTCATTTTATATATTTATTCAACAAATACAGATATTGAATATTTTAAACATGGCTTATACTCTCCGTTTTCTTCTCTTCAAAATGCAGTTTGTTTCATAATTCGAACGTATTTGGTTCCTGTATTATTCATATTTTATATACAGGATGTGCTAAAATAAAAAAAATAATTCCGGCGCCAAAAGGTTAAATGACTCTACGAAATGCACGGTGCAACGATAAAGATTCATATTCATGTTGCATGGAAATTATGATTTGAGAAGAAATGCAGTTGAGTCATCTCAAGGTACAACGCAAAGCGATAAGAGCATGGAGGTACAGCGTTCCACGAATGTGCAGTACAATAGTGACGTCATAATTGTTACTGTTATTATTATTTATTTTTAATTTTAAATTTATTATTATTAATTATTAGGTGGCTGTCTTCTGGTAAGTTCAGATCTGAACAAGAGATCAAAGTAATTTACCCCAGCACTTAACAAATGATGTTTGCAGTGGTCATTAGAGCAATTTTCTCTAGCTTCACGGCCGACGGGTGACCTGGGAGCAGCTTAAGATTCTGACCTATCACTTCTCAATTCTTCCTAATGCTCCAATTATAACTGGCACAATTTGTGTCCTCACTTTCCAAATTCTGCTGACCTCGACCTACATGTCCTTGTACATTTTTCGTTTTTCAGTTTATTTGTGTTAACGTTTGAATTATCTGGTATGGCTATATCGATCAGTAGGGAAGTTTATCATTATTAGTGGGGACCGCGGTTTAGGTGCTGTGCTACAAATCGGAAGGTCGCTGGTTCGATCCCAGCTGGTGTCATTGGAATTTTTTATTGACATAATATCCTTCCGATCGCACTATGGCCCTGGGGTCGACTCAACGTCTAACAGAAATGAGTACCAGGAGCTTTTCCTGGGGGTAAAGGCGGCCGGTGCGTAAGGCTGACAACCTTACCAGCATCCTGTGCCGTTGTCATGAAATCTGGGAACCTTAACTTCCTGGAACCCTCTGGGCCACTTCAGGCCTGTAACGGGACTACTGCATTATTATTAGTATTATTAGCAACAGTAATAATAATAATAATAATAATAATAACTCTATGCAATTAACGTGCAGTCATTAAGAGCACGGGAAGAATTATAAACGCAGTGTGACTATGTAAGTACAAAAACACAAAGTCACAACGGAACAACACAGCAAACAGAAACAAGGTGCGGTAAGGGTGAATGATGACTCAGCTAAAATGTTGTCAAGTTACAATGCACTTAAACTCTTCAATACACAAAAACAAGTAATTTTATACAGAAAAATGGCACAATAAATCGAAAGAAAACAAAAAAAATAAATAAATACATTTGGGTGCTACATGGACACTCAGAGAAAGGTTTTACGAAACTGCTGTAGAACATGGCACAAGTGTGTGCGGTTTGCAATCCAACATGGTCGGTTAATATAGAATCTGTCTTAAAACAGCGACAGATTGTCTAATTACGTCTGAAGTCTCTTTAGACCATGTTTGCTACTTTTCGCATCTGGCCGAAGCTGCGAAGTCAATAATAACTGCAACTATAATTATAATAATAAATGCGATGTCTAGATTGCAGGCTACAGAATTCCCAATAATTACAGGTACATCTGCCACAGGCAAGTCAAGTTCTGGTACTAAAGAAACGTCCACTGACACAGGTGTGTAGGCTACTGCACCAGGCAGATATTATGAAGAGGTTACAGCACTAGGGCAATGTATTACTTATATCCTGGCTCAGGTCTCTGGATTACCAGACTTATTGACTGTGCAAGGGATTGTACGTAACATTTTACATTGGTGCAAACGTGAAAAGAAAAACACTGGATCTAATTAATGTTGACAAGTAAAGTGGGATTTTCGTCTTCATTTGCACGATGTGTTTGACTACAAATCCAACTGTACACACATCACTGAAGGAGAGACAAGGAGAATTGATTTTTACACTCATATTTTCGCAAACAATATCAACGGTACAGCACTCAAGTACAATACTAAACTTGAGGACTACAATAAATAAATAAATTGTCCAGGAATATAAGGCCAGGTACGTACTTACTGTAGAATTGTAGGCCCATGCTAATGAATATCTACAATATCGATACAATATAATATTGATTTCCCACGTCGCTATTAGCATCACACGAATATATGTATGCCACTGTGACGTTAGGTTGCCTCGTTGTTTGAGATTTCTAGATCTAACTCAATTAGACACAAACACACGGTATGACTCCTCAGAATGAATGATCAGCTCATCACACAGACTGCTACCTACTCAACGCACAGCAAACACAAGAGACGAACACTCATGCCGTCAGCGGGAATAAATAATATTATTAACATATTAACGGCAGAATCCACAAGGCAGAAAAATGGAAAGCCAAAAAAAGTATTTTAAATAAAAAAATTATTTTCTGACTTTAAAAAGTTTATATCATTGAGCCAAATATAAGGAATTTCAATAAATGTGATGATTCAAAGTTCGAAAATTCTGTGAGGGGCAACTGATGTCATTAGTTGCGCTGGGAGCCAAAAAGACTAGCTGTGTCACCGGTCATCATTATTTATATGTTAATAATTGGGTAGCATTGCCACTTAAAAAGAATGCCCTATGAAACGTACCATACGTATTTAAAAAGGTGTAGAATCTTGTTATACTCAGCTGGGTCGCAATATAACAAGGAACTGATGTTCCAGACTCATTGGAATCATACGCTAATAATATAACATCAGAGTACATATCCTAAGGAGGCAAACACTAACAGTCTTTGTCCATGACAAGTAATCAGAATATATACAAAATTAGTGTAAGGCAAGATAACACTCGTTGGTAAAAACGACTAATAAAACGAAACACTGATCTTTAAGGATGTTAGCGGGCACCAAACGGTTTATTGGAGATTTCTAAGCGTAACACCTGCTGTTTTGCGCCCCAGGAATCGGTATGCCAAACACAGCGCTGGCGAAAAACAAAAAGAAACACGAGAAGCAGCCTGGAGATCTTAACGCTGGAACAAGACGAGTGCAAAGCAACATCTGAACGCTTCGATCAAAACGCGAAGCGAAGATTAAAAGTTCGAAAGTGATGAGACAGGCCAGGGGGAAGCGAATATAAGGGTTTGCAATAAAGTGAACATGTTTCTTAACTGTACGTTTTAAGTAAAAAAATTAAGACATACACCCATAGGACATTATACGGGTTTTATAATTAGTACCTTCCAATATGTGAAATAGACACGTAAAAAAATCCCTTTCACCCCAGGCGTACCACCTGCTTCTAAAAATTTTAGCGAGATACGCAATGTACGTATGCAGTAAGTGTAGGGCGTTCGCGTAATGTTTATACCTCTTCAGCTATCCTAACAATCTGACATTTCACTCATAGTTGAGCGCTTTCCTGGCGATTTAACGTCGCCGACAACAATAAAACGCACTTAGATTTTCATGTAAAGTTCCCGATAGTTTTGCACGGTTTTTTGATTAAATTTAGATTTTATCGACAAATTTTCAAACAAGTCCAAATATCAAAATTCATGGAAATCCGTCCAGTGGGAGTCGAGCTGATTCATGAAGGCAGACGGATAGACGGAGGTAACAGGCGCTAATCGGCGACTAGGCAAACGCATCTAAAGCTCAGCATTAGGATAGGACGATACCAAACATTACGCAATGACACATTTAACGATCACATCAATGGTAGCAACACAACCTAATTTCCCCATTTCCTGTATTATAATAAGGATGACTGAACATGACATTAACCAGTGTCATGCCAGGAGCTCCTAACTCAAGTCTGTACAACTTCCCGGGGTACACTCTGACATCCTCCCATTATGAGGTTTCCGAACCAAAATTACGTACAGTCATCCCCCGACGTTATGTTGTTGATGGTTCAGATACCGGTGATGAAAGTTGAGAAAGACTTCCTCATAAAAGCAATGTTACAACGGGCAAGGTTGCTCCAGACAGACTATTTGGACAAAGAAAAAGGAAGTACTCATACTTAAGAAAAATTTACCCAGAAAAAGATACCTGAAAAACAAATGACAGTTTAAGGAGGAGACGCTCCTCTTGAACCGCAGGCATGTCATCTGGATCATCATCAACCCCTATGTCCGACAACACAGCCACGCATTCAAATTTGGGACGGTCGCACTCCGCTCCCTAGCCTCAGACTCAGGTTCTTCAAGGGCGCTCTGACTCCGAATTTTAATGTGATCCTAGAGGTTGTGCTCCCAGTCTTGGGAATTCAACAATTCTAAGTCACCCTCAGCATCTGACGTAACGGTTGCGTGCTTCTCTTAATGTACTGGGCCTGTGGGAAACGACGTAAGTGCGGAAGGAAGTAAGTGGGGAGATTACTGTATTTATTATTTATTAATATTTTATTTGACAGCGCTATCAGTAACCCACACCATATGGCATCGAATGACAGGAAGAATGAAGAAAGAAAAATTGAAGAGGATGTGGAAGGAACTTACCGCGCCCCAATTTGCCTGGAAAGGGCAAGGCCGATGAAAATCACAAAGTCTTCAGACAGGAGTGCAACCAAATCTACCGCGACGTTTCGAAGTGTGCATTTATCGTTTCAGCCCTCTTATGTCGTCTATCCAACTAAAACCTCAGTGATTTAACCATTCCAACCAATATCTTGTGGAAGATATGAGGTTCCCATGGCGAGACATATGAAGATTACTTTCTTCTGGATTGTGACGACCTTTAGTAGAGAGGCTGACACAGACCAGACGGCATCATATCCGAGAACAGTATAAAATTAACGTCGAAAAAGCCCTGCCATCCACTGGTGTTATTTCCCTCTCTCATCACAATCACTTCCATTTCGTACAGTACTTGCCTTTCCCACGTTTTTATAAAATGTAACCCAACAGCAAGCTTCACCGACTAGTGTACTTTTCATACATGTTTACTAGAGTCACAGAACACAATAGAGAGCTCACACGAACTACAAGAATCTTAAATTTATCGAAGGACACATTAAAGGTTTCCCTTGTCACCACTCCATGGCAAGAGCTATGGACTATAGATAATAGTAGCTACCCACGAATAAGTTAACTGCAGTCATGAGCTCGGTCTTCAGAACAGAACAGAACATTTGCTCAGAGGCATAAAACACATCGCGGACTGTTGTGGGGCCCAGCACCACCAGGTGAGAAATTTGAATGAAGACATCACGAAGTGTTTGAATATGTATTGTAATACTAATTTGTACGACAGCACAGCTGTTTTTACTACAAAAGGTGATATGTAGGCTACATGTTTCGATTAATAAATCGTCATCTTCAGGCCTATTCTTTACAGGTTAAGTCACAGGATGCTGTGCACACATTGGGATCCCAGTGTGTTTATATCAGTGAAATATTTAAGCCATATCATTTACCTACTTTGCAAGTTTTACTCTCCTAGGCAAATGATGTGGCTTAAATATTTCACTGATGTAAACACACTGGGATCCCAATGTGTGCACAGCATCCTGTGACTTAACCTCTAAATAACAGGCCTGAAGATGACTATTTATTAGTCGAAACATGTAGCCCACATATTACCTTGTGTAATAAAAACAGCTGTGCTGACGTACAAATTAGTATTACAATAGGTGAGAAATACTGCATTTGGTAACCTATAAGAAGACACACATGCCATATTTGAGTTGACATTTCGATGTGACGACAAGAATGTACGTACCCTCACCGCTGACTAACTAAATTACTATCTTAATGAAAGTCGTTATTGAGAAGCTAACTGTCGCTCATCCAACCAAGAGATTCCCCGAGTTTTATGGAAACCAAAGGTTCTATCAGCATGTTCATAACAGCCCTCCATTGGTCTGCATCTTCAGCCAGGTAAAACGAATCGTATTTCTTTCCAGATGGGTTTTAATATTACAACAACATCTACGCCCATATGCCAAGTAGTATCATTCCTTAGTATCAAATTATTAAAATTCCACATTTCTGGCTTTGATCACCCTAATTTTATTTCGTCAAGAATACAAATTATGAATTCCCCCACTATGCAAATTTATCCATCTACCTGTTACCGCCTTCCCCTTCAGGTTCAAATATCATCCTCATCAAATTACAGCCTATAATGTTCCAAAAACACCCTCAATATATGTTCACAGCCAGAGAAAACAAGTAAAATTATATACATCTTAACCTTTTCGTCCATCGATCCGTATAGAACGGAAACAATGCTATAGGAAGTTCTAAAATTATCTTACAGATCATTCTTGTATCTGTTACGTGGGGTAAGGCAGCCACCTAATTGAGATGTGCGTTATTAAGACTTAGGGACATAAAATTTACTCCACGTTTCAAGTAATCGCACGTACCTATGCGTAACGTGAAACGAGGACATCCTTTATTTACAAAAATAATTTATCTCGAATCACTTCTGCTGAAACGCGTTACAGAGTGAAGGTAAAATAAGTACAGTGACCAAAATGTAGGCAGTATAGGTTGACAGAAGAGCAGGGCATGTTACACGCAGGAAACAAATAAATTCATAAAAATGTCCCTGGGAACCACGAAAGGAAGATGCTACATAGAAGGCTTAGGCTTACATGGGAAGACAATATAAAAACGGAATAGAAATTTTCAAGAAATTGAAGTCTATTGAACTGGCCGTGAGTAGGGACATACATATGTAGAAATTAGTGTCTGAATTGTTCTATAAAAGGCAGTGAGATTCACGACTGCCTGAAATATCAGTGGCTTCTCGAGAATGACTTGTTGTTTGGAGTCGGTGACGCTTTCGACCTATCACGAACCTTCCTCAGTAATGTCTTTCAACTGTGTAATTAAGCACCGCATAACCTGAATCTCATGTTGAAACACACACATTCAATTCCATAACCCAGTAAGTTCCTATTATTCAACGAACAATTACAACACAGGGAGAGCCGATTACTTATTAGATGATGTTGAAGTAACTGTAGGGACTGCCTGAAAACAGGCATAGCCATCTACAGAATGCCCAGCACATGGGTGCAAAAACCATATTAACTACATAGAAGAAAAGTGCACAAAACTAATATTTTCGTTCTCCAAATCGGCGAAGATAGCATGGCGACTGAAGCATGAGGCGTTGAAAACCATTTACACAGGAGGAATTTTACTGCTGTTACTATATGGAGCCCCAGTTTGGAAAAATGTGCTGAACAAACATTGCTTCAAAGCTAAACTAACTTGAATGCAAAGATTAATAAACGCTAGAATAGCCAAAGCCTACCGCACGGTTTCAAATGAAGCGTTACGCGTAATCGCCGGCATAAGACCTATTCACATAAAAATAGAAGAAGCAGGAAGATACTATGAAATTACAAAAGGGAATGGAATTCAGTATGACAGGGAAAAGGAAGTGAAAAACTTGGTCCATCGGGCGAAACACGTCAAAATAATTGAAGGACATGAAAATAGCCCACACTACATACCGGCATACACAGATGGTAGTAAGAGTGACAGTGGAGTAGGGTCCGGAATAGCAATTTTCTCAGACAATAACCTAACAGCTACACTGAAATACAGGCTAAATGGACGCTGCTCCAATAATCAAGCCGGACAAGTGGCTATTCTAAAAGCATCAGAATATATACAATATTCGAAAGCTGATAAAAAGACAGTCCTACTATATACAGACAGCCGGATAACACTAAAACTACTACAAAACCAGAAGAAACATACACATATCATAGAACAAATCAGGACCAAGGTCATAGAAATGGAACAGCAAGACTGGATAGTGGAATTCAACTGGATTAAGGCACACGCGGGGAACCGCGGGAATGAGCAGGCAGACCAAATGGCGAAAGAAGCAATAAGCAGCAAGACCATCGAAGAGTGCTACACTAGAATCCCAAAGAGTGCAGTGTGGCGTGAATTAAATGAACAAAGTGTAAAACAGTGGCAAAATGAATGGCAAAGATCTTCAAAAGGTGTAATAACAAAATCTTTCTCCCAAAAATAGCGGACAGGTTGAAGTTAAGAATTATTGCAACCCCCAACTTTACTACAATAGTAACTGGACATGGCAATATCAAAACATACTTGTATAAGTATAAAATAATACAGAGCCCAATGTGCTCATGCGATGAAGGTGAACAATCAGTGGATCACATCTTATATGAATGCAAACTTTTAGAACACGAAAGGGATAGACTAAAAGCAGCGGTAATATGGTCAGAAAACTGGCCAGTTAGTAAAGACAAAATTAGTGTAAAATTTTACAAAAACTTCAAAGAATTCGCGAACGGCATATTATTAGACAAAGTTCAGTGTGTAAATACGACAAGATAGATAAGGAACCAAAACTGTAAATGGAATAGGTATAGTAGAAGATAATATGTAAAAGTTAACTTCAATGCATGTAGTATTACTCCATAGTAATGAAGCATGCAGAGTAATAAAGTTTATAAAAAATGGGTGCAAAACCCTTCCTATTCCCTTCGTTATTTAATTTATTATTGTAGGAATAATTCAATTACACAAAAGAAATTTGATTACGAAATAGCAGATCGGAAATGAAATCTCCGATACTTTTACGCAATTATTACGGTATTATATTGTACAGAAAAGTAAGTAAGCAGCACTCAATGCATCTATGCTGCCAGGAGATGGGATAACAATCGGTGTCTATTCACAGAACAGAATGGAGTCCATTCACTCTACAAGTGGGTAGCAAAAAACCGGCAGATGTTGAAGGCCCTGTGTTCTGAAGGTAGTTCACACTTATTTGTGCGTCAAAGTTAAGCCGCGAGAATAAAACAAACACGTCTGTTTCAGTAACCGTTCAGCTTAAATTTTAAGGGACTTCGTTCATCAGGGGGTCAAGTGTGGTCAAATATACCATAGAGGACGACAAGCAGAAGTCAAATTTCGCCAGACAGGCAGTCCAGTCAGGCCTAAACACTACTGCTGACAGAACGATTAATATGAATTCAGCTGTTGGGCCTCCGGGGCCATTTCCTAATGCGTCGTTTGTAAAACAGGTTACAAAAGGCTTAATCATCAGTACTACTGGCCTGCAAGTTCTTATACACCCACCACTAGCGGTGTTACTTGTTCGGAAGGATGCATGTTTGATTCTCGGAGAGGACATCGGATAACATAACTATGGCTTTCGTGGTTTTCCTCAGTCCTTTATGACGAATGTTCATAAAACAGCGTACAATAGGCCATTAATATATCCTTCTGCATTTTTGCCGATCAACAATTCGCAGCCATCCACCAGTTAGAAGCGACTGACACTAGAATTTGATTATGCGTCGTTGTATGCGCTGGTGATTTTTGTTTCCGAAGAAATTCTCCATGGCCCACCGCCGGTTTCAGAATTTCTGGATCCCATTCAATAGCAAATTTGGAGACCTTAACAGGTACACTCAAACCCATTTCCGAAAGAAAACAGACAATGTAAAACGGCTGTATCTCCTACAAGATGTACTGCTACAATTCCTGCACTATTTGAAAACCCAAATGCTAACACTTAGTTTCAGATTTCAACACAGGTCCCACCATTTTGGGTACACATCTGCAACCCGGAAAGCACAGAGTCAACAAACACATTTCATTAAGAAGTCAGGAGATATATACGAGGAAAATTCTCAAATTTGTTGTTCAAGTTCACAGTGTTCGTGGTTTTCGTCGGCAAAATGTGCAGTCCGAATTGTTGTCTTGTTGTCCGAGCGTATCGAACTGAATTATCCATGCCCCAGAGGGATTCGAACCCGCGATTCCAGCAAACAAGCGGCCATGCCTTAGACAGCGCGGCCACTGGGATCAACTTCCGGTATATACAGCAGGTAAAGCAATCCCTGAACAGGCCTGGCCCGGTCCTGACGTTACCACGAGGTCCAGGCTCGCCGATTTCATTACAGTCAGCACATGAAAGTGGTAGGGTTGTCAGCCCTACGCACCGGCCACCTTTACCCCTAGGAAATATGTCTGGTACTCATTTCTGTTAGAGGCTGAGTCGAACTCAGGGCCATAGTGCAGCCGAAAGGATTATGTAATCGGGAATTGAACTCGCGACCTTCCAAATGCACCACTGCGTGCCCCCTCCGGTATATAAGGTTCCTAAAAACGGACATTGAAATTTGCTGAAGTAACTGTTTCTTCCCCCCCCCCCCCCCCCCCC
>Ga0123354_10012412_pt1 | contig 13205 bp, 8 predicted proteins | sample TergutLab28metaG_2_FD_97872 | JGI IMG/M metagenome (GOLD analysis project Ga0123354, IMG submission 97872) | Labiotermes labralis P4 segment gut microbial communities from Petit-Saut dam, French Guiana - Lab288 P4 | ecosystem: Host-associated > Arthropoda: Insects > Digestive system > Gut ...
CACCTAACCTCCAACCTACAGCAAACCAAGACTGAAACGACCAATGTGGTAATCAACATTATAGTCGCGAGCTCCTGATGATAGGCTTAGTAATGCCCGAAATATTTTGAGCCTATAAGAAGTACAATAAAATAATGACATCTAGTTGGTTTTTATTCTTCAGTTATCGCCATAGTAATTTATTATTTTCTTTCGAAACAGATTTTTCGTAACGTATTGAAAATCATATCTTACGTGATTAACTGTTATTTAAAGGTATGTGAAGCTTGTTTACTGAATCATAACTTTCAGAGACAGAGGCTGTAAGAACAACACTGGAACTGCATTATCATTTGCGGCGGAAAGCAGAATGCACAGGGAGTGGGTTGAGAATTGATAGCTCTGACAAGAAGTCATTGAGTTTCCATCCTGTGATGTCAATACTCGCCCCGTGACCCATCAGTAACGCATTCTAGTTTCAGACTTCGATATGCTTTTCACGTCAGTTCCTTTGTGAAAGCCTTGCCGGGGGAAAAAAATGATACTGTATAAAGCCAGAAATCCTTTGACACTGACTTGGCTCTACACTGGCCAGCAGAGTCCCCTAGATGGAATTCGCTACAAATACAATTTTATCCAGTCACTTTTTTTTTGGCAGGGATTTTCTGTGGATCATGTAGGGAAATGCAGAACTAATTTTTAAGCTTGCTCGTTTGTGAGACAAGTATTGAAACTTTATATAAATTTAATTATGGCACTAAGAATTGTAATTTCTTTCTTTCCTCAGGAAAAATAATACTAATGGGATAGACTCTGTCAGTACAAATACTGACGAGTGACCTATCAGTACCAATTGTTTGAACTCGTTGAAACTGTTGCGAGTCTCTTTGTTTTACGGCCTGAATGATGTCCATTATATCAGCGCCTGATAATATATCAATACAGACCAGTAATGAAATGAAAACTGGCAGGAGAAACTGGAAATGTAAGGAGATAAACCGACCTCTGTGCCACATTTTCCACCCAAAAACTTACATGGGCTCTCCTGAGAGTCCAAGCTGCTGCTGTTACAAGCCGTCGATTGATACCTTGACCTTTGTTACGACTAACGGACTGATCGACTCCATATAGAGCCTGTCTGAAAATAACATTCACTTAGCTGATGTACAAGGGTGCTGATAAGTCCTTAGCCCGACCAGGAAGGAAATAAGCTAATGTTTCTCTCAGAATGGCGTGAATTTCCTTCTGCGCCTTGCCTTGCAGGAGAAGAAACTTGATGAAAACTCGCGTCTCGATTTTGTTGAAATCGCTGGCGTGCATGACATGCTTCCTAGCTTGTTTCCTTCCTGGTCGGGCTAAGGACTTATCAGCACCCCGGTACAAACCCTCCGCCTGTAATGGAATTTGAATCATTTAAGTTTTATAAGAATCTGCCGTTTCTATGTGATCACATTCACATAGCCCATTTCTTTAATGTCCAGTTCAATATATCCTCCCATTCTCTCATGGTATATTATCTTTACTTACATACGAGAATGTAAAGATGCCTGCCATTATTTTATTTTATAGGATGGTTAGAAATAAGTGGCACTAGAATAACTAAGTAATTACGAAAAAAACGCAAGAAGTAAACATTTGGTTACTTACCAGTAGTGACTAATTACTTATGCTATAGTTTTACAGGACATGTCTCCATGCAGTTGGTTTCAGCTTATGATAATAAGAATTCCATTCATTGTGTGTCTCATTAACGGAAAACCCTTCTCTTTCTTGTACTAGTATATAAGTAATTTATATACGCGAATATGTGCAAACGATAAAATTATAACTTATACATAAACCGAAGTCCTCAGGGACACGACAGTACAAAGGATTACCACAAAGATCTAAAGTTTACAAAGGAACGTGTAATATTATTACATAAATTCCACGTGCACAATGTTAAAAATGTGTAAAATATAAAACATAGCTGCTATAAATAAAATAATATGAATACTGTGGCTGGTAAGATTTTGACACGTTCTTGGTTCAGACTCACAGATATGCCATTGTGTGTGATGTATACCTAGTCACACGTATAAAAACTTCTAATGTCGTCTTTTCGACTAGAAAGATCAAGTGCCTGTGACTCGTATTGATGTGTATGGAGGTGTTGTATACAATTAGGTATATGCCTACGTTACAAACAATGGCATATCAAATGTTGATGTTTTGCTGACCGTGCATATCAGTATAATCTTAGTAAATGACCAACTTAATGCACAAACTCTTGTTTGATAATAAGTTTATTATAAAACAAGAAATTTGTGCACTAAGTTGGTCAATTACTAAGAAAATGGCATATCATTTCATGTGAAAGAAGAACATGTCAACATCTTACCAGCTAGTATTCATATTATTTTATTTATGACTGTTATTTTTTATATTTGGCTTATGTATTTAAAACACTGTACACATGGGTTTGATGTAATAGTATTATATATTCACTTGTATTGACGTGTACCTGAGGATGGCGATTTATCGCAGGAATATGTTGGAAGGTTCCACTTTACGTATAATTTATAATTTTATTGGTGTGTGTGTGTAAAGGATTACAAACACGAGGCAGGGAATGGACAATGTGAAATCAGAGTGTCAGTAGTTCCATCAGGTATGTTGCCTAGACCGAGTTCTCGCTACATTCAAGTTAATTATGTCTGCTATTCAGACGGTCCTTTCATATGCCACCCGTGAAATATGATTGTTGCATTCGTTGGTAGTAGGTCATGTTTGTACTTCTGTCCGTGTGTCTCCCGCTATATTTACGTATCTAATTTCCGAGAATAATGAATATATTTACACTTATTTCGACTGTGGATGGAATTTGCGAAACTTCGGAGATTATTTTTAATTTTCTTCCTACGGGTCCTACTTTGTTTAAAGCTAAAATGGAATATTCATGGATTTGTCAGTGACGATCCTTCACAAAGCTTATTGTGTAGGGTTAGTAAACAGTATCATCTGAGCGTAACGTGTAACGTACCTGCATGGCTTTTTAACACTTGAAGGTTTTGCTGTATGTGAGACGTGATGAATGTACAACGAAATTCAAGGAAACATAATTATGGCGCTTAGGTGGTGCAGATAACAACGCAACAATACGCTTATCTCAGCAGAATATTGTGATTTACAGCTGAAATTAACATTTTCCTGTGTTTGTACGAGTTTCATATGCGTACGGAACGCCCATGTTGTGTACACCGTTTACAAGCCACTCCCGAGATAAACTGCTTCTGTTTACGCATTTCTGTTGTTTTATTCCGTGTGCAAAATGTGTCGCAACATGCCTCATAAATATTTATAATTATCAAAATTTAAATTAATTATTTCAAATTCATACATATGTCACAACAAGTACGTAGACCTAGTGCGGTTTTTAGGGATATATGACGGTTTCTGTACCTCTGCTGAATATTACCCACAAAGAAACAAATACAGAACGCTTTTCCATTTTTACTTTATAATGTATAAGATTTTCCACCCTAGGCCGCTAGAGACCAAATAGGGCCTAGGCCTCTCTCTCTCTTTCTCTTTAGGTTACTAGATAACAGTGTTAGACACGTTTACCTAGTTTGACTCCTCTGAGTGATTAGCTCGTCGCATAGGTCGCTACCTACACAACTCACAACAAACACAAGAGACAAACATTCGTGTCTTCAGCGGGAATCGAATCAAATGGATGCAGACCTACGCACCGCTACCGGAATCTGTTTATGACCTAACTCACTGCAGCAAACAGCTCCCAGTTCTACCGCCTTTCCCTAACACAAAACGATGTGCCTTGTCTACAGTGTTACATGGCGTAGTAACAACTTCGAAAATTTAGCTACACTCTTCTAATACCGCGCTTAGCGTTAAAGTGGCCTTTGAATAGACATTTCCTGTAAGGAGCTTAGTGTGGATTTGGTGGAGATGCGCGTAATTCATAGCCGATAGTAAATTCGGCACCTCAGTAACAGCCAAGACTGCCAAGGCACTGTGTTGCCTTCCCTCTGCGGGGTGTTTTGGGTTATTACAGATGAGTTTGCTTTTGTTATTTCTGCCAGTAAATTAAGAGAGAAGAGGGCATGTTTAAGAGGTAAGTTCGAAACCACGCTTCTCATTTTGCAGCTGTGCTACGATTGGCAGAGTGAAATGAGAGAGCATTTAATGAGAAGCGGCGAAACAAGTGCTTTACCATTTCTGCTACTGTAGAGAAAGAACAGAAATATTAAGTACTGGGAAAGAGTCTCTTAGGAGGAGTGCTGGGAACTTAAAGACAGACATTGATACACGTACCGACGTAGCAAAGTGTTTTGCATCTAATTGATGTTACTACGCTGTTTAAAGTTTCTCTGTCAACTGCAGAAAATGAATAAAAGATGAATGAAATGAGAGGATAAGTAAGTATGGATTTGAGAAGGACCTTTACGAGTTGGTTTCATATAGGCCAACTTTGGCAGTATGTGCACATAAATCTACTAACACCTTAACCTTTTGACGCCTAATGTCAACTATAGTGGTCGTACCGCACCGCTAACCTCTAAAGTTTCATTTTATATGTTTATTCAACAAATATAGATATTGAATATTTTAAACACGGTATATACTCTCCGTTTCTTTCTCTTCAAAATGCAGTTTGTTTCATAATTCTAACTTATTTGGTTCCTGTATTATTCACATTTTATATACAGGTTGTGCTAAAATTAAAAAAAAATAATTCCGGCGCCAAAAGGTTAAAGTCGTCGAGTGGTTGCTGTATGTACCACCACAGCCAACGCTGAAGTATATGTCGAATGACCCAGAGTGTACTCACATTTGTTCGTGTCATAACAAGCAACAGCAGTTATTTTCCTATACAACATTAGCTGACTGGTTTTATAATCGAGAAGGATGTGTTCACTTTGCGGTACGAATTAAATCTATAAGCATGATTTAAGTCATTGTTATTTTTCAGTTCCTCGGAGGCGCGGGTTGAGTTTCGCAGCATTACAGGCGGGAAATTTGGTGGAGAAAGTCGCACTGAGACGGGCTTTTCTCCTAGTACTTAGGCTGTCCCAGATCAGTGTCATTCCACCAAGGCTTCACACTCATCTTATCCTTCATGCTGTCATGATGGTAAGGACAAGCGGGCGAATCCTCCCCAAAAACGATGCTCTTTCTCTAAAAAGGCAGTTCGACACATTATTATTATTATTATTATTATATTTTTTATTGCTGTGCCTTCAAACAAATGCCGATATTATTTCCAAGTTTCGAATTCTTACTGGGTGCTCCTTATGAAAGCCGCCCGATGTAAATTCATTAAATTTCTCACTTCGCTCTCAAGACCAAGAAATTGTCTTCTCGCATTATACCCTAGCCGGTAAATGGTAATTTCTCAACCTGTAATTGATGTTACCATTTCTCACCACAACTTCTGTCAGGGACGAACGAACGAATTCTGGGAAACTGTAACAAAGTGATCCTCTTTGTGTCAGTTGTCTGTTCTACTGTTTCTTGCGTTTGTTTCTCTGTCTGTCTCTGTAGCCGGTAGCCAGTCTGTACAGGGTTCAACAACGCGTATTGCCTTCAAATGTTTAGTGTGTTCGTTGAGTAACAATGCGTGACGTGGCGGATCTGAAAGTTATACCGCTTGGCATATCGACGAATTTTTGACTTGTGGGTGACGTAGCTGGATGAATTTGGAGATGCGGTTTGAGGTTAACATGTTGCGGACTATTCTTCTGGCGCGTTACGGCGTTTCGACTGGTAAGTGTTTACCGATGTTTCTAAGACACTGTCGTCATTCGAAACATCGGTATATAGATACCAATCGACATGGCATAGTTTTTTTTTGGAACTTGGCGGTGTGTCATCCCCGTTGTGTGTGTGAAAATTGGAAAGGGTATGTAGTCGCACACAACTATGTCAATTAAGCCGGTCCCGGTGGCCGCGCGGTCTAAGGCGTAGGTCTACGGCCGTTCGCCTGCTGAGATCGTGGGTTCGAATCCCACAGGGGGCATGGATGTTCGTCTGTTGTAAGTGTTGTGTGTTGTCAGGTAGAGGTCTCTGCGTTGAGCTGATCACTCGTCCAGAGGAGTCCTACCGACTGTGGTGTGTCGTTGTGTATGATCAAGAAACCTCAAGAATGAGGAGGCCCTGGCCCACTGGGGGCTGTCGCGCCAAAAAAACCTATGTTAATTAAGATGTTTAATGACTATACTAGACATGTCTATTTATAGTCATTAAACATCTTTATTGACAAAGTTGTGTTTGACTACATAACCTTTCCAGTCGACATGGCACAGTGTTTTAGAAGACATTAATGTCCAGGGGCAGATATCTTAAAGAAACTTAAGCGAATTGTTTGATTAGAGAAAAAACACTGGAACTTGATTGGTATCTGATCGTTACATGGTTTTCTGCCTTCGTAATTATATTAAAGAAAATATATATTGTATAATTTAAGGTTTTACGAATTTCCTAATAATTCAATCTCCAAAATAAGGCCCATCGTGTAAATTATTTTTCTTCGTAATTGTTAGTAATTCAGTTATCTTGTCTTCAGTCTGAGGGAGGAAACGGAAGAAATAATTTGGGAGTAACTCAGTATTTTCAGGCTCTTTAATGATACTGTCGCAGACAAATGTTTGAATGTTAAAACAAACACATCTGCGAAGCCGTTAGAGCTGCTGAAGTGTATGTATAAAACATTCCTGAATAATGTAGATATTTATTAGAATAATAATGTATCCTACAATCACTCCGTATTCCGCAAAACAATGGGAATGTATTTATGCGTTTGCCACAAACGTTTGTATATTCGTATTCTGGTAAATGTATAACAATTAGATTACACGTATACGTCATTCACAATTACTGGAGAGTGGATTTAAACTCGTACATTTATAGAGTGTGGCAAGTGGAAACCCCATTTCATAGTAGAACAAGTGTTACGCTATATGGTGAACGAATCACGAAAAGCTAAAAGCCTCGTACAACAACTGACAATTAGTGAATTTCTTTGTGTCACAGGTGTAAGAGCTAAGGGCGTTGTACTGGTTTTGTTTCACGTGAGTTACCCCTTGTTCTGCTGTAAGAAAGGTTGGAAATACATATGCGGGCCTACTTTCGAGGTATTATTTACTTGTTGGCCAGTGGTGGGCCAGAATTAAGTTTAGAACTGCTCGCAGACGTGGAGACTGACATAACATCAGCCTGGCTCCTTGATCCTTGGAAGGTCCTAATTTATATAACCAAACAGTTTGGTCTGGCTATCTTATGCCAGTTGTTTTCAACCAGTGTGCATCGTGGCCTGCCGCGGGGCTTGGAGTAACTGAATAATTATATAGCAACGAATGTGTAAAATAATATTTTATATACACGCTTATGTAAAAGGCCGAAATTTCAATGAAGTTTTTGCTGAGCGGAGAGCCACCATTCTGTGTCGTTTGGATACTCCGCATTTTATTAAGACTTTCGAATTGATTGTTGCATCAAAATTCTTTGCTTTTATGCTTGGCTATGGTTTTGTTTTTATGCATTAAATTTCAGGGTTTAGAAACACGTTTAAAATATTGCTGTCGGTTGTAATACTGTTACACCATAGAAGGAAGTATGGGGCACGTTTCCCTTGACAAATAATGCAGTCACTGAAACACCACGTAGGCTGCTCTAGCGGTGAGAAGATGTAGGTAAAGTGTTCCTCTGCAAGTCACGAAGGCGTATTGGGGATTAGAGGTATAGCTTCACTCTATCTTAACCTCGGCGCTGTAAGGAAGTCAGTAGTGCGTCACTACCCCTGTCTATTTACAGAGGTGCCGGTTTCCGAATCCCTTGGTTGTTCAGGCGCTTTGCATTGCTTTATTTTCTGTGGGCGAATGCCCACAGAATGCCCGAATATAAGGCGATCCACTCCTTTCGTTCGGGCGGTTTTAGAGAAAAGAATCAGAAAATTTAGAAAGTATGATAAGAATATTCAAAAAGTTTCAGAGAGCAAATGTGAAACTAAAACTAATATATAATGCATAACTGACATGATGTAACTTAATCTTGCCTTATTAGTAATTACAATATGTAACGCTTGTATAGGCCATTATTGTCCCTTTTCAGGTATTTTCTCCCCATTATATACGGTACTATATAACGTAAGTAGCTGAAAAGCGTCATTAAATAACTTATGAATTACACAGTGGTATCAATTGAGCTGACGACTGCCTGTGCGTAAGGACATGCCATTCTGTTAGCTACATTGTTAAACTTCGGACATCCCTACCTTGGACTGTGGAGCTACCATTACTTTACTGCCAGACAAGTCAGTTCTGCGGAAAAGGGAATGCTTTCGCTCTAAACTGCTCACTGCTAGAATGCCTATGGAGGGGAAGTTTAACACTGCAGCTTTTAATGCCCTCCGACTTCTCGTAACACAAATCTTGGGTACTTAGCTAAGAGGCAAACTCGCTCAAGCTTTATCAACATATAAGTGGTGGTGGTGGTGGTGGTGGTGGTGGTCAAACAACACATCGCACTTCTCCGGGGAGATGTAGTTTCCGCTCCGAAATTATTTAATCCTGTTTCGTGGTTGTAACACCGCTGCGGGCTAAAGGTCAAGAAGTTGTCCGTTTCGGTGCTCTAACATGATTAGAGTGGCATATTCAAGTGCATAATAAAACATTTTAAGAAACTAATTTTAAAAACTACATGGCCCGTTTTCGCAAAGCAAATCCACAAATGAAGTAATAATGGGGTGAATAAGGCACAAAACGTGTTTGGCGAGTCTCTGCTTAAGGTTTCATGTATGTTGAATTTATTAATTTTTTTTATTCGCGTTCACATTGTTTCGAAAAGCTACTATTAGCTTTGTCATGTCTGTCTGTCCGTTTGCCTGTCTGTCTGTCTGTCTCTCCGCCCATCTGTCTGTCTGTCCGTCCTTCCATACATCCTCATCCCTGTCTGCCCATCTGTCCATCCGTCCGCATGGAACAACTCGGCTTCCACTGGATGGATTTTTGTCAAATTGTGTGTTTGAGATCTTCATTGAAATCTGTTGAGAAAATTTAATTTCGGTTCAAATCCGGAAACACGAAGACATAAGAATTTTTATAATATCTTACTAAAGTTTTTACAAAGTGAAAAGTCGCAGATGAATGTTGTAGAGGAAACCGAAATGCGTGATTTGTGTACCATGAATGTTTTCAATGTTAGACATATATTTTTAAAATACATGTAACACCATATGAGTAATAAATACCAAGAAATGTGGCTGCAGTGAACAAATGTTATGACCACCTAAGAGGAGGCCAGGGTACAAAGATCCGAACAATCCTCTGCTTTACATTATGCGTAAAGTTTTGCTACCTCTCAATTACCTCACGTTAGAAACTGTGGAGTGAGTTTCGCCATATTAGGAAAAAATATTATACCCACAAAAATCTAAAATTTTGCTTACCCTGCTTTGAAGATGATTGGGAATATGTAGAAAGGAAATCTGCCCTCATTCCTGGCCCTGATGCTAGATGGAATTGTGGAATCGGTTCCACTTTACCTCTTGGGTGAAGCCCGTTTGGTACTCACAGTATAGGAGGCAGAGTTTGGAGGTGGAGGCGAAGAGAAACATTCCATGCGAGTTTTGAGGTTCCCACAGTGGTGTTGTTGAACATTCAGTTCCTCTGGGAAGTTAATCCATACCGATTCCTCGAAGTGTCTTTAACCATTTACCGGCTGACACGGCCTAAAGTCCCAGAAACTCAACATTCAGGAAAGTTCCCGTCCTCGGTGGAAATAACAGCCCCTATTTCCGACACATTGCCAGTAGAGAACGTAAGTGGCCTGCTTTGTATCGAAGAGGTACTTGCTGAATACAGCGAAACAGAAGTGATATTTAAACGGGTATTTTTACTCAGGTAACCGATTGATTTTGGCCGCGTTGTCGGCTATTCCGAATAAGATTTTTGTTTTTTCCATCACTGGCTACAAGAAACAGAATAAATCGAATTTTACGCATATACCCAATGCTACAGTGAAGCGTACTTTTCGCGGCATTTGTCGGGCAGATTGCTCAGAATTAGTTAAGTCATGAAACAGGTGACGATCTTTTACGAGATAAACGACCTTTCCTTTTGTGATCAACCAGTATTCAACCTTAATTTCTTAACTTTGAAGTTTAAAGAGTGTTATGAAATGAGTTAAGAAACACCTTACTTGTTTTCGAAAAAATACTACGCGAGAACTTCAAGACTTCATACGTTTTCCAACGCAATATTTCGTTCTATGCAGAACTATATAACGTGTTCTTTCTAGTGTCGTGTTTCTGTAGCAGGAATAGCTTTGACAGGCAGTGCACTCTATGTCGATGACTGCAACTATCTTAACAGCGTCTGACATCACTGGACAGGCAGAGTTTGAAACATAGTTTTTTATACATAGACTGTTCTGATCTGAAGGTAGCCTGCAAACGAACATGGCTGACGCAAGGAAACGCAATGTGGTTGCGGAATTAGCGCCTGTTTTGTCTGTGTTAGAAGAAGAGAATTATAAAGGAGTTATTGTAAAAGATGGTGACAGTGATGTAAGTAGTGATGAGTGCTTCAGTGTTTCAGAAGATAGTGCCGTGGTAATGGCAGTAGGGAAAAAATCACTGATCGCCCTTTTCAGTTGTGTGCTAGGCTGGACTTGACATACATGACATTGGTAAGTAACGTAGACACAATAGAAAATATGAATTTGTAGGGCGGCAAAACATATGTGGAACTCTGATTGATGTAGTGTTAAGCGATCATTAGAATCATTGCACCGGTGTAGTTAACTGTGTTTGCTGTTTAGTTGTCGAAGTGAATGAAATAGTTTAAAATGCTTTTCTTCGCGGTAATATTGCAGCCAAACTATTCGCCACTTCACTCCAAAAGGTCTTTTAATGGCATATTTCTTGACTTTGAAGTGTAAACAGCGTCATTAAGCGGCTTAAGAAATACCTTGCCTTTGTTTGAAGCAATATTTCGCTTGTAAACATTCTTCGCGTGGAATAGAAAAGACGTAGTTTCTGTCCGTTACTGAAACGGATTGTGAATCGATTGAAATTATTCTATTATCCGTTTTTACGAAAATGGAAGTAGTTAGGGTCTTGAATCAATCAGTAGGGATGGTACAGACTTCGAGCTTACAGGGTGTATTACGTCTGCTAGTTTTCGAAGTGTGCTAAGGGTCTTGATGAAATTAAAAAAAATTGTAGCTTCTTAGCATGTGCAAGTTGCATCATCGACCCACAATATCACGCAACGCACCCACGTGTTTTAGCAATCATATAAGATTACCCAACTTTAGTCTCCTGTTTACCTCTTAGAACAGAATCCAATTTATTTCACGTTCTACAAGATTCTGTCAAACTTTTATTTGTTTCTGCAATAATATACACAAGGAAATGCTGCGTATCCATATGAACTACAGAAGATTTTGTTTGCGACTCCTACACCTACAGGTCTCCCATAGTTTACTTCCATATTGTAGAAAGACTAATGGATTGAATGAGTTTTCTTTTCAGTAATTAAGTTACATTATCGATAAGTGAAGACGCATGCTTCCTACTCTTACATATAAATATTTTGTTTATAGCATGGTAATGGTTGATTTTCAACTGTGCAATCGTAAACTCCCAAGTTTTTAGTGATGGCAGCTTTGAGAACTGATGGTTGTGTTTTTATCTGTAGCGCAATGTAGCAGAAGAAAGGGGGCGGCGTGTTCGATATTCTACACAATTTAATATTTATGTACAAGAATTCTGTCTGCAGCATGCGGCTATCACAGCCCTTTAAAAATCCGTCTTAATGTGACAAGTTACTTTATTTTGGGTGGATCATTTTGTTACCGCATTCGACGCCTCACGCGGATCTTTGCGCCCTGTTTCACTATTCTGAGTGACAGGCTACCTACGACATATTCTTGCCCGCTTAGACGCTCTTTCTCTTTGAATAAAGGTTGACCAACTAGATGACACTTGCTTTATTATATATTGCTCAACATGTTTCAGACGTTAATACGTCTGAAACATGTTGAGCAATATACAATAAAGCAAGTGTCGTCTAGTTGGTCAACCTTTATTCAAATATCAAGATGATGCACGGTCCAATACGCAAAAGATTCGCTCTTTTTCTTTGTTGTACTTCGGAATATTTTCACTCTCTCGAGAACATCCTGTAGACTATAACTGTTATTTTGCGGTGGACATTTTAACAATCTTGAATCCTTTAAATCGCCATGCTGTTGTTCATTTCTTATTCAATGGGCTAATGTTAAAAGTGCCGTAAAAAGTATCTCAATGGTATTCCTTGGAATACAAAAATCTTCCTGTTTCATGTACCGGTATCGTGGTACTTAAGAAGTGGCAATTTCCGGCCGAGGTGACAATATGGGCTGTCTCCTTGTTTTCAGTGGAACCAAAACAATTGCCCTGTGCAATTTTTAACCTAGAACACTACGAGTCATGGAGATCCAGCAGTACAGGTACTCGGTTTAACAACACAGAAAGATACAACTTACACTCGGCAAACAATTATATTTATCTTTCTATAGAAATATCAGATCCCATCCTACCTTTTCGTACAAAATGGCAACCAGATATTATTTTCGTGTGGAGAAGCATTTCTTACCTGAAAAGAAAAACAAAAAAATTCAGTTAACACTGGCTGTTACTTCAAAGTCTTAGAATGTTCAATATTCTACATTGCCTATTACACGGGTGTTCCCAGACACTGAGACTTGCAAGACCTACGATGGCCTAGTTCGTGTATGCAAAACGGAAGTATTAATTTGGCGCAATATAAACTGCTGTTGTCTAGCGGACAGCTAGGAAAAGTAAACCTAGGACTATTTGAGACGATAATATTACAGCGAACCTTTCAGGAATTGTTGATGCGAATGTGTATGGGTTTGCAGCGGCTAGAAAACTACTTTGTTGCTGAAGAATAAAAACCAACTAGGTTAGGTGCAGTTAGGCTGGAGTAGTGTCCGGGCTGCGGCCTGGACACTACTCCAGCCTAATTGCACCTAACCTCCAACCTACAGCAAACCAAGACGAAACGACCAATGTGGTAAACAACATTATAGTCGCTAGCTCCTGATGATGGGCTTAGTATTGCCCGAAACATATTGAGCCTATAAGAAGTACAATAAAATAATAAGTGGCATCTAGTTGGTTTTTATTCTTCATTTATCACAATGATGAACGGTCCAAC
>Ga0123354_10012413_pt1 | contig 13205 bp, 10 predicted proteins | sample TergutLab28metaG_2_FD_97872 | JGI IMG/M metagenome (GOLD analysis project Ga0123354, IMG submission 97872) | Labiotermes labralis P4 segment gut microbial communities from Petit-Saut dam, French Guiana - Lab288 P4 | ecosystem: Host-associated > Arthropoda: Insects > Digestive system > Gut ...
GTAAGGTATAAAATCTCGGTAAGTGGTAGATTCACACAAAGATTCTTTGTATCAAGTGTGATTATTCGATATGTTTTATTCATTTTGACGTTTGTGTGCTAGTTTTGTAGAAATACACGTAATAAATGTGTTAGGTAGTTGTAGAAGTATCGATTATATTTTAGTGTGAATTTTAGAGATTTTATATGCAGGTGTATACATGTTAGTAACAAATCGTCTTACTGGTGCGTTTTCTTTGTGTATTTTGATTTGTGTCTGTACTACTGGTGGTGACGTATTTATTCCTGTGACATGTGTAGCTTTATGCTCGTCGACTGAAGTTTTGTATTTTTATATCCTTTTTTGTTTGCAAGAAACATATGTGAGATACTTATTTATTTTAATAAACTGGTTCTCTAGAAGAAAAGTTTCAATTTTTTGGTTACACATACCTTTGTCAGTTATAACAACGGTTTTGCCTGTATTAAGCTTTTGTCACAATTAGATTTTTTGTATCAGTTTTTCACGGATTTGTTTTGTTATGTGTAATTGTCTTAGTGCAAATTTCAAATATTACAAAATATTACAAATAGGATTTTCTGTTAATTTTTGTGTGCTAAAAACTAAAAGTTTTTTTTTTGTTTTCACATCTATATATCTAATGGCATTTTTCGTATAGAAAACTAAATCGTGAATGACCTGAGGTTTTTAAGGCAAAGTTAAATCCTAATTCCAGAGCATTAGTTTCTGCTTTATCAAAAGTTATACTTAGGAAGTTTTCGACATATGTATAGAAAGTGTTTTTGATCGGGTTATTTGTTTTTCTGTATTTCTGGTCTGTGCTCAATTTGTATAAATTGTGTAAATGTTGTTAATTTTTTCGTACAGGGTTTCATTCGTATTATTAGGTTTTTGGTTTATTGATAAGGTATTTCCATGCAGTCCCACAGTACTTGTCAATGAGTCTGAAATTGTAGGCAAGCTCTAAATAGTTGTTCGCTAGGTTTCTCTTTCTTCATGCAAAAGAATTTTAATTCTCGGTTTACTGTCTCCCGGAGGATGGCGATCTATCGCTGATACATGGAGAGTTCATGTATATGGATGGTCTATGATTTTGTACGAACTGTATGCATTTGTTGGTGTATGTGGATGATTACTGCAATGTACCGCTGCACCAGCGTCTAGAAGATGACAGTTAATAACAGCAATAAAAAGCACAAGACTTTTTTAAGTTCTTTAAGATAAAAAAAATCCGTTGATCTTAAAAAATTGCAAGTATATGTACCAAATCAAATACAACACCAGTTTTTATCAATTTATTCACGGCTACATGTTTCTGCTCTAATTTCGAACCATCATCAGTCCTTTTATAAAGCTGATAGTGAAAAACTACATATTGCCTTAAGGTGTGGATCTCCCTTTACATTAGAAACACATTATAAAAGCATAAAACTCTTTACATATATATAAAATATAAAGGATGGTCAGCCATGGGATGCCTGCATATATATAAATGTCTATTATAAAAATTAAGGTTAAAACGTTGAAATTTGGCAAGTTAATACAATATAATGTAACATATAGGTGGCGGCACACTAATTACGAGTAATATACCGGATCCTATTAAGATGAGAATGGAGTACGTAATGATGTGCATTATCTTTCTTTAGTACTCTTTGAAATTCTGCGAAAGAAATCCAATCTGTGCTTCTAGTAGAGGTCACAGAGTAATGTGGCAGCAGCCCAAATCAAATCAAGTGAAGCATTTTGCAGAACCTATACATATATTAGAATGAAATCCTCTATATTTATCGTGTTATATGCACTCCTTCTGCGTACAACTGGGAACAGCAGTACGCAGATGGTGGCTGACAATTAGAGACGAAATACGCAGGCATGAATAAATTAGTAAAAACTGGTGTCTTGACTGATTTGTTACAAATGGTTGTGAAAGAACACAAGTCTTAACTTGCCGGTTAAGAACGTACAAATTAGTGGTATAAAATATAGAATATTTTGGCTGCATTATTTTCGCTGAACCCCCTTTTAGCTTAATATTTACATCTACTGTACATGTAATGTTCAAGTTTGTTGTAGTGCGACATCGAAGAAGGGCACAAAATCCTGGGAATTTTCCATTCCACACAGAATTTCCTCATACAAGACACACAGCATCTTACTCTGATATTTAGTTAATTTCAGACAAAGAAAATACCACAGGTCAAAACTGTTTTACTCTATCCTTATTTTACGGTGAGTTTTTTTATGAACCCCTTTCATTTTAAAACTGTTTACAGCATGCTTATTAGACCGACACCACTGCTTTTGCAACACTGCATTCACAGTTGAATTTTACTTTCGTCAAACAGGGCAGGCCCACAATATAGAAGTTCTCTTAATGACTGTGTTGTCTAGAAAGAACATTGTACTTAAGATATTAGAATTGCTAATTACTATTTCAAAAACATATAATTTTCATGTCGAGAAGAAAACTGTTATATGAAAATATCTGCAGTCTGTTTCATTGTAAGGACAGCAGCTCGACCTCCAAACATTTAACATTACTTCAGCGTTATTGACACGTGGCGGAGACTAGCAAGCGTTTGTACCTCACAAATATTTACTAATAATATAAACCTGAGCATTTTGACATTAGTATTATATAAGAGCATACTCACAAAATATCCTTCTACAGGCTTTCTTAGAGTTCTTGTCACGAAGAAAACACTTTATGAGAAAGGTACCGACAATTTCCCGTCTAATTCAAGAAGTGGCCTGCAACTGCTCAAAATTTAGTGCAACTGCTCCACCTAACTTAACAGCTGGAAAAGCTACACTACTGTATCAGCTGCTCAGCGTTCAGGTGAACGCTGTCGACAACTATCGATACTATCGATAACTGTCGACAGTACCTGTACGTCAAGCAGACGACGTTATAGTCATAAGTAAGAGAAATGCTGCATTCTGGCACGTGAGGCCATACAGTGTGACAGTAGTGGGCCGGCATTTCGGTCGAACCGCAAACTTCTACCAAGCTAAGAGAGAAATATTCGTGGTTACCACCAGTACAGCATCAAATCTCACGCTACACACAAATACTGCTATTAGAAACGCAAGAAACGCCACAGCAAACCCAAACCGCAGTCATGGTATAACCACATCATGATTCTGTAGTCTACAAGGGCATACGCTGTAACTCAGTTATAGACAGACTTTGAGTATCCCAGTAAGAGCGACAGGCAACGTCGCAACACGATCATTAATTCTGCCTGTTATTCTTATAGTCATGGGTTCAAATCTCGAATGGGGCTAATCTTTAATACTTTCTCGAAATCCTTCAAACACATACCGGAAAAGATTCTTAAATCGGGCCACGATAATTTTCTTCCAACTTCTATCCAATTCATCACACACAGTCATCCTATAATAAAGAAAAAAATCAGTCTATTTGATCAAGTAACTTTAAAAGTCATTACGTAAAGCGCAATTCTTCTGATTGTACCTCCCCCCTCTCCTATCATGCACCAAAAAAAAAATCTCACTCTTAGTAGATTAAATCCACTGGCTCCAGTTTCTGAACGAGTATGGTCGACTGCTCCATTCCGACTGTCAGCGGATTATTTACCTTCGCCGAAGCAGGAAAGCGGATGAGTAAATTGGAACAGTCGAACGGTGAATTCGAGATTTAGAACCAACCGAAGCATCAGGCGTAATAGCATAATAGAAGTAGATAAATCTATTCAATTCTGTGGTTGCGATTTCAGACTGTACCCTCAAAAACATGCTACGCATATATTCTGCGAGAACTCCCTTTCAATGGCTGATGTAAACATGCAGCAAACCCCGGGAAATCATTTCAGACTCTATATTGGTATGCAAATTAAATACCGCTTTCCAAGCCATCCATGTCAACATGATTTCAATACTAAAAGGGCACTTGCCTATCCTGCGTGAAATTAAAATTCTCCTCGTGAGAAAGCGACAGAGAATCACATGACTTTCCCCAGCAAAACATCCCCCACTATAGAGCTCGATTCTCCAGAATGCAGGACTCATTGTAACCCAGTATTCTGCGTTAAGGAACAGGTTAATGCAGTGTTGGATATAAACAGCAGAGTCTGGCAGTCCCTGGTCTGGTCCGGAGGATGAGGCACCGGCGACTGAACTTCAGCAGACACATACAACGTTTGTACCGAAGCAAGAAAGGGATAAACGCCAGAATAAAAAAACAAAGAAATAGATGGCAAAGAAACAATGGAGTAAGGGCGAGAAAAATATCGAAGTAATAGACAAAATATAAGAAAAGAAAATAAAGAGGAAAAACGAGCGAGTAAAGCAGTTTCTAATCAAGACAGAAGTAAAAAATGGAAAGGAGCAACACAGGAAACGAGACAGGACACGAAGTTCTGGGCAAGACTTACGAAACCTAGTTTCTTATTGCAAAGACTTTCAGACTGACTGTACATAAAATGCATAATAATACTCTCATTCCATTCAAAGAGAAGTAACCATAGTAACCACAGGAAAAACTATAACAATGATAACCGCAGTAACCATATGGGCCATAGGAAAGTAATAAACAATAGTAACAGTAGGCGAATTAAGCACAGTAACCAACAGTAAACACATTAACAAATTGCTTGTAACTTCGTTCCAACTTCACGAATTCATGCATCCCCTATGTTATCGTTATTGAAAGTAGTAATTAAAAATTCAAAGTTTTCCTATCCGTCAATGGCATAAGGTTCATTGTAAATTTAAAGAAATTATCCCAAGCAGAACAAAGTAGAAAGAATAGTAGTCTCATTATGTTATCTAAAACGGATAAAAATAAATAAAATAAAGAGGGAAATAAAAGAGGAAGAACTGCAGTCTGCAACACTTGTCAACACTAGTTAAACAATGTCACTTGGTGTACGAGAAATGGCGCATTGAGTGCTGGTTTGATGAAGATGGATAATTATATACATAATGCACGGTATGTACAATATCATGATAACCGAATCATCCAGCATGTAGCGTCTCGATATACCGACTATGCTACCCTTGCCCCTTAGGTTTCTGTAGTAGGTTCTATTGCCTTCGTCGGAGGCAGCTTGTAATCAAACGGTTAACATTTCTGCTATGCAGTCTACACAGCCCGTGTTAGATGAAAGGATAGAACCCGTTCATCTTCAGTAACTCGTTGTATGACTTTCCTCACCCTATTTCGTGAAATTCTACAATCCTTCCAAATTTATCACAGTCAAATGTCGTTACCATACTAACAATTTTTCGTAGTGTGTTCACTTACTGATTTATACTTCATTTAATGAAGCAGTTGGTGTTTCAAATTATGCAAGGTGAAGAGAAATTCGCATAAATCTCTGCAAAGAGTAATTCCTTATTAAAAAGAAGCCGGAAATGTAACATAACATACATGATGGGACGTTTACTTTGCGTGATACAAACCCATCGTCAAATGGGATGATACATTTATCAGTACCGCTATTGGTCGCGACGAAAAAAGGGCTTCGTTGAGTATACCCAAAAAACGTGGTGTACAGCAGGGATCATACGTGATCGAATGATCGTGGAACACACAAACGGCGGGTATAGCAACACGCACGGGAATTCACACTACTTTATCCAGGCGCACTTCATCCCGACGCTAATGTGTTTCCACGATCACAGCAGTGTCTCCGTGACACGTACAACACGTACGGCACTTATGAATGGAGACCATCCATTGACTGTACAGAAACTAGCCAATGTATATGTCAAAATTTCAGCTGCGGAACAAAAGCCATGTAGGAGCTCACGCGTAACCGCACGAGGATTTCAACTACGCCAAACGAGGACCCTCGAAGTATTTCTTGACGACCAAATGGATCCATATCAAGCTCGCGGAAAGCGTACAGCCTATCTGTTCCCAGAATACCGTGTTCCACTTATAGTATACGTGATAATACGAGGCCCGCGTGGTTTGATCATTGATATTTTGCACCACTGGGCGTCTCAGTACATAGGTCGCATAACATTTACGACTGGCTATTTAGCGATGACACACACTATGGTGACTTCTTGCGGGAATTTACTTCCAGCTTATACAGTGCCAAAATGTCGGATGATTGAAGAAGTTAAAAGGATTTGGATGGACGCAGTCCTGGCCTAATTGAGATAATACCCCAACATTCTCCTAAAAAAACTGAGGAAAATAACGAAATGCTTCATTCTGGACAGCCGATGACCCATTGACATTTGAAACATGCATTTTCCTAATATAAATTAAATAAGGAGCTGTACCCTTTTACACTACTTGCTGTTATGAGCGAGAACGGTCCTTATTAAACACAGCAAAGACAGACATTTACTAGGCTCCATATTCTTTACTCTCTACGATCGGTATCCAAAACTGCCACATCGCAAAAAACTTTAAATTTTCAACAGAATACGTACGATACATTTTAAAATTGGTAAAGGTAGGAATTTAAACATTCTTACAGTGAACAAGAGTATGTATTTCGGTATATTCTAGCGTTTCGACATCAGTTCCAGATCTTCAGTAGAAATTCCTTCGTGTCTACAGGTTTTTTTACCACCATCGTTAGCCTCATCATGCTCAGTATTACATTTACTGCCTGTTCCTTAAACTTTTAATGGCAGTTATTCCCTTCAATCTTTTCTTTCAGAGTCAAGGATTTCTAGGCTCCAGTGGTTTGCTGTCCAGTTCCAGCTTCATGTCTTATTCATCTTCATCACACACCTTCCTGCAGCCAATTAGACCAGCAATATTCATACTCACTTTTTATAATCGAAACATTTGTTTATACCTGTGGTTTAGTTCTTGGTCTAGCCTTGCACCTCCCCTAAAGGTCTTATAAACATCCTTTGTGTTATTTTCAGTATGCCTGTTTAAATTTCATAAGAGTTCTAACAAGTTATGTGGTTCTTTTCACATAATACTTTGAAGGCACAAAGGGCATTGTACATACTGTAGCCTCGACACGTTTGTCACGAACTGCGAGCAGCACTTTTGTGCCTGACTTTGCCATCTCACTCCTAACGTAACCCATTGCCACATTGCAACCCAATGAAGGTGACGGACAGCCGCTAGTTACGTAGCCAAAGATATCCTCGTCCGATGCGTCCGTCATGGCATACACGGTGGCTCCCGACCGCGCTGGGGGACCTCTCGACTTCAGTCCAACTCTTTTACGCTTGGGTCCATTCCGAAGTTGATCTATGATCACAGTAGCTCCCGGAAAGTCAGCTGTTGTTCTACGTCGCTTAGCGACTAACCAGGACAGCCCTGCCTCTACAGGCGTTGTCGTGTGATCAATGTCGTTCCCATAAAGACACATGCCGGCTTCTAACCTGCGGATCACACCAATGTGATTTCCTCTGGTCCACACATCAATAGATAATGTGCTGGGCATTTAAAAGTTAATTTAAATTTATGAACATAAGTATGGATATACGAGTACATAAACGATTTACTGTCGAGATCTATAAATATTTTCAATATTTATTACATGATTTTAAATTTTGAACATACCGCTGTAATTGGAAAAAAAAAATACGTTGGGGAGCGGTACGTAATTTTATGGTAAGTGCAATGACGTAAGTGCTCGTTGATCTTTAAACAGCTATTTAATTTAAGGCTAGAATACGTGGGAAACTACAAAGTGATCACCTTCCGGATACCGCAACACATTAAGCCGCTGAAGTAAGCATGTCGGAGACTCCTCCTGTTACAGTCGGGAGATAGGGATTCGATATGCTAGCGAAATCGACCTACGTGCACGTACACCCAAGCACCTTACCGACAGAACTTACCCATGTTACAGCAGGTGCTCGAAATGCTCGTTGTTGTCGCTGTTTTGTCGTTGTTGAAGCTGTTAACAGAACTGCAGGCTCATAAATCATTTCATTAGTGGACAAAAATAAACCTTACTTGACAGGCTCGTCGTACAGAACTTGGATGAAATCGATGTTAGACATGAACGTTCTCCTAGAAAATCCCTCAAAATATTGCCTTGGTGACTGGAGCTCCACGTTTGAAGCATCAAGTGAACTTTTCGAACAGCAAACAGTCAAGTAGCTAAATATTTTAATTGATGCCCAAAGACAGAATTGTTGTGAAGGCGTGAAAGTAACTACCCTTCCTGTTCCTTATTCAAATTAATACAAGCATCAAGATAAAGAAACTCAAATTTCCAACTTTTTCAGCTTCATCTACGTGTCAATTTGTGTATGTCAAAGTCTCCACACATGACATGTAAATCCAACCTCACAATAAATCCTAGTTTTGTAGGGCTGATAAAGCTAATAAATACTTCATATATCTGCAAATTACCTGAGGGAATCTCTTGCACCCAGTCCAGCTGGTTTGACTGGAGCCACTTCTGAGGATAGCAGCAATTCCGCTACCTTGATGGCCTGGTCACCAGGTAGTGAGATTTCAACGCCATCCTCCCCTGTGTAACCACAACGCGTGATACGACAACCGGACACACCCGCGACCGTTGCCATTGTACTTTCCATGAAGTAGAGGTGACCGAGATCCACATCCACCAGTGGCTGTAGGATTTTGGCAGTGTCGGGACCTTGAACTGCCAGCAGAGCCTGTTCGTCTGGGTCCAAGAAACGAAGATCCACGTCTTTACCCTTAGCTCTCATTGCAGCCTGAAACATTCCAAATATTGATCAAAATTGGTCTGAAAGTAGTTTCAAACATTCTCTAATTGCACGTGTATTACGAGTATTCAAATCCTAAATTCTCTGTTGACTGACTTCAATTTTATATGGAGGGCTGGTAGGAACGAATGCACAAATCAGTTTAAAATACGATGACAAACTGAAAACGATAATTATTTTCAAAATAACAGAATATACGCATCTATCATCTCAATACAGAATATGCGATTGTGCTACCAACTTCTCGATTTATTCATACTGACTTTATGTTAAACGTAAAAGCAAATCTTCTCTTCCGCCTAGGCACCACACTATGGCTGCTTAGAAAGTCAGTGAAAGTAAATCTTCGGGCATTCTTAACTTCCGAACCAGACGAAACTCAATCATCGCCTTTACAGTCGGGTCCTTTAAACTACCAAAAAAAATGGCTCCCGGCATCTTCTGAACAGGAGAATGTACGAGCCTCATATTCAGTCTGGACATAAGAACAAAGATAAAAGTCGCAGACAGAACTACGAATTCAGCCCAGTCTGTTTACTGAGTTATCTTGGTTCACAGCAGACAGAAAGTGTGGCCGCACAACGAGGTGTCTACATCGCACAACCATGAAACAAGCGTATGTTTGTTTTACGGCCCGACCCGACATGACGGAAACAGAACTCGACTCTTCGGTCCGCATGCGCGCTAGCAAAATGACCTTAGTCTATGATGCACTGTAATTCTCACCTGAGCTTCCTGCAAAAGTTTCTGGTCTTGGGATCTTCTGGTAGCATTGGTCACTAAATAGTAATATCCAAGCGGTGTCTTTGTAATTATGAGGTCATCCAAGATGCCGCCTGTGAAGGGGTCGGTGAAAACGGTAAGTGTGGCCGTGTTGTCGCGCATGTTGATTAAGTCGGCAGTTGTTAAGCTCTCCAGGAACGGTAGCCTGTCGCGGCCCCGAATTTCTGTCTGCATCATGTGTGACACATCGAAGACCGAGCAGTGCTGCCGGGTGTGCAGATGTGAAGACGCGATGCCCTCGGCACCATAACTCACCTGATAGACACCCACAGGCATCGTCAAGGATTACACCTTCAGCTAGTCTTAAGTATGAAATAACAATTTGCCTTACGTTGGGTACAACTTTATTGGCATGCCCATTCTTATAATAAAATCAAAGAGAAGCACTAATTTCTAAAATTTATTTTTGGAATAGGACTCTACATGTTTCGGACAGAGATACTGTCCGAAACATGTAGAGTCCTATTCCAAAAATAAATTTTAGAAATTAGTGCTTCTCTTTGGATTTATTACAAGAATATATCACGATGCACGATCCTCAGAATGTAAAATTTGGCATGCCTATATTTCAGGGCCCAGGTCCTCAGTAACTTAATCGGGCCGTCTGCAATGATCGTGTGGTTGAAGTCCCGTACCAAATCATTCCCAAGAGCGTGTTAGAATTCCCATCAGGATATAGTTTTCTCTGCGTTTCTCTGACTTGTACTTTTTTGAATGCTGTGAGTAGATGGATTTAAATCCACTCTCCAAAAATAAATAAATAAAAAAATAAATAAATAAAATATTTAAAATATACACACTTTCGAAGTTGGATCTGCAGTCGCTTCAGGCTAAAGAGAAAGAAGGCACTCGCAATAGTCGAACCACAGACTATTAACACATTTGTCAATTAATATATTGATCATATCTGAACTATATAACGATCCATTCCTCCTTAACAGCTGAATCTGAACAGATAAACGCAAGGTCTCCTTCATGGTGTTAGAGTTTCTGAGGTCATCATTCCAACTTGCATATACATAACCGAAATGAACAGGAGTAACATTTAGGACGTATGCGTACTGCAACAAACAAAGTAACCCCTCAGGTATGATACGACTTCAGATCTACTTTGCGAGTGATCCTTCGGCAGTTCTTTTTCCTGTGTCTTCATTGCTTCTAAATGCAACGGAATTCTGCCTAGTCATATCTTCCTCTATTTACCACTACTGTTTAATTTATACTCGTATTTAACAAATTTACATATGTTTTTTTTCATGTTACATCACATTTAACATGACAAACAGGATTTTCCTTTCTTTTTCAATTATTTAAAAAATAATAATATTGTCCCAGGTCCAAAAACTGGTCGTACTGAAACACCTGTCCATCCTACGAAAATGTCTCAATGACGAAGTCCACTTAACCTGAATACGAGCCTATTAACCCCTAATTATATCACTTTATTACGTTCTTTCCTTGACACACTCATTCCAGTGTTCTCAGTGCAACACCCCAGCAGATAGTTGGTTCAAAGCTCGCACTCTGGGTGCTTAACAACACCAGTCAAAGCCTCAGACAGACCCTTATAATAATAACCGAAACAAAAGAAACTGTTTAGATAAAAGAAAGGGGAATGAGATTTTATTGTCCTGTCTCAAAACTCGAAAATAATTTTGAAGGTTTAACTGTCCCAGAAGAAGATTCTTCTAGGACTTATCACCCTTGAAGAAGAGGACACTAAGTTGCCTCGAAACGTCGGGATCCAATTAACCACTGCAACTGCTTCATGTCCCAAAAGAATTCAATCCTCAGTCACGCCGCTGCGATAACCTTAAAACTCACAAAATTATCGAGATTAACGCAGCTCTGAAAATGCTCTCTGCTGTCAGGCGAATTCTGAGGCACATAACTGATTTCAAAATTAAAAGAGGAAAAAAAAACTTAATCGAAAGGCTGAGTGCTCGTCGAAAGGAAATTGAATGAAACCGATGATCGACATAAACATTCTAAAATTCATCACATTCCTTGCATGGGAAATATTGATTCAGATTTTACTCTACTTCCGAGAAGGAAGTTCATCTCCTAAATGTAAACATTTTACGGGATGCCCGTTTAAAAACAGAGAGTTCCCAGTGCAGAATAAAGATTCAATTATTACCGGCAGCAAGTACCCTCCGAACGGGACCATCTTCCCATTCGACTGAACGTGAAAATCGTAGAGTTTTGTCTTCCGATGTTCAACAGTTCTTGTGCTGTAAGACCTAGTCGATCCGGCGTCGTATCCAGGACATGGATACGGCTCCCTGTTATTCTTAACAGGCAGGACATGTCTCCCCAAGTCACGCTCCACTGACAAAGTTCCATAAGTGTTGAACATTCGGAGATCTAAAAAAGTCATAAACATAATTAGCGTAGTCAATACACAGAATTTCTGTTGATAAAGGACCGAAATATTTATCAGCTTGTCTTGAACCCTACCATTAACCCGTCCACATTGTTATAAAATATTTGCCTATTGTACTAAATAACCTCTATCATGTACTTGTTTTCAGCATGAATTATCATGCTTTTGGAGTGAATCAAAATTAAGTTTGCTGGATATTTAAAATTTTTTGTTTATACGAGATTTAGGTTTTCGTAGCAGTGCAGCTGAAGTCTCAGTTCTTCATGGATATGACTCTCCGTCAATGGATGACTGCCGTTTGATATTTTGGGAGGAAGTAGTGCTCTCGTCCTCAACTGTCTAAATGCCCTAGTGGACGTTTCGGCCCTTGAAGATGAGGCCTCCACACTGTCTCGAAAGGTCGGGCAGCAATGCCCGTGACGTAACGGCTTATCCTATGGATAGCTTGGTTTGTCAAAAGATTGAAACATAAATATTGTCGAACAGAGGCATCACGGTGTTCTCTTAAATGTAATATAATATTACAAAATGCACGTCAGCACAATCGCTTTATTACGCAAGGTAATTACATAGGCTATATGTTTCGGCTCTTGTTCATTCATCTTCAGACCTATTTTGTCAATTGAGTCACAAGATTCTATGCACACACTGGGATCCCATCGTGTTTATATTCATGGAATACATAAAAAATTAAATCATTTGTCTCACAAATGTGACGTGCAAATTGTGTTTAACACAATTTGCACGTCACATCTGTGAGACAAATTATTTAATTTTTTATGTATTCCATGAATGTAAACACGATGGGATCCCAGTGTGTGCATAGCATCTTGTGACTCAATTGACAAAATAGGCCTGAAGATGACTTATCAGTAGTCGAAACATATAGCCTATGTAATTACCTTGTGTAATAAAGTGATTGTGCTGACGTGCATTATGTAATATTATATTACATAAATATTTTCGCTGACAATACTGAAAACTACAGCACGACGAATGAGTCATCAGATTCAATCCTAACTCCAACAGCAATATGGGTAAACGTTCTGTCACCCACCCCAATAACATGAACATAAATAAATAAAAATAATACTGACAAGTATTTATCGTTGCACCGTGCATTTTGAAATCTAAGTAGACCACTCACCTACAAGTGCACTATTTATTAACTTGGTTAAAAGTTTTAAATTTACATTAAAATACACAATAATATCGCTGCTACGTGTTTCGGTCTTTGATGACCATCATCAGGGAGCTTTATCTGTACCCAACTAAAGTTATATTTATGTTAAAACACTCGGTAAAATTACGTCGTTGTATAAATTAGGTGATGTGGCAGCATGTGTGTTTTGTGTGCACACACATGCTGCTCTACGAC
>Ga0123354_10012414_pt1 | contig 13204 bp, 10 predicted proteins | sample TergutLab28metaG_2_FD_97872 | JGI IMG/M metagenome (GOLD analysis project Ga0123354, IMG submission 97872) | Labiotermes labralis P4 segment gut microbial communities from Petit-Saut dam, French Guiana - Lab288 P4 | ecosystem: Host-associated > Arthropoda: Insects > Digestive system > Gut ...
AAATCGGACACATGTTTATATGAACTTTTTTGATCACAAAGGCCTAGGAAATCACCTCCTGCAGTTATGCCCTAAAGTCGTGAAACACCCTGTATATATATGTGTGTGTGTGTATATATATATATATGAGTATGTATACACATATGTATGTATATGTGTATGTATACGAGCAGGTTTATAGCAGATCTCAGACGGAAAAGAGGTGTAAAATGTAAAAACGTATTAGGTGACACGATACAGTATGTATTTAAATGTTACTTTCAATGTGTTTGATTTCATTAGTTCACAAAAAACAACACTGATAAAAGTGCAAAGTTCCTTGAAAAGAAACTCAAAATGAGCCCACCAGAACACGTCGTCGTATGCTATAAGTACGCTGAAGAACAATTGGTAGCATGGACACTTAAGTAGTTATTACGCTTGTTTTTTCCGTACAAGGAAGTTAACTGAAAACCGAACCCAGATGTACGTCAAGCTTAAGGGTCACCTTTCCTCATACAATGCCTAATGCATTATATATAATATATAACATCCCTTACCACGTGTTATATTTTGTGTTTAAAATGACCTCCAACTCTCAGACATGCTTAACATCTGGTGAGTAAATTTTTAATCACTCTTTGAATTTCTTGTCTACAAATTGCCAACGCTGGAGGCCTGATGAAACGGCTGCTCTATGACACCCACCGACAGTTAAGACAGTGGAGCCTATGGTTACATTTAATCATCTTAGATACACAGTCCAATTTAAAAGCCGTGTGAGAGTCGTGTGAATTACAGTGCACCCCATATTTTTTCATGAGTACGCACTACATATTGACACAGTATTTTCTGTGGGAGCCTGTAAAAGATCGCGTGCCAAGAGTCTCAGAAAATCTGAATATTTTCCTTCTTTCGAAACCCAACACATCTGACAGCTGAAGAGAGTCATCTGAAACACCTAAACTCACATGAGGCCAGTTAATGACACATACTATTTGTATTAGTATATTGTGGATGTGTAAACAGTTAAGTTTGTCGTGCTGCTGGTTTCGGTTTGCAACACAATTCATTGCACAAATATTATTTCCATGAAGAAATTTATATTATGTTTGCAGAATTTTTTAAACCTTTCACATACTTTAAGTAGTTAGTGTTTCCTTCTAATTCATATTATTTACTTTCCTCAAAAAAAAACCTGCCCTGCCTTATTACTTTATTAATTCTGTTAATTGTTGATATTTTTGGGTGTTTTATATTTATTCAATTTTACGCCAGGCAGTGAGAAAATATCCTTTCTTTTTAACTTTATATCGTGTTTTGTGAATGAGTTTACGGAATGCAAAAATAATGTACATTTTAAAATATTATTTTACATAAAATATTCTAGGAACTGAAGCAACAGCTGGACTAAAATAAACCCTCATATTCTCAAAAAAGCGAGCATATCCTAGATTTTTTGCGGCAAACACAGAACGAATCTAATAAGAGTCAAAGTAATTTCTACATTTAACATTCATAGGTCCGTGCATCGCTAATATATTCGCAGAGTATAAAAAATAAGATGCAACGTTTCACAATTTCTTTATTTCTGTAAGACGCTATACGTGTTTCAGACGGGTTTTCCGTCCATCAGCTCAAAACTGCACATACAGCGTCAGGTATTGGTCTGACAAATACCTGACGCTGTATGTGCAGTTTTGAGCTCCCGATGATGGACGGAAAACCGTCTGAAACGTGTAGAGGGTCTTACAGAAATAAAAAAATTGTGAAACGTTGCATCTATTTGGTTGTACCCTGCGAATTATTTCTACAATTTGGCCATAAAGAAGAAAGCCTTACCTTTTCTTTGAAAAGACTGGAGTCAAAACCAATTCGCTGACACAAATTTTCGAAGCACCGACATAGGCTCTGTACTTTCAGAAATGACCTAATTTGTGAAATAACCCCATGAAACCATCAGTGATTATGCATAGCCAAAACTTATAGTTTATGTGTTTGTGTGAATCATATATAACATTATACAAACAGAATGCTAATGATTTCTACGCAGTTCTAAGTAAGGGAAGGAACTGTAATTTACTGGGATTGTTTCACACATAGGAAAAGCTCGCTTGCATTTTAATCAACATGCACTAGTCTCAAGTATCAGTCGAAGAATCAGCAACATTACATGCTTCGCACAGTTTCCGCTAGGCGGATTTCAGGATAGGAGGTACATTTAATTAGACCAAAATCACTTCCTCTCTATCCTTGCCCATATAATATTACACTATCTTCCTTCAATTACATTTACCTTTATGTAGTCGAAGCAGCTGATACGACGTCTTTACATAATACGATCAAGACTGCTAAGCATCAATGTCCTAACTCAATTTCATAAATCTGCCGATTTGTTGTTAGTATCTTCCACGTTAACCACACTTAGAGTGTCAAGTTAAAATATTAAATTCTATTTGCCAGCAAATTTACTGCAGACAGTGCATCTTCAATAAAACGTTTATGGATTTTCAGCATATTGCCAAATCTACTATATAGAGTACACGATTTTTCTAACCACAGCTGCTCTTGCTGGTCTTACTGTTCCACACAATAAAATCTCGAGTTTTCTTGCACTTTTAAATTTTTTAATTTACTCAACATTATATGTTCCACAAAATCAAATAAATAATGTTTTTACAAAACAGCTATATAAAAATATGCCCAGTGGTGCTCTTCAGAACTTGTTCAGATGAAAATATTCTTAGACTTTTTGAACAAATTGCTTTTCCTTGCGCATGGGATAATGAAAACCCTTTTGCTTCCAGAAACTCTCATTTCTCGTCATACATTAAGAGCGTCATGAACGTATAATGGTCTATAAAACATATTCGGGATATCAAGCGTCTAACTTAAAAAGTTAAATTTCTTTTCTTCAGAATAACTTGTGACATAAAATTCTTGAGGTTTTGGTCTGTCAAACTTATACAATAATTCCTTGTAAATAAATATTTGAACATCTTGTAGTTAATGTTAAAAAAATGCAGTTTTATAGTGCGCTTTTCTGGGTTATGATACCTGCTATTCTTCCTCCATCTTCAAGCAAGAACATAAAACATAAATCAAACTACTACTGAAATTATAAAATGATTCTTGATTCGAACGTAATGTGGGAGGCAGTATGTACCTCCATCAAGCTGGTACCCAACTACCGGACACTACGGGGTACAATACATGGCCTGTCAAGACATATTTAAAAGAAATATTCATTCTAGGCATAATAACTCTCAAAAGACTGATCCAAAATTAAATTTTTCCACGGATATTCCGCGACATCTCTCTGCAAGAAACTTGTTGGCACGCATATTCGGACCCTACACAACAGCTAAAAATTTGATCTAAATAGAAAATTAATGGATGCGAAATCTATATTCAATGGTCGTCGCTTGGTAAAAATATTATCAACTTTTTATTGAAAGGTGACATAGAAAAACAATTTAAAAAAAAATTATAATTGTTAATCAAAACCTCCTGATAACATGTGGTATGTTTCACTCAAACCTTGGAAGATAAATAAAGGCAAGAGAAAGTTGCAAATCGAGAGGATGACCAAATATGATAAAAGACGTAAACATGAGTACGGGGTACACCATCGTCAGTATCGAGCACAGTACGACGGAGTAAAGAGACACTTTTAATTGATGGACGTGAAAATTTTTATTTTGTTTACAAGTGTTTGGGGAAAAAATCAATTCGTTGGCATATTTAAACAATAGACTATGGGCAAAACAAACACTAAATATGCTAAATGAGACATACCATTGTCAGACCCCTACGCAATTTTCTCGAAGTGTAATGTTCGTTATCAGACTACAGATAGAGTTTGAAGATGTCTATTATAAACAGTAGAGAATAATGAGATGGGCTGGGCATGTGGCCCGTATAGGTGAGGAGAGGGGGGTGTATAGGGTCTTGGTGGGGAAACCGGAGGGAAAGAAACCACTGGGGAGACCTAGGCTTAGATGGGTAAATAATATTAGGATGGATCTCCAGGAGGTGGAATGTGGGTATATGGACTGGATTGGGCTGACCCAGGATAGGGACAGGTGGCGGACGCTTGTGAGTGCGGTAATGAACCTTCTGGTTCCGTGAAATGCGGGGAATTTCTTGACTAGCTGCAAACCAGTTAGCTTCTCAAGAAGGAATCTGCACCATGGAGTAAGGAAGTAAGTATTATAAACAGTAACGTTTTAAAAGCGGTATAATTTTTCCCCTTCGGTTCAGGAAGAGAACTGTGAATATTCGCACGGCTCAAGACAGTGTGCGACTAGTCTCAACCCATGCGAATCTCGCAGCCGGCAGTGAATTAATGCCGGGGTCTGGCAGACTACTCCATATTTATGGTGCAGAGGGGATGCCCTACGATTCATCGTCTGTCCGTTAATGACGTATTACTGCACCAGGGGACCCGTTCATCCACAGACAAGGTTCCAGAGCGATGTCCCGGACAAGAGTGGTATACAGTATGGAGCCAATTCGAATTACCGCGAATCAAGAAGCAAGACGGGGTTTCCTGATATCATTGCACTTCCGACGAAACATTCCAGACAGGAAGAACCTCATAACCCTCACGTTCTAATCTGGTCGAGGTTACAAATAATATTCGAAGGCTATCAGTGATTTCTTAGGTTATTTAAAAATTAGGCTTACACTGTCACTTCCTGTGTGTGTCAGTGTATGTGAATCCTTAATAATCTAACAAATACATGGAAAAATTCATGGAATTTTGTATAAAAACTATGTACAGACAGGCCGCATAATTTACTGAATGTATATTTCTTGCCATATTTAGTATAGTGCAAACTTTCAAGGTGGGAAATATTAATAAGCACAAATGTTACATTCATAAGTCTCTGGAGACTATTCAGTTAGATCCTATGTCATCGCTTTGAATAGACTGCAAAGAATACTTCCCTTAATGCGCTTTTACGTACGTTATTCGGAAAGTAAGTACCGTCTGCGCATATCTCTCGCGCATCCTCGAGACTGTCACTTTGCACATGTGCAGTGGCTTCCTCTACTACTTGGCAAGCAACAGACGCCATTTCGTGAAATTCGTATTAGGTTTATGTTTGTTCCTGTGCGTTAAACATGTTTAAGACAATTGAAGGGGTCGCCGACTGTGAAATACGGCCTGTAATTCGTTTTTTGAACGCTAGGAATGTGCTACCAAGTGAGATTCATCACCAGATCTGTCATGTGCATGGTGACAATGCGATGAGTGAAGGTATGGTTAGGAAATGGGTTCGGATGTTCGATGAAGGACGAGAGAACGTGCACGATGAGGCGCGAAGTGGGCGTCCATCTTTGGTGAATGATGATTAGGTGCGTAAGCTCAACGAAAGAGTGCGAGACGACAGACGTTTCACAATTTCTGATCTGTCCCTGCACTTTCCTCAGATTTCAAAGACTCTACTCCATGACATTGTCAGTAGTGGCTAACATCGCAGGCGGCCGCATTCTATGAGGAGGGTATACAAAAACATGTGCCCCGTACGATAAATACCTCAATAATGGCGGCGAATATGTGGAAAAATAGTTTGAAGAATGTGGAATCTGATAACAATAAAATTTTATATGAAACCTTACTCGATTTTTTTTTACGGCGAAACGGTACTTACTTTCTGAATAAGCCTCGTAAATAGTTCATTTAATTTCAAAGCACTTTCACTAAAAGCCGCGATAGCGTAGGAGGTACAGTGAATAGGCTACGGATTGGAATTTCGATATATCTTGCTTCACTTCCAGGCAGTGGCAAGATATTTATCTGTTCTCCAGGCAACACAGAACAAGGCTACCTTCACCCCGCCACCTGTTCAATGGGAAGGGGGTTACGCCTCCTCCAGACGATGGAGAAGAGACGTGAGCGTGAAGGTATTACTCACTTCCATCTAGCTGCGAGGTTAAAAATGTGCAGAGCTATACCCCCATTTGTCTAGGGCTGTCTATAACACGTTCGCTAATCTGGGGGTAAATGCTAACGAGTCATATACATAACAACCTTTATGAAATGCCGGATTTTTTACGTTATAGAAGTGTTGTTAAAGTTACAGGCCTTTCCGAACGACAAACAGTTGCCGACGTTTCGAAAGATCGTACTGTATTTATGTTAGGGGTCAAGTTTTTTTTGACTGCATGGCCCAAACGACGAAAGTACTGTGAAATTTCGAAACACCAAGATCTGTTTCCCAGTCGAAATAGGGTAGCTTCTTATGAATTACAAATCTTCATCTTAGTAATTAAGCAACTTAATGCATAAAAGTTTGTTTTACAATAAGTTTATTTCATGCCTCTACATATTTCGAACACCATGTGATCATCATCAGGAGGTCAAAATTGTATTACACAGCATCTTTTATCATCACACCTAAAAATGTATTATACAGCATCTGGTATCATCACACATATAGGTGTGATGATACCAGATGCTGTATAATACAATTTTGACCTCCTGATGATGAGAATATGTGCTCGAAACATGTAGAGGCATGAAATAAAACTTATTGTTAAACAAATTTTGTGCATCAAGTTGGTTAATTACTAAGATAAATATACTGAGATGCACGGTCAGCAAAACATCAAAATTTACGAATCTTCAGTTTTTATTAAATAAAACACGAAAGTAACATTCATGAAACACTCCAAGCTTGAAACTGGAAATGAAGGTCCTAACGTTAATATCAATCATAGGGCCGCACGAGACGTCATAGTGTCAAGTACCAACACCATCAACTCTTGAAGGACGAAGTTTAATCTGAATTATATACAGCGCTCAGTTCGTACCGCGCATTAAACAAGTCTGTGTCGGTTTTAAAAACCAATCATTTAAAGCTATGTAGCGAAGTAATCGAAGTTTGTTGCCAGATCCACACAAACACATAAACGCCTTATGTGGCCAGAAAAGTAGATTTTTGGAAGACAGTTTCTTACCATAAAATGTGTTTTAATTTTCTCTACACTTTTGGTCTGAAATCTTTCTTATTTTAAGAAGAAATGAGCAGTAAATTATAAATGTACGAGTACGTAGGTCTTCATGTAAAGTACACGGTTTTCTTGTCGGATTTTAATGAAACTTGAATTTCCTCCACAAATTTTTAGAAAAAGACTCAAATATCACATTCCATGGAAAGTCGTCCAGTAGGAGCCGAACGGACAAACAGACAGGCATGAGGAAGCTAAGTCCCTTTACGCAGTTCTGCAAACGTGCCTATGCAGTAACCACTGGGCTTAACGTGGCTAATGTACGACACAGAATTTCTGTAGGATGTATCCACCTAAAAAAGGTAAAAGTAGCTGCAAGGTCATTTTCGTGTGGAATGTAAAATGAAGACACGTCTGACCCTTTACTCCAATCCACTTTATAACGACATTTGACACGAGTATCGGGTTGACGGGCAGCGATTTGTACAGTGAAGAGAAAAGTAAAAAGGACAGTTAGTGTATGTGCAAACCATGAAGGTACATTGACAAGTGGAAGTACAATCTGTTTGTCCTTAACCTAGGCACTAGATGGAAGTGAGTGGTTATTTTCACGCCCTGGCCTCTTTATTCCTAGATATTAGCTAACTGTACACGTGGCTTAGGAGGCTGGGTTGGATCCAGAGCCGACCTGTGCGCCGAGGACGAGAGAAAAGTGTGATGTCCTTGTCGAATTCGAACCTCAGTTTCATGGTCGTCCAGCTAACATCATGTCTAAAGTCAAATATTTGGTATGGTAATTACGAAGATACATACATACATACACACACACACATATACACATACACATACATACATACACACACACACATACACACACACACACACATATAAACATACATACATACATACATAATACAGAATGCACAAAGGATCTGTGTCATCTTTAGGTGCATCATCCCCGTTATGTTATAAGCAATTAGGGAGGGGGTGCGATAAGTCAAAACACAGCTGTCTTGTATCCTACTTTATTAGGCTGACGACGACATGTTTCGGCCACTGTGGGCCATCTTCAGGTCACAAAAATGTATATAGAAGAAAACTATACATAGTATGAACATAGTATAGGTGTATATTCTAAACTTTCGACGAGATCTCGTTGTCGGTTGGATTACACATATTGAACGAAAAGAGCTAGAAGAGGTACTTTTAGCTCACTATGTGTAATCCAACCGACAACGAGATCTCGTTGAAAGTTTAGAATATGCACCTGTACTATGATCATACTCCGTAGAGGTTTCCTCTATATACATTTTTGTGATCTGAAGATGATCCACATTGGCCGAAAAATGTCGTCGTCAGCATAATAAATTAGGATACAAGACAGTTGTGTTCTGACGTAACCCACCCCGTCCCTAATTGATCTATGTCATTTTTGTCTTCGAACTCACTATAGTTATTGGGAAGAAAATGACACAAACAATAAGAAAGGCCAAGGTATGTAGTGGAAGATAATATTAAAAAGGTTTTACATAAACAAATCGCGATTATGTAGACTTTACTTGTCTTGTTTGACGTACAGTTAAGTGGCGGTAACTCGCGAAAACGGAAATGAACTTTTCGACTCTACAATACGCGTCTGTTCTTTGACTAGGTGCATCACAGGCAGTTTCTTCAAAACAAAGTCTGATCTAAGGAGGTAGTTATACTAAATGTGCTCAACACTTTAGGTGAACTGTTTCTGTCAAAACCTATGAAATATGAATATTACAATTGTTTGAGTTTAAGTCTGACAATTCTCAGGTAATTTGCCCTACTTTTCACCAAGGAATTTAGTATACAAAATTTGTGTTTCATTACTCCTTCAAATATTTCAAAAAGTTTCCTTCCGGAATTTCTCCCATTAGGTAATTTTGTGTTTTGTTTAAACGCGTTTGAATTATTTTCTATGCATGTCACTGCTCAACGAATTTTATGAGTTAATCAAGAACGAACCTATTACTTCCATTATAACATATAAATGAAGCAACTAACAAAATGCTATCTCACTATTAAGGACTTAAAATTCTTCGTGTAGAGCAGTCAGGCTGATATTAATGGCTTAGATGTGATGTTCGAATCGTTTAAAAGATTACATAAGAGAGAAATCTCTGTATCCTTCTTGACAGGTTGTCGGTTGTCGATGGGATTTAATTACACTTTGAACTTTCAGTGACGACAGAAGAAGATTTTTAACCGCATTCGTTTTATTGCGATATTATTCAACGGCATCCAGACAGTTGGCGAACACTGCATTGCATCCCCCACTCTCTCTTCAGGTCACCAAACTGAAAGGCGAATTCTAAACCTTTGCACGCAAATCAATGTGTCACTAGTAGAGGACACTGAGCTTAAGGCTATAATGTAAGGGGTCCAACTTGGCAGGGTCTGTTGTTTCCCCTGTCCGCATGGTTATGCACCGAGTGGAAATTAGCAAAACCATTTGGCAGCGGCAGTGAATTTACGGCTCTCAGTAGCAATGGAGTGCAGCGTTGGACAAACTGCTTATCAGCAGCTACTTCTACGTACGTGAAACTGTCTGCCTTGCAAGGGACCGACAAAGGGCCTCGTGAAATGAGTCTACAGTGAGAACAGGATGTTAAAGTGAGTAATTGAACCTAAGGGAGAGACAGGTCACAGACGGCTGGAGAAAACTCCTTACTGGGGTACATCGAGGCTTATTCAATCAGCACACCAACTAATGCACATATATATAATTTTTTACGTTAAAACATTTAAAATCGCTCCAACGTGTTTCGATCCTAAGATCATCTTCAGGGAACTACGCTGTTCCTTGCTAAAGTCGCATTTTTTAAATACACTCAATTAATATAAGAAAATCAATCAGTGAGTGTATTTTAAAAATGCGACTTTAGCAAGGAACTGTGTAGCTCCCTGAAGATGATCTTAGGATCGAAACACGTTGGAGCGATTTTAAATGTTTTAATGTAAAAAAAATTGTATATATGTGCATTAGTTGTTGTGATAATTAAATGATTCTATGAAATGCACGGTGCAACGAAGAAGATCGAGGCTTATTGTCTTGGTAAGAGTTACTACAAGTCAGGCAATGTACATATTACGTAACATTGATCCGTGTTCATGCAACAATTGTTGCCGTGCGAAAGGAATAAGTATTAAGTATTCCGAATGTGTGTTTGTAGCCTTAGGTATCCAGCATGCTATGCACATGCGCCTTATTGTCATGTGTAGCTAGCCCGTCTCTACAATATATTTAGGTTTATCTCATAAAGGGCACGTTTTCCGGGAACAAGTTACCGAATAAAAAATGTGGATTTTGATTTCTTACAAAAATTTTTCTGTTCATTCTAAGAAGAAATGGAAGAGATATGCTTATAAATGTACATTGGTCTGCGTGTATAGTGCGCGCTGCTCATGAAATATTTGAATGAAACTTAAGTTTTCTTGTTATATTTTCGAAAAATGCTCAAATACCAAATTTCATTAATCCAGCCAGTGGGAGCCAAGTTGTTCCATGCTGACTGACAGACGTACAGACATGACGAAGCTAAGAGTCGCTTTTCGTAATTTTGTGAAAAAGCCTAAAAATGAAAAAAAGAGGGAAGGTTACGAGCAGAGTACACAACATGGATGGGAAGAAATAAGAATTGCCCTCAAAATGTAAGTCGGATAGACTTATGAGAAGAAACGTATTGGAAAAAAGTCAGCCGTAATAGGTAAAGTATTATTATTATTATTATCTTTATTATTATCATGGAATTTCTCACTTCTCAGCTTTCGCTGGGAAATATTCACCTATCGTGGGATGTAGTAATCACCAGGATTAGCCTCGGTAGTCTTATTTGCAATTTAAAAAGTTTCTTACAATTGAACATGTGCCAAGAATTACAAATTTTTGCAGTTGTATATATGTATTCGGGTGCAGGTTAAGTCTTATTAGACTTTGTGATAGTGACTTTGGAATTACTACTGTAGATGATATTACTATCGGGATCACTTGTGTTGCCTTTTGCTTCCATATGGCACATATTTCATTCGCCAGTTCTTGGTACTTGTTTTGTTTGTCGGTTATTGTTTCGACGAGATTATGTGTATTTGGGATAGCTATGTCTATCAAAAAGGTGTTCTTTGTTTTCTTATTCATAAAAGTTATGTCAGGTCGATTAAAAGTATTGTTTTGTCTGTAAGTATGCTGCGATTCTAGGACAGCTTGAAATTTTCATTCTCCAGTACATTGGCTAGTGTGTATTTATAATATGGACTTTTATCCTCAATCATTTCGGCTGCTTCTGCCGGTTTATTATTATTATTATTATTATTATTATTATTACAGTGGATTTTAAATTAAGGTACTGGAGCTATGGAGTACCTGCTTGTCCCCCAGGAGAGGGTTTAGTGGTAAACTGTTGTGGCAAAGATTTGAAACTTTAAGTTCCACAAATTTTAGGGAGTTTCTTGATTAGATGATAAGCTATTAGCTTCTGAAGAATGACTTCGTTCCACCTATTCAGAAAACGGGGAAAAAAATTACTTCTTCGAGACAGGCGACAGGCTTACAAGGCTATCGTCACAAATTCCAGAAATTGCCCCGCTATTACTTTAGTGGTTGTCTTAAGTGTTTAAAGCAGACGTTTAATAACTAACCTCTTTTGGAAAGACACCAAACCGCAACTTCTCATGTCGCTGACCCAAATTTACAATTATTTATTGTGTCAGCAGTAAAACAGCACTGGATTATGTTATTGAAAAAAACATATATTTACATTCAAGAAACGCTTGAGAAAGCAGCAGACAGAACAGCCTGAATCTCTGAGTTTTTAAAAATGGTACAATCGGAGCTAAAACTTCTATAAATAAAAGTCGAGGATGAGAATCGTGCATAGATAGAAATAACAGTAAATTCAGAATATAAGTGCCCGTTTTTAGTAAGCATTATAAACTATCATTTAGGCCTATAAATAAAGTGTTGCAAGAATAGTAACTTTTCGTTGTGGATTGTTTTGCTATTTCCCCTTTTCACAGAAAATATGAAATCAAGGGCCAATGTAATCATTCACTAAACTACATTGCATTTTACTGTAGAATCATTACCTTACGTTACATAAAACACCATATTTTACCTGTAAATTAAGATTAGGTTCTTACGTTATTCCCTGAAGACTTCATCAATTAAATGAGTGACAAAGAGCAGGCTTTGTGAAGACTGACAGGGCTTAAACTAAAACTTGAAGGGCCCAATTACAAAGTATTATACCATCAATGTTTTTTTATTTAATAAATTGTGGATTATGTAAGGATTGCCTTGGCTAAAAACTTTCTGAAATTAAAGAAACTAATCCTTCATTAGTTCCTACGAGTAATTGCACTTCCCATGAAGGCAAAATGAAAGCGACTATAAATTTGTCCTTGTACCAGCCATTAAAGCATATGAAGGAGTGGAGTTATAACTCCACTAATTCCTAAAATCGGTACTAGATAAAGAAGACTGGTCAGCTTCACGACTTTGCCTCTTTGTTACAGAGAAATAAGTTTCCAGTGATCATTTAAAGGGAAGCTTGATGGGCCCGAGTTTCGGCTTGGACATCTGGGGTACAGAAAATCTGCCCCATCTCGGAAATCAATCAACGAATCTTCTACCGTCCTGTCCGCAGATTAGTCATTATACCGACTGAGCTAGCCCGTCTCTGAAATTCCAGTTTCTTTGTTCAAATCATAATGTATTTTGAACATGTACACATGAGGACCTTCGTGGTAATATACGAATATTTCTACGTGTTTCGGTGTGAATCAAAATTGAAATCGCTCTTCCATTTCGGGTCGGTTGTTTTGATGTGACAGCTTATTACAAAACCCCAAAATATTCCTTAAGGTCAAATGTGATAATTACGGAACAATGCTGCAGGGAATTGCAATTAAATTTGGAAAAAGTGTCAATGTATCAGGGGCCTTTTTGAGATGCTAGTATTTCCTCAGCTGTTCAAGGAACTCCTCTTTATTTTCGAACTCGAATGGTCTCTGCAATATTTATAACTGTCCGCTGCTTGGACGAAATCTGAACCAAATGAAACAACTTTCCGCCCTCTTCTCCTATTTTTCTAAGATACATTTTAGTATTATTCGCACATGTGAGCTTAGGTATTCCACGTGGTTTCATTCCTTAAGTTTTCCCACTAAACGCCTGCCTCCATTTCCCTCCTTTCTCATATGTACAACATGCCCTGCCTATCTCATTCTCGTTTATGAACAA
>Ga0123354_10012419_pt1 | contig 13200 bp, 10 predicted proteins | sample TergutLab28metaG_2_FD_97872 | JGI IMG/M metagenome (GOLD analysis project Ga0123354, IMG submission 97872) | Labiotermes labralis P4 segment gut microbial communities from Petit-Saut dam, French Guiana - Lab288 P4 | ecosystem: Host-associated > Arthropoda: Insects > Digestive system > Gut ...
GGAGAGGGGGGGGGGGGGGGGGGGGGGGGGTTTTCCCCTGCGCCTAAAGTCATACTAGTTATAACAACAATATTGGAAAAACAAGGGGAAGGGTTTTTTCCAGGGGGGGGGGGGGGGGGGGGGCAGATGGGGGTAAAGTGGCCGGTGCGTGGCTTTGACCCCCCACTCCCATCTAGCGTCGAGGTTAAGAGTAGAGCCCTAGCCCTACTCCCACTGTTATATTGTCGGACTTTTTCAACGCTCCGTTTCGTTACGATATTGAACGACAATTTCCCCTAAGATATAGCGTGTAATGTACAGCTATAAATTCATTTATGCCCGTAAGTAACGTATGGCTGTCACTGAGACTAGTTTCACGAAACGCACAGTGGATGAAGTGGCGTGACCATCTGGAAGGTTCCAGAATTCAATGATCCGTACTTTTTCTTTCTTGATGTGGATGGGATATTTAATTGATGCAAAATTCGCTAACTAACCCAATCGTTAACTGCTGCTGGAATTAGTTAGAACTATCACCAGCGGTTCATATTTAGACTCCTGTGTGTAGGCCATATTCGGTGCTTTTTTTTTTTTCGGAAACGCTTTCGTAGTTACGAAACTGCGTATATTAATTTTATTGCTTAACTAGTACGAACTACCAAGACGAAATTTTCTTTAAAATATTGTTCTTTTTCTTAACGAGTTATTTATTGTGCACATAACTGAGGACAGTTAAGTAACAAATTCACTGATCAGTACTGGGATTCCTTTCGTATTTGTTCTGCCTGCAGATTAACGAGTATGCAACCCATCTACCACGCAAGTCGTGTAAGTTGCCTGCAAGGTAAAAAATTAATTAAAACCTGAGATACAAAGGCTTGTGTAGCTGTCTGAATCATCGAAACTGCAAAATGTCGTGTTTTGTTTTTGCAGTTCTGGTACCTTGAGTCATAAGCTAGTGGGTCTAGCACTGATGGGAACTGCGTAACGCATGCGTGAAATTATTTTCTTTGACCAAGGGACGCCCAACGCTTTCGGCAGGTCTAGAATTTTGAACAAAAGCTGCCGTTAAAACCAAAATTCACGTTTTATTTTTACTATTTTTTTCCATAATTGTTATGAACGGTGAACGCGCCGGACCCTAAGGTAGGCGAACATAATCTGACTTGTTAAGTACAGAATGTTTACCGGTGGTGATGTGAAAATGCATACCGGCACTGCTAAAACCTAAAACCTGATGTGTGAGACACGAAATAGTTTTTCGTTATGTATTTATGTATTATGTATATATATATATATATATATATATATATATATATATATATGTGTGTGTGTGTGTGTGTGTGTGTGTATGTATGTATGTATGTATTTACGATTGGTGTCAGCCGATCGAATAGAAACTGTGACTGAAGTTCCGGATAGAATGTAGGATCGTGTCGTGTCGTGTCGTCAAATGTGTAAGCTTTCTACAGGTTCTCACAAGGCTAGTAAGAATTACAAACTAATAATTATGCGGTTAGAAATGAATGATACATTTCTGTGCACAGTGTTCAGTAGCATCTGTATCTGCTTGAAATTTGCCATATATATTATCTTGGTTTATCCCAGCCCCCAGAATAGCATTTTAAGATACACATAATTTTCGTATATGATTTTTTTTGAACATTCGCCCTTCAGAAGGGTATTTGTAACATATACGTGATGCGGCTTTAGAATGTGGCGTTCTTTAGGTCGCTGTTTTGATGAATTGTGTTGAATATAAGCAATAAATTACGGGGTGTCAGTAGTAAAATCCCATTTAATGTATGCTTTTTATTTAAAAAAAAACTGCATCCTCTGATTTGTCCACCTGGCGTACAGTACATTTCTGTATCTGTGATCAGCAATTAACCATAACTTCGCAATGGGCGTTTTTCAGTGGCTCTGATTTCGACCCTGACCTGCTCTTTTGTCCCTTAACGTTCTGATTTTCGGAACTCGGCTACAACTAACGTACTGCAACATCGGGGAGAAATGTTTGTGACTTTGTGCATTTACGGTTAATTTCCGATCACGATTACGGGAATGTATTCCATGCCTGGGAGACCAATTAAAGAACGCGATTTCTAAGAAGTAAAAGGCGAATATTAAAAGACATTTTACTGCTGAGACTCAGTGTTTTTTTTTAATCTTATATCGAACCAAATTAAAATATCTATCTGAAACTCATTACTCAATTATTATACCAACCACTGCACATATATAAAATTTTGCACATTAAAACTCTTCACGACATAACATTACACAACACGGCATGCTGCCACAATATCCAACCGGTTCAGCGGAATTAATGTGACTTTTTATAGTGTGACTTTAGCAAGGACGATATGGCTCCCTGATGATGGTCCTAGGACCGAAACATGTCGGAGCGTTTTAATGTGTAAAATTTTATAAATTTTATATATGTGCAGCGGTTGGTGTAATAATTGAGTAACGCGACAACATGCACGGTGTAACAACGAAAATGTCTATCTGAAAAATCATATTTTATAGCCGCGCCCGTCTTATGTATAACTGTATGGCTTTTATTTAAAACGTTTTTAGCTGTTATGAATAATTACGGAAACACAAGAGAAAAATAATTTGACTCTGTCCGTGTGGATTGTTAGATATGCTCCCAGTGACAACAGTAGGTTTGTGACAAACAAAAATGTCTCTAAGTACGCCTGTTTATAATGACGAAGACTGCATTTAGCAAATGCTTACTGCACTGGAATAGACTTTGGCTAACGGTGAAGATATTAATAACGTTACTAAACCGGAGGTATCGAAATGCTATTCTACGTTAAGAGATGGCTGTGGGGCCAGATGGGCCAGCACGTGTGAGCTCGGTCGCGTGTATTATGCGTAACTTCCGGCGGATGTTCGCCGGTCGGCCTCTGCTCCTTGCAAATAGCAACAAACTGTTGTCACCACTACGATGCACGTGGGCCGTAAATAGGTTGCGAGTGGTAGCTGCTGTCGTGTCCCGTGGAGATCTGAAGTATTAATTACGTGATCAACAAGACAAGTACGAAATGCCGTCGTGTTTTAGGTATGTCTCTGTATTCCATCTCCAACGAATGTCAGTTACGTTTCTGTTGTGAAGAAGGGTGGAAAGGAGGAGACCACTTTAAAGACCTGGGCTTAGATTGGCGTGTAGAATTACAATCAATCTTGACGAATATGGTGGGGACTGGTGCAGTGAATTATTATGTCTGACGGTACGTAGCTACCGGTGGCTAACTGTTTGCAACGTGTAATTTGTTTACAGTTTTACTTTTATATTTTTATATCAAGCCTTATGGTTACCCTCTTGGGCTGGAACATGTAGCTTTTTATTAATAGGATATTCTTTTATGATAAATATAGTTGTGTCTTACGGTAGTGTTAGGAATTAATGTCTTGCTCAGGTGAGCAATCATTAGATTTTCAAAAGCAAATCTTATCCATGGAGTTCTCGTATTATTTTCTACTGGAGATACATACCAGATGTTTTCGAGTTAATTTAATTTTGATTCGTTTTAGACTGATGTGTACGTTACACGAAGTTCTGTTGTAGTTTGTCTCACTCGTCTGACAAGAGGCTCACAATGCAAGTTTTTTCTTCATATAAATGTACTTACTTTCTTACTTACTCCATGGAGCAGAGTCCTTCTTGACAAGCTAACAGGTTTTCAGCTAGTCAAGAAATTTCCCGAATTTTATGGAACCCGATGGTTCTTTACCGTAAGCACAAGTGCCCGACACCTGTTCCTATCCTGAGCCAGCTCGATCCAGTCCATACCCCTACATCCCACTTCCTGAAGATCCATCTTAATATTATTTTCCCATCTACGCCTGGGTCTCCCAAGTGGTCTCTTTCATTAAGGTTTCGCCACCAAAACCCTGTATACACCTCTCCTCTCCCCCATACGCGCTACACGCCCCACCCATCTCATTCTTTTCGATTTTATCATCCGAACAATATTGGGTGAGGAATACGGATCATTAAGCTCCTCACGATGTAGTTTTCTCCACTCCCCTGTCACCTCATCTTCGTATAAATATACATTCAGAAAATTCATACAAATTCATATAAATGTACCATCAGGAAATTTGAAACATTTTTCGATGTCACGTGTGCTTAAGGAAATACAAACGAAGTCATACACGACGTCTTCGCTGTTCAGACATGTGACGCCACATCGCAGAAGAACGAAGCTCTCAACTGCACCGCTTCGAATGCCCAAAAACTTGCAAAATAATGCATTTCTTTATTCGTAGTTAGCTTTGTTGAAACACGGTACACACTTATGCACCCGTTTCCTCCATAAGAGTGCGGTGAAGATGGGTGAAGTAAAGTAAAGTGAAGACATTGATTTCTCTAGGACATAAATGAACATTACAATCACGAACGAATTAAAATTAGCAAATAATATGATAGAAGTGTGCTAAATTTCAACGTTCGTCTGCGCAACCCATGTGTTCACATATGAACCATACTGAAACCTCAACTAGCTGTGCTCCGCCAGTACATCCATTTTGAAGTTCTAAGCTGCTGGCAATCAAGGTACAGCAGTAAGCATTATGACTGAGAGCCCGCATCATCCAGGGCAGCTGTTGGCTGCTTGCAACTGTTGTCAGAATCACTTTCAACATGGACAAGCGCCCGGCGTCAGTCTGTAGGTAGCTTCCCACCTGAGTGTGGTTGGGTCGGAACATGCAGACCTCTGGCGGTTTGGTCCGGTTTGGCAATCGCAACACTTTTACACATTGGTTTCTTATAACCGAAATGTTAAAGAATATGGCGTATCGAAGTATGAAGACAGTTCTAGAAAACATAAACAGGACAAACGGAGTTGGAAAAGTCGTTTCTAGGATACAGAGACAATACACTTAATGCTGTCCGAACATTTACAGAGGCCGGCGTAACAGATGGCCAAGACAGGTGCTCAAGCGGAAGTTCCTAGACTGTTAGATGAAGGGGAGACCGAGAGTTAAATCAGGCCCTTCAAGATGCTGCCGATAGCTTGATTTCAGGCTTCCGCCGCGAAGTAGATGAGAACTGCGCAGTTCTTGTGGTACGGATAGGTTGTCCCGAAACGTCGGTAACTAACTACCAATCTACAATGCCTAACATCCTGGAAGATTGAAACTCTGAATAGGTCTATTTATCTGTGAGAAGTGCAAACAATGAAGCTGCACGCTGTGCAACCTTCTAGGCCCTCTTGTTTCTTCTGTTGTATTCTGTCCATGTCCTATCTTCAGAACGGTCTTCGCGCACATCCTCATTCAATATTCCGTTACTGCCACAGACCGCTCGTCACTTCCACACAAAACAGCTGGTGATTTGAAGGCTAAATTTATGTACTTAAATCGTTAACTTTATTAGGTATCAGACAGAAAGGTAGAAATTCAGGTGCCAGGACAAGCAGTTTTCGAAATCAATATCTTGTTACTGAAAGTTACAAATTTGACAGTTCGGCTTAATGTTGCCGAGTTTCTTCTTCTGACTTCGTGTTTATAACCTGACACTCGTGCCTACACGTGGACTGCCCATCCCTTACCCCTCAGCTATTCCGTTCCTGAACCAAAGACCATTGTATTAGCTTGGGTTTACGTTCGTTTGAGGGTGCGGTCCCATAAACGTAAGCTTTTGTGACCATTGGCTATTATTGAATCCTTTTGCCTACATAACATGCCTGAAGTTCCATGTAGCCGGTACTGGGGAGGCTTGTTGGCAGTAGCATTACCATGGCAACTGGACTCCAAAGACATGGCAGGCGTTGCCATGGGAACTGGTTGCTGATGAGTGATGGTTGTGGCATAGGGGGAAATTCCATTATTGGGGGGGGGGGGGGCATTGGCACTGGCTCTGGCTCGTTTGTTGTCAATATAGCAGTCAAGTGCTATTTTATTGAATGTTGCTTAGAACTGGTCATGTAACGAACTGAATGGCGTAATCCTTTTTCACATCGAATGTTTGCTTACCTGGCCAATAAATTTCCAGACTTTAATGGAACCGAAGCTCCAGTGCTGTGTTCACAAGAACTCGCCACTGGATTGCATCATGTACTGTTGAATTTAAAAGAATCCTCTTCTTTTAAGATACATTTTAATATTATTTTCCATTTCTGTCAACTTTAGTTCCGTTCGCTTTAGATATTTCGACTAGAACTATGTAAGAACTTGTCAGATTCTCCTGCACGTGTTACCTGCCACGTCTGTATGTTGATTTGCTGTGGTGAAGAGCCTACAAATTAAGAAAATCCTCATTTAGCGGCTGCATTTTCTTCATTCTATCATTACTTGCTTTGTGTTAGTCCCATAGGATATGTTCTAGACAGCCACGGTGGATATGGTGCAACATCGTTTCAATTGTAAAGACCAAATTTTAACTTAGACATCTCGTTGTGTTTCATAGTACTGCAAATGGGTGTGTAATTCCCCGTTAGCACAACTGTTTATTAACATTGCTGTTAGTTCTTATAAATGCAATGGCGACATGTTTCGACCCATATTTAGGTCATCTTTAGGCGAAAGTTTATTAAAATAAATTACAATTGCATGCTTAACTTATATGTAACCGGACTGAGAACTCAGTCCATACTTAATGTATAATACATGTTGTTTATTGTAAAGTGCGAAGTTAGAAGCGTCAATATTAATATCAATAAAGTGTTGTGTTGATGGCAGTTACATACCAACTTGCAGACCAGATTCGGACCCATATAAAGTAGTTGTTAGAAGTTTAGTTGTTTTAATTTTAATACCAAGTTTTCAGACAAAACCTGGGAAGATAAAAGATTTCTAATTGAACATTAGCAAGCACTGCCTGGATTTTTCTGCTCTGTACCGCTGTGACTTGAACGCCGGAGCTTAATTCATAAGAAAAAAGCATATTTCTTGAAGGTGAACTTCTCATGAAGGCAGCAGAAACATGCAGATTTTATGTGCAGTAAAGATACAGCAGTTCCTGTACAGGTCTGGACAGGCCCCGAGGGTTGCAGGTCGTTGAGTCTCCCATAATTTCTAGACAGACGGCACATGAAGATGGTAAGGTTGTCAGGTCTACACACCGACCATCTTTAGCCCTCCCCCCCCCTCCCCCACAGGAAATATTCCTGGTACTCATATCTGTGAAAAGCCAGGTCGACCCCAGGGGCATAGTGCCGCCGGAAGGATTATATAAATGAAAAATTCCATTGTCACCATCGGGAATTCAACCCGCGAGCTTCCGGCTTGTAGCGCAGTGTCTAAGATTTTATATGAAGTGGTGTAGGTAATTCTTTAGCATAAAAAACTGCATAATTTTTGTCCTTTATCGTTTGAGTGAGAGTAACTCAACAGAGAGTAATAATTCTAATGACGTCAACATGAATTTTGTTTTTAGTTTGATGACATTAACTTTTCTTGAAAAATACGCGTTACAGATCGTAACTTACAAGTACTGTACGCTTAATTTTTGAATTGTACCATCCTCGTTGTGTGTAGTAACTAATAGGTAGAGTAATTACCGTCAATAACACAACAGTGTATATCTAATTGATGTTTTATTAGAGAATGACAAAAAACTACATGTTTCGGCCAACATTGGCCATCATCAGGTTTTTCATCCTAAGGATTTGTATGCTGTAAGTGTTATGTAAAGTATGCAGCCGTGCATCGATGTTGAGATCTCATCATCGAGGATTTTTTGGTTAAACATGACTTATAACCATGTTGGCCGAAACATGTAGTTTTTTGTCATTCTATAATAAAACATCAGTTAGATATGCATTGTTGTGTTATTGACGGTAGTGACCCTACCTATTGCTGTACGCCTTAGTTTTCACTTTTCTTCTCGTTAATTATTGTTTCCTTCGTGCTAAACACCGTGGATATCGCCTTTATTTCAGAATGATATGCGTTCTGACTTGCCACTTTAAAAAAAAAATTATTTTTCTGAAGGTTAAGACGTTCTTGGTTTCCTCTTCTTGGAAATAAACCCGTTATGTAAATTATGTAGGTTATTCGTCATTGGGCACATTATAAATAATGGCCTTTCAGAGTGAATAATAGCCTGCATAATATTTCGCACTGTGTACTGAATTTCGATCGTATGAATAATATGAACTGCACGCATTTATTACTGCATATTAAATATCGTGGCATTGATGCAGGTCTCCGAGAACCGTCTTCTGTCAGCAGGTGGTTATTACAGTGAGGTAGAAAGTTTGTGCTGTGCATTCTCGTTACCTCCGGCACACTTTTCTTACGTCATTTCTTCTCGCAAAATGGTGGGAGTAGTTCCGAGAAAGTGGTACTGTACATGTCAGTGTGAGGGTTTAAATAAACGAGCCAAGGAAGCGACATGTTTTCTTCCAGTCTTCGTGACTTGGATACCTTAATGCTTGTGCCGACCCCGCAATCAGTTTAGCAGCGTCTCGTTGATCTTTGTAACACATCGTCCTTTAGGAGAGAACTGCGCTCTTCTGGGTTATTACACAGCGAGTGGTGGTAATTTCTTACCGACGTTTCGGGACAACATATCGATCCCATCTTCAGGGGGTCAGGGGTAAAGAGCTTGACCCCTGAAGATGGGACCGATAGGTTGTCCCGAAACGTCGGTAGGAAATTACCACTACTCGCTGTGTAACAACCCAGAAGAGCGCAGTTCTCATCCACTTCGCGGCGGATGCCTGAAATCACGCACCACTTTCTGTAGACTGTAATACCTTGCCTTTCTCCATCACCTTCACCTACTCTGTCCAGGATACATAGCCTTTACCTCGTCTTAGAGGAGCGACGTGCTGATCTCTCCACCTAAACTCTTGACCATGTCACTATTTGTGTGTGCCGGCCTGGTCGTGCATGTACTGTTGCGGGCTAAAAGTTCAGTTCTGCCGTGTATGTTACTGTATCATCTCTGTCCCGCCATTTCTTACCGTTGGTTCTACTGGTAATAAGTGAAGAATCAAAACCAACTAGATGCTACTTATTATTTTATTGTACTTCTTATAGGCTCAACATGTTTCGGGCCCTACTATGCCCATCATCAGAAGCTCGCGACTATAATGCTGATTACCACATTGGTCGTTTCGTTCTTGGTTTGTTGTAGGTTGGAGGTTAGGTGCGGTTAGGCTGGAGTAGTGTCCGGGCTGCAGGCCGGACACTACTCCAGCTTAACCGTGAGTTCCTGATGATGGGCATAGTAGTGCCGAAACATGTTGAGCCTATAAGAAGTACAATAACATAATGAGTTGGCATCTAGTTGGTTTTTATTCTTCAGTTATCACAAAGATGCACGGTCCAACAAACATAAAAATTGGTAATAAGTTATCCATAATTTCAATGTAAAATGTGGAGATAATGTACCACAGTCGCGAAGGTTTGCAGTTCTCTGTTCGCTGACACCAATACAGTGTGTTATATGTGTAACGGAAACAGTATTTATGCGTGAGCTTGCTAATGTAGTCACAGTACATTTACATGTATACACAGTGCGTACCTTCATTCGTGCTGTGCTATTCGCGAAACATTTAATGGAAAGCTTACTGAATGTGCGGTGCCAACGTACATACACCAACCCAGTGCCTAACCACACACATATCCAAAGCCTAATGCGTCCTTCGTTGGTTTGTTACGCGAGCCTGTCACTAACAAGAAAGCTAAAAGCCCATCCGTAGTGGATTTACGTTTTATGTTTTCTTCTGTGTATGTTGGAAGCTGTAACTTTAGTTTATGTGAGTGCGTCGTGTTGACGCCTGTGATATAATGCAATGGGAATTCTGTAATGCGCGGGGTGAAAGAAGGACGATATGAGGGCATGCATTATGATTACGTTTGTTTGTTGACTTGCACGTGTCGCTTTGCATAAAAATAAAAGCTTTTCGAAGTGTTAAGTGAACAAAGAATTGTAAGAAGTTCAATAGTAGAAGAGAAACGAATACTACTATATCTGTTTTACATTAGTGGGGAAATTATTTTACGGACGTGTTTACATTGTTCGGTTGATTTGTAACGTATGAATGTTTGTAGAAGAGTTAGGTGTAAAGGAATGCAATTCAGAATAGCGCTGTTGTACTGATCACTTTGAGGCTAGTCTTAAAGACACGAGTCTGTGCTGCTGATGTGCTTGCCTCTTTGTTTTCAACTTTCTTCAGAATCAGCGTTAAAAAAAGCAGGTCCTATTCTCAGCCCCGGAAATAGAGGGCCGCCTTAGTAACATTGCGAGCGAAATTTATTCCACTGACTGCCAACAAATATAGGACCACGTGTGCACTGAAAATCGCGTGCATCCATGTAGGCCACTTTTGTGGATTAAAATGACGCTTATCTTGTATTTTGAACAGTACACCACCCAGCTTTATCATGTTAAATGCAGAGCAGGTGATTGAAAGAGGACGAAGACGACTGATGCTGCGTTTCATTGTTTCAGCACCGAGGTCCGGTGGCAGTGGTGGCACAAACAACCTGCCGCCAATCCTGTTTCACCAGGTGCACGGGGACAACATCCGCATCTCGCGGGACGGGACAGTGGCCAGGCGTGCAGAGAGCTTCTGCAAGGGCGTCACGTTTAGTAGCAGGCCAATCAAGGTGGCAGAGAAGGTCAGCTATCACTTTCACGTGCTTTTTTTTTTTTTTTCAGAAGTGGGTCACATGTTTGGAAATTCATATGTGTGAAGGGTGCATGAATTGTGTAGTGGTATTACTGGTTACTGGCACCTGTTAGCTGTTCAGTAACACTGACGTTATAAATGATACAAAAGCGGCGGGCATGTGGTTGGATACTACTGGCCTACTACTGTAGTTTGTGCGCGTGCAAGACGGTTACGTAAACTTCTGTTCGTTTATATATTTTTTTTATTTTTTGCCCTAAATTTCTCAGGCTGGCCGAACGTAGTTTGTCGCTTAGAAGAGCAATTTTAGCGTCCTTAGTACTCTCCCTACGAATGAAAGAATTTTATTCTTGCGGTTTTATATACGGTGAAGTGGCACTTTACATAGATAATGTGCCGTGGATAAAGGGAGAGTAGGAGCCTGTTTTAAGGAACTAGGATGATTATTTCGCCTGCTTTGCCGTAAGAAGTTCGACCCCGTCCTATACTGGCTCCTCGCCAAGACGCAGCACACCATTCTGACGCTAAGGACCGAAGTCGTTAGCGAGAAGCTTGTAGTCAAAACAGTAATTAGCTTTGAGGCGAACAGACACGTGTAGCGAGAAAGCTATCGAGGAATCTGGGGTTCGATTCCGGGCAGGAGAAATACAGTTTCATCTTCTATAAAGCATCCAGTTCGGCTGTGAGGCCCTGCTAGCCTCAAATAGATTCCGGGATTTCTTCCGCCGGGGGTATAGCAAGCGGGCCATCAAGCTCACAGCCCACTACCGTCTGCTGTCGAGATTACAGCTTCAGAACCTCAAACACCACAATTTGAATACTTTAGGGACTTTTACAACAGGGCACTGACGGGCCCGTTTGAACCTAACAGACAGGAAGTGACTGGAGACTGGAAATAAATTGCATTATTAGGAGTTCTGTAATTGTGTACTCGTCACCGCATGTTACCAGAGTGGTTAAAATTGAGGGCGACGAGACGTGTGGTGGATGTTGCGCGCGTGACGGAGATGAGAGGGTGTATTCAGGATGTTTGGTGGCAAACCTGAAGCGAAGACCGAGGCGTAGGCGGGCGGACAATATTAAAATGGAGTTTACATAAATAGGATGTAAGAATGTGGACTGGATTCGTCTGACTGAGGATAGGGGCCAGTGGCGGACTTCGTGAACACTATATTGGACTTTCGGATTCCATAAACATGGGTAATTGATTGAATAAGTGAGCAAACATCGGCTTTTCGTGAGGGACGATGCTTCATGTGGCCATCTCTCCATATTTTCATGTTTCGCGGTGGCTGTTGGGACTGGATCCGCTTGTGCAATTTCTCCTTTCCATCTGTTACTTAGTTTTTAAGGAAATGACATCATGTTCGTCCTTGTACACTCTGGGTTTAATGTAATCGGACTCTGATGTAGGGATTACAGTATGTATCCTGCCGACCTTCTGTCTAGCTCCGGCCGAACTTTATTACTCCATCACATCGGCCATTAATGGCTGTTCCGAGTCTGACGTAGGCAAAGGCAGTAAAGTTTCGTCTCGTTAAAACGTGTGACGTATGTCATGTTAATGTTTGGCGACTAATGAAGTGCTGATGTGCAGAGTGTAATGACTGGATGTAAGATTTATGAATAAGTAGGCTCTGTCGGCGAGTTGACCGTAGGCCGCAACGTGCATGCTTCTCCGCAGTGTAACACACCCAGGTGGTAACACAGATGAACCTTTCAACTCCAGCAATCCAGCCGTGAGAACAGTTACATCCGCATTTTCTCTTTGCACCTCTATGTTCTCTTTTATTCTCTATTTCTGTCATTTTTATCTACGACTTACGACTGTATTTTATTACGTTCTTTTATTTCGTTTTCTACGCCCTTTTTTCGTGGTTCTGGCCAAGTATGCAGGGTATTAGGTCACATAGTTGTACGTACATCAAGTTGGTTAAACCGTCTCACTGGCGTTAGCCCTTTCTAAGACTGATAGTCATCTAAATTGTATAAAGTGTGAGTTCCTTCCTCACAGAGGACAAACTCGTTTCGGTTACAAAGACCAGCCGGATAATGCTGTCTAGTCATGTGGTCAGAATTAGTTGTGAAAAATCATACGTGAAAGGTAAAAGGTAAAGTTTACCGTATAATCTGCCACAAAGGCCCAGAGGGGGAGTAGGGGTATGGCTCTACTCTTTCTTTAATCTCTGCCCGAGTTGGTGGTGGGTGATCAACGCCACGCACCGGGGGCTTCACTCCACGAAGAGGTACCCGGTACCAATTGTAAAGGAGGCTGTGTGGGCCTCAGGGCCGGTCTGAACGGATGTGGAAAATCCCACCATCACCGGGTTTCGATCCCCAGACCGTCCAGCCCGTGTCGAGTTGCTATACCGCCTGCGCTGTCCCGGTCCACAAAATGGCACGTTGGCCAAACACATAATTATATCGCGTGGCAGAATGCAGAGTTTCTCAATTTAAGCTTTTTTACAGCCTTTCAGTCAAGTAGAATTTTTTTTTCTTTGGAATAATTGTAATACTTACACAGCACTGCCCATGTCCCCCCCCCCCCCCCCGGGCTCGACCTGTGGGGGAAATTAAACAAACACACACATTTCAAAATCGTTTTCGCAAACCCCAAAAA
>Ga0123354_10012420_pt1 | contig 13199 bp, 8 predicted proteins | sample TergutLab28metaG_2_FD_97872 | JGI IMG/M metagenome (GOLD analysis project Ga0123354, IMG submission 97872) | Labiotermes labralis P4 segment gut microbial communities from Petit-Saut dam, French Guiana - Lab288 P4 | ecosystem: Host-associated > Arthropoda: Insects > Digestive system > Gut ...
GTGGGGACCCGTTGCGCTGACCACGTGACACCCCTCTATCCGCAAAACTTGGCACTAACTTCGCCGACCGGCGGCGGCCGCTCTGTCGGTATAGTTCGCGTGCGGACTAAGGCCACGGAGTTTGTTTGTTTTGTCAACATTTTTCCCTTTAGTTGGTGAGTCAAGGGTGGAAAGCAAAACAAATATGATGTAAATTAAAACATTAGTTACCTTGTTTCAAAGTATCAGCAATTGAACATGGACAAATCCTTGTCCAAACATGTCATGATCCTGTACGTATAGCTCAGATTGCCATTCATTTGTGTCTACAATACTTCACAAATTTTTTTCCCCAAAATTTTGCAGTTAGAAATGTGGATGCATGATTTAGCCTAGGATTTAGGAAATGGTATGGAAATATCAGCGTACTTCTGTTTGTTGTGAATATTAATAATACTTGTACAAATATTACCATGTGTACACGGCATTCAGTTTAATTCATGGAACTACAGGGTGTAAATACACATTGTAGAGCACACAGTAGTAAATACTCACCTGAGAAAAATGTATTGAGTATAAGTTGCAGTCATCTCTACATTACACAATTATGTCACATATTATATTTACACAGAGCTCACTTATGTAGAGAAAAGTTTATAGTACTACATTTTTCGGTTCTTCGTGCCCAGAGCTTCTGCAGTCTCCCTTCCAACTACTGGCAGTTCACTGGATTTACAGTGTATGACCAATACCTAGCCAATGAACAAGCAGCATCCATAAGTAACATGCTAATGCACTGTTCAAAGAATATGGTACTCCCCTGGTTCCTCATGGCATTCCATTCCTTTTCTTCATCAGTCACTGATATGTGCTGTGGAATTTTTAAAGTACTGCTTTGTTGTGTTGCGTATTCCAGTTAGTCGCTCAGTGTGGGCTGAAGAGCGAGCAGCAGTACATTGGGAGCGAAAACGTCAGGAGTATGTTGAACAAGTATACTCCCAGTTGAAAGTTGAACTGCACAAAGAGGATAGCAAGCAGAGGCATTTGAAATCTTATTACCGTATTCCAAGTGCTTCAGATCTAGCAATGATATGTTCTGGTGACAAATTGTGTGAGATTTTGGAAGTGGCTTCTGATCCAGCATCAGTGGAGGTACTGCTCTTTAGGCATGTTTGCAAAATTTCATAAAGGACTATTAGCTTCATCATGTCTATTTGTCTGTGTGTGTGTCCATCTGCATGGAACATCTTAGCTCCCACTGTAGGGATTTTTGTGAACTTTGATATTTGAGTATTTTACATGAAGACCTATGTACAATTATCATATCTCACCGAATTCTTCTCAGAATGAGAAATGTTTCAGACAAAAGTTGTAGAGAAAATCAATACACACGTTTGATGTTCAGTAACTCTCTTCTGAAAATCATGTCATTTATGAGATATACAGCACTTGTGCATTGCATACTAGATAGCTAAGGCTACAAACACACACTTGGAATATATAATACATATTGCTTTTCCACAGCAACAACAGTTATGTAAACGAACTTCAATGTTATGTTTATACATATTTTGACTGTCTTGTTAGTTCATAAATTTGGCAGTCCTTTGCATGGTTGTTTAAATAAAGATGAAATCGGTATGCACTCAACAAAAATTTGCACTTTCTATTTAAATTCATTGTGGTGTGGAAAGTTAATTATCTTAATTGTCATTTGTGGACACTTCTGTGTAGGTGCTGCACTGCAATACAGATAGATGCATGTGACAGAGAATTTGGAGTGCAGTGGTACCTAGACAGTATAAGCCAGATCTGTAATTGATTCTGCTTGCATTTATATGTGGTTAATGCATGTAATGGAATTTGGGAATTTTGTTACAAAAATACTATACACACATGACCAGGTTGGTATTTACATTTCATTACCTGGTTTATGAAAAATGTATTATTTTAACAGAAAAAGATAAAAGTATGAAATAAATGGCATTTTGTGAGATATAAAACAGAGAGCATGCAGCATGTCTTAAAGATACGGTAAACATCCTTGTTTTTTAAATATACAAAATTAATTTCCAGGGGTGTTTTTACATGCATTTGCATATGAAAATGTAGGTTGTTTAAATGTTTATGAGATTTTAAAACATTTACAATTAAGACTTCCAAGGACACCAGTGAGAATTGTATATACTACATTATTGAGGACACCCTTTCCAGTCTTGTTGACTTCTTTCAGACAAGCATATATTTTGTTAGACCTTTTTAGTAGGTGATATAATATGCACTGTTTTTTTTTTCTGTTGGGGGATGATCAGGCATTGTTGAATGAGGAGCAGAAAGTTGCTGTAGCTGAATACCAGAGGAGTAAGCGTGAGAGTGTCCAGCGAGAACTTGAAGAAAAAGTTAGAGAGAAACTTAAAGAGACACCTGCAGACTCACGCAATGTTACGCCACTGTTTAAAGTACGCTGTGTGGACCCTGCTGTTCCCATGTCAACTCGGTCAGCTGTGCTTTCTGTGTGGCGTCCATCAGAAGATGTAATGCAACTGCTGAAAGAGGGCATAACAGTCACATTGTTCAATATTGGTGCAGTAGGGGTCAGGTAATCATTTTAAAAATAGCAGGTTATTTATGGATACTATTTCATTACTTGACACATTCACACCTAGACAGCTTCATGCCAGTCTGTCTGCACCAACCAACCATTTTGTAGTGGCATACATTGCAGTTCTCATTGTTTAAATAAGTGTAATGTACAGTCTGGTCTCTCTGCCATATTTAATTCAAAACTGATCATCTTGCTCTATGTCAGTTGTAGGATTTAAGTACGACTGTTGGCTGTTATCAGCACATTAGCAAGTACCATCATATGCTCAGAGTTCCACTAGTCATTGCCACATAGTTTCATATGCTTATACTGTCAACTTTAGGGGCCGGGATAACTCAGTTGGTATAGTGACCCCCACTACGGGCTGGAGATTCCTGGGATCGAATCCTGGTGGTGGCAAGATTTTCTGCACCCATCCATACCGGCCCTGGGGCCCACCCAGCCTCCTACACAGTGGGTACCAGGTCTTTCCCGGGCGTAAAGCAGCTGGGGCGTGCCGTTGACCACCCACCCTCATCTAGTGCTGAGGTTGAAGGAAAAGTAGAGTTATACATCTACTCCCCCTCTGGGCCTTCATGGCCTGTTCTAGGGTGAACTTTATCTTTACCTTATACCTTTTATACTGTCAACTTTTCTCACAGTTTATTGCAGTTTAATGTAATATTTTTGTGAATATAGTGTCCAGGTGATGTTATGTTCATGACATTTTACTGTCTTTCAAAATGGAAGACCAGTCTTCAGATTTTGCATATATCAGGTATAGACAGTTTCAGGTTGGTTAATTATTTGAAGTAAGAGAGAGTTGTTGGCCTGTATATGTTACTGTCTGGGGTGACCTGCTCAGTTAAATAGGATATTGTCAGATAGTGATGAAATACAGTAAGTGCATTATAATGAGGGTTTGTAATAACATGAAAAACTGTTGTCATAGTGAATACTCATTTTAGCCATACATGTCTCTGACAATAAATATCCTGTCCAATAACAAACAGATGCTCTTATGTATGTTTAATTGTAACTAGTGACAACACATAATTCTGTAAAGAATTTTTAGCTATTGGGAGTCAGTCATGTTGGTAAATTAGAAATCAGTTCACCAGTGGACAACTACTGTACACGTGTCATAGCAGAGGGAATTCCTATATGGTACACTGCCAACATTATGGTATGCATTGACCTAACATGGCATTACATCAGTATACCAGTGAAGAAATGTGGATGCTGTAAACATGTATCAATGTAATTTTACTCATAGAGTAACAGTTCACTGTCCTATTCACCACAAGGAGACTGTGCTTCAGTACTACATTGTTAAAACTCAGTGACTAGCACGCAGTTACAACCAATGACAAATGAGAGCTTTGTCAGCAAGAGTGGGAAAAGGAAGGTTGCAATATTCCTGTGCATTCTTTCACTCCTGTGAAGGTCACCCACCACCTGTGTACATGGTCGTTATGCTGTACCAACTGCCATTGGTGCTGCAGTGTCAGTTTCCTCTTTCCCCTCCCTCCCTTGGCAACACCAGTTACAGACAGAAGAGTGGATTTCCAGGCCCTCTCCACCCTCTCAGTGCTGGGGCCTGGCATATTTGAAGGTGTACTGTCCATTACAGTAAGAGTAGGCTTATAACTTCTTCTCTGGGCGAAGGTGGCACATAAATTAGGATTTTATAACACGGCAGCAGCGTACAGTCTGTGACTATGATGACTTAGCTGAAAGGAGTGTTGCAGAACATTGTATAATGACTGGTGAGAGAAAGTGTCATGAAGTGGTAGAAGATAAGTATGTTGTTTGTGGAAATTATTTACTTTGCCTCTGAACTGTTCTTACTCAGGCCACACACATTTAACAGAAGATTGCTTTATGAGCAAAAGCATTTGCATGTATAGTATAAATATGATCTGCTTATCAGGTGACCAACAACTGCTGTTCTTATACTGGAATGATGCTTGAATTGAAGTGTAATTATTGCATGTTTGCAGGAATGGAGATCTTAAACTTTCTGCTGGGAGGCAGACCATTTACCGGCCATCTTCTTGTCTTAATTATGACTTCCATGAACGAAGAGTGATGAGATTAAGTGAAGTCACACGTACAGATTTCCGACCACCATTTGGAGAGCTGGATGTTGTAGGAATGGTTGCATATATTGGTTCATCACTACCAGGAAATTCTGGCTTTCAGACAGTGTATTTGGCTGATACAGATTTTAACATCTTGGGGCTGGCTTTCTGGGGTGGTGTGAAGGTACTTGTAAGTTGGAACTTTTCATGTGTATGTTGGAGATGACGAGACATTAAAGGCTTTCATTCTGTTATTTACATTAGTGACTAATACTGTTACTGCATGTGTACTCTGAAGTCATTTTCATCCAACTGCTCACTTACCATACTATCAGATTTGCACTAGGACTACTCTAAACAATTAGATGTTTGTTTGTACATATTGCAGGTTATGATGCTTAGTTGAGCACTGTGCCTCTTGTTTTGATTTGTGAATTGTGCACTTCTTTTCTTCTCTATTCTTGCCACTTTTACTGTGCTATGGGGGATATAAATGCATTGTTATTTTCAGTCCTATTGCTCAAGCTAATGCAAAGAAGAAGCACAAGTTACAAATGACTTACATTTTTAAAAAATGGGCAATGACAGCACTGTAGAGAATATGAAATGAAGCTCTGTAGCTGTTATGCTGACAGCTGCCTGGAGTGCTGGAAGCCCTGTATACATGTCTGAGGAGAGTACTGATTGTAATATATGGTTAATCTTTAGTATGTATCTTCATGAAGAATGTGAAGACTCAATCTCTGGTTATGACTGTAGGTTTGGAAAAGAAGAGTTTGCATGTATTATGTAAGTGGATTTGAAGGGAACTCACCTGTTAATTGCACATAATAATTTGTCAGCAATTTGGGTGGGACGAAGTCCTTAAACCAAGGGCACTGGTCATGGCTAGCAACCTGCAGTGGCGTCATGGTGCAGCTGTCCATTGGGTTCCATGCGCTTATGTCTCAGAGCTGTCCAGCTTCTCATTAAACCCATGCCAGCCACACCTTCAACAGGCACTTGCCATGCTACGTCAAGAAGTTGGCCAGCAGGTATAACTGCAATTTTTTCAAAACATTAAAATTTATTTAAAAATATAACTAACTTGATTGTGCAGTCTTTGTTTGAATATTTGATAAACAACTGGTCAAGAATTTTCTTTGTTCTATGGACCTGGAATGTTCACAACATAATCCACTTCATCATGTACACAGTATTGTATTTTGTTACTCTAAGATCCATATTAATATTGCCTTGTGCCATTTAGTTTCTTGAGTTCAGGTTTCCTGAGAAACATTTTGTATGCATTCTTTACTTCTCCTATGTATGCTGCTTGTCCCACTCATATAATCCTTGATTATTTAATCACTCACACTAAGGTGAAAGGGTGCATGTAATAAAGATCCTCATACTGTTTATGTAACTCAAGGGTAATTATTTTCAGTACATTGTTTCTTGAATTCCTGAAGTCCAAGTATTCTTAAATTCCTGTGTTCAAAGATCCTCACTCTGTGTTCATCCTTTTGAGAGTGAGAGACCAAGTTTTCCACCTTAACAAAAGCCCAAGTAAAATGATAGGTGTTATGTTTAAGTTTTTAGGGTTTTGGGGTCACATTTAGGTAGAGGACATGAAGGTATAAGGTTTTAACTGAGTAGCATCAAACATTTACAAAATTTAATCTCCTTAAATTTTATCCTTAATGTTGTATAGATTGGTTTTTACCATTCCAAAATACCCACTTTGCCTCATTTTGTAGATTTATTGCTAATTGTGTATTGTGATTTTGTCTCATATTCCATTGACAAGACACTTTTTAACACATATTCAGTAAACTGTGAAAAGATGTTATGCACATTTAGCAGAACATTTTGCGTAGAAGTTGTGTGAAATCAGTCACCTGTGCAGGGGAAGTGGAGACACAAAAATAATTTTGTTTCATGGGATTGTGGCTAAAACGCTAGGGATGTTTAACACAGGGGTGTTGTTTGTTTGTATGCTGTATTAAGATGTGGTGAGTGATAACGCAAGATGTATATTGTGGAGGTACCCTTAAGTCTGTTTCCTAATAAAACTTCCTGTAATTTATCAATATTTATGTATCCTACTTGTTCATGCAATTGATTGTAAGGACACCTCCTGATTGTTTAGTTTCTCTCTGTTTCTGTACCCTTACTTTAACCAGATGGCTCATATTTGGCCAAACAGTCTCTAAACTGTACATTCTTCATCTGTTCTTTGCCTTTGCTTGTTCTCTTTTAGCTACCTCATTTCTTCATTTGGCTGTTACTCTGTTACCAACATATTCCACAAAAAATTTAACCTTTTTATCCTATTGTTGCATCTGTTTCTTTGATAGAAATGAGTTTTTTTTTTTTGTGTTAAGTGTGTTCAGACATTTTAAAATAATATGAAGACCATAAATATTGTTTGTACCTGTACGTTGTAAGCATGAGATGGAATTGAGTGGTTGTCATCATGTCTGCCACATGGGAAAGTCCTCTGGTACTGGTACCCATCAATAGACTGAAACTTTCCGGCCATGTCTGTGAAGAGAAAAGTTCCCCATAACTCTAGCAGGAATTGTACGCCAGTTGTTCAGATTACTAGAAAATAAACCTTCTGAGTCTTAATTATTTTACTAAGGTAAAAAGGGTGATATGGATAAGACATATATTATGTATAGTGAAAACTGGTGGAGTTGATTAAAATGGGTGATATGAATATTACATACAGGATACATAATAAAAAAAAGGTGGAGGTAATTAAATTATTATGTTGAATCTACCCTGTTTTTAGGATTTTGGTGCATTTGCTGCTGCATGTGAAGATAAAGTATCAGCACTACTACGTGGATGTACATCTCCATTGCCCAGGATGGTTTCTGGCTACAGAACTTCATCAGCTTCTGGTGACACTCCCCAGACTGGTGTTAAACAAGGTGGCCTTAGACCTCCTTTGAGCAGGATTCCAATAAATTCTCCTAAAACAATTTCACCACAAGTGGCCTGTGCCAAAGAAAGAATGCCCTTGCTGTCGTCATCACTGCACATACCCCAAGCCACTGTCACTTGCAGTCCAAATGTGGTAACCAACAGTATACAAACTGAACGAAGGTTACATAAGCTGGAGCTGTATGGTGAGCCACCACCTCTCTCTCCACTATTAGCGATGCCAGTTACACCTGCCCTTCGTAAGGAATTCCATGTGCCATTAAGGAAAGGATGTCCTGTTAGCAGCACTGATAGTTCTCCACTAAGTTTGAAGCGTGATCCTGGTTGATTCCAAATAATAGTAGTTAGGTTAAATTAATTTGTCTAGTAAATAATATGAGCAGTAATCAAGCGTATTTAGCTGTATGATATTAAAAAGTGCTGTGATAAGATATATGTTGTATTTGAAAAGTCTTATTAGCCACTGTTATACCCCATTTTATACCACTAGAATAGTTGCATTTTGAGATGATTTTTATTCCAAATATTGGTGCAAAATTATATTTCTGTTTCTACGAACTTCTGGAGCGGGGTCCTTCCTGGGAAGCTGGTAGTTCCTCAGCCTATCAATCTTCCTGCATTGTATGGGACTTGATTTATGACTGTGTTCACAGGACCCTTCCCCTTTACTGTTTTCCAAGCCACATGAATCAAGTCCACAATCTCCCATCATATATTAGATCCATTGTAATATCGTCTGCCAATCTATGCTTGGGGCATCAGAATAGTCTCTTCCACCAAAACCCTATATGCATCTCTCTCTTCTGTCATGCTTGCAACATGCCAAGTCAATCACATTCTTGATTTGATCCTCATAATTATATTTACCAAGGAATGTGACTTATGAAGCTCATCATTGTGAAATTTTCTCTGTCTTCCTGGTACTTCTGCCCCTTTTTCAGTTCTACTGTAGTGCTGTTTAATGTGTCACTTCATTTTTATACATATTTGTTGCAGTTCAGTTCCTTCATTAAATTAGATACATCACATGGAATAAAATATTAATTTCTGAATGTTGAGATACTGTCAGTGTCTGAATCAGGATGGGCTGGAGATCTTACATGTATGCAGGGCTGGCAGCATATGGTATTATGTTAAACGTAGACTTCTTTTATTTAAAACAATGTTAGGGGCTCTTCCTTTGGCACTCTTGTAAAAATCAACAAATTTTGCTATGTTAAAACTTAATTTTGTTGCCAAGAAACTTAAAACCAGTACTGATTTCCATTTTATGGCATCTCACTATTGGTGCCTTTCTTTTTGCTACTGAAATTAACCTTGTTTGCCCAGATATAATGTGCACTTTAATTAGAAATATTGTATGAGATATGTGTTACAAATAAAATGAATAGTTGCCAGTACGGCCAACATTTATTAAGTGTTAAACATTTTTGTAAGTCTTGCACTGAGTTTTGTTGTTTGCAAGTTTACAGACATTCTTGAAAGTTTATGCTTGGTAATATACCAGCTTTTTTATTGGCTATTGTTACACAATTTATTGAAAAATGTCTACATGCTGATGATTTGTAATCATAATGTGGAAGAAAAGTAACTTAAATAAACATATAATACCTGTCAGAATTGATAATGTTGGCAGATATAATGTACGTTCCGTTTTTCAGGATGCATATGGAGGAATAAAGTGCATATGTTTGGGCAAATAGTGAAGCAAGTTCTTACACCTTTCATGTCCTTGTTTTAATAATTAAGCTGAAATATGAAGAAATACCTTTGTCACCAAAACACACCAAACACTGTTGATACTGGTGGATGCAGGTTAAATGTGTAATACTAAATAAATAATGTTAATTTATTTGATTATTCTGTGAAGTAGTCTTAGCTTGCCATTTCCAAATATTGATCTACAAACCAGCAGTGGCTCTGCATTTATGTTTATACCTGTACCATTCTGTAGACAGTCAGAGACTAGATATGTTGAAGCTCTTTCAGTGTGTCAGTGTACATTGCAGCAGCATCTTCAAGGTGGGTATGAGGTGTGAGGAGGTAGTGAACTGATTACATAGGTCCCAGCAGGGGGCAAAGGTGCAGCTGTGGAACATGATGATGTGCTTTGGAAGGGACCATGTGATTAAAGATTGGCAGAAAAGAGGTGAAACCAGTTTTCATTCAGTTTGTATCCATCTCCTTGACTGTAGTTGTGAGAATATTTCAGTGCCTTGCCTGGTGTGGTGGGACATAAACTCTTACCACCTCCACATCTTCAGGGAAGCTATGAAAGCACACATTCCCACACGTTCCACTGTGAAAATGAATAAAACTTATCAGTACATCCATTTCCTCCTTCCATCTCACATTTACTTGGGAATGATAAGTGTAATGAACCATGGAACGTTTGAACAGCTTCACCATGCATTACGGCTAAAATCAAAAAGCTAAGTTAATTGTTAGACACAGGTGGTGAACACCTAAGGAAAAACATCCCTTATGCAATTGTAAGTTGTTATAATACTGACCCTTAGAAAAGGTATATGCATAAGTTAACCCTTTGGTGCTAAGTACTGTAGGTTTTTAACATGCAGTGTGATGCTCCAACTTCACATGTTGACTGATGGCCAAATATGGCTGCTCTTAAACAGCACTTTAAATTTTGGTCTGCTGCAGATCACAGATCACACTTGGCATTCCAGTGCCAAAGGGTTAATTTGGAAAAGTTCCTAACTGTAGTGAAGTGTTTCTCTTTAGAGGTAACAGAACTGAAATCCAGAGACTGTACTGTGTATATGTGGCTTCTCTTTCCCTCTCTCCAGTTTCATTTGAACTTGACCTACATCAGAAAATAAAGTCATATTTATATCTGTTTTTGACAACAGACAGTTTCACAGTATAGTAGATCCCTGTTTAATGTGTTCCTTCCTTCAGTTTTAATTATCTGAAATCTGGATACATTTTTCATCAGAGAAGCAGAGATTTTTCTCTGTACCCTGTCAAATAATTAGGGACATTACATTCTGGGGCAAGGAAAGAGACATGGGAAAAATATGCTGAAGGCCATAGGGTTTCAACACTTCTTATAAATAATGCCTTATCTGCCATATACATATTCAGTAAATGTCAGATGAACACTGCACAGGTGGTGGCTTTAAAAGAATGAATGCTTCTTTTATTCTGAGCCCTTAGTGTTGCAATGATACTCCAGCAACACCACTCTCATATTCTTTGGGCTGTGTTTTAGATAATATATTGTGGTACAGGACGCTAATTTTATGAAACATTACGCACAGGAATAGAATTTAGATGGTTTTTTTTTTAAGTATGTATAATTTCGAAATGTACATATTTTGTTTTGTGGATAATTTTAGAAAAAAACCTGTTATATTTTTCCCACAAATGAACAACTGTACCAGTGAAACGCTAACTGCCATGAAGTGATGGTGTTGCAAAGAAGAGATGAATTGTTGTGTTTACTTGAATTTGCAGTCTTGACTTCCATCTTGTATTGTGCACTTGTTAACAGGGGTTCTAAAATGTGACTAATAATGAAAGCAGTCTAACCCCAGTCATTTCAACTTTGTGCAAGGGTTGATTGTTTTTTGGTACATTTTGTACAAAGCAAGAAAATTACACTACACCAGGACCTTGACATGGTTCAGGTTGGCTGTGTATGAAAATTACAGACCAAGTATAATTTTCTGAAGCAATATTAGAAACTATTTGTCATGAACGATCTGATATAAGCTGTGATTGCATCAATATTGCTGAAATAACCATCCTTCAAGACAATGTTAAAAATTATATTATGAAGCCTGCTTTTATTTTTGTTCCTTAAAGAAACCCCCGCTGCATATCCCTTACACTAACTTTAACAAGAGTATTTCTTAGAACGAAAGTCGGTATTTGTATATTAAAACAACAGTGGAAGCTTCAGCTGGAGGTCTCAGACTTCAATAGTGAGACTTTTTTTTGTAGACTTTGCCACATCTGGAGGATGTCTGGTATACTATTAGCACCTGTAAAATTAAACCAACAAAGTTTCAAGATTTCCTGTTGGACTCTATGACCCTTTAAGAGAGGTTGTTCCTAAACGTCGGTTAAAAGCTACCCAACTATGCCGCGGAACAACGCAAAAGAAAGAAGCCTTAAACTAAATCGGCGAATGCCTGGAATCCTTAATGCATTGTGGTTCATTTCATTTTTTTGTACACACCGCCCAAACTAGAGTGAGATTCTCATGTTTGAGACGTATAAGGATAACTATTTGCAAATTTTAACGCAAAATGGAATGTAATACAAGAAAAGGGAAGTTAATTCATGCGACTACGATTCCACCTTCCGAATGTTGTGTTTTAATCTCAAAATCTTTAGTATTTTTTGAGAATGTTGTTTTTCATACAAATAAAAGTTTTAACATTGACTGCTAAAGCAAAAGCGAATTTTTTACAAGTAGGGGCTTCTGCTCCTTTGCAGTTTGTTGCCGATTGACTTTATTTTCTGGGATAAAATTTCCCTCCACTGAGTGGAGACCTCTTTGTTATTTCGATCTCCATGCACACCGGTCAGTGTGCGCTTGCGTATACGAAGTTGTTCCGCCAGTTTGACTTTTGCATGTTGTCGTTCAGGTTCGCTGTTGTGTTCTGTAGTTGGTTCGCCGTTACTGAAACCGAAGAAAAGCAGAAAAGTGTTGCGTATAGTGTGACATAATGGGACGTGGGCAGTGTTAAACTTTGTGTTCTCAAGTAATCCAAAACTACTTTTTACCCGAAGGACAAAATATGTGATTATGGATATCTTGTTGAGTGTCACATGAAACTCGAGAACTTTTCCCATATATAAATAAATAATCCGTATTATACCGTATTGTATTACATCATAACTGTGTAGAATGGGTACATGTTCAAAGCAAGAAATTGACTTGTCTTGTGGAGTTTCATGCCCACAGTACTTCAAAAGTTCTTTTGCCAGATCTATGGCTGTTGACTGCATGAACCAAAGTAAATCATTCGATAATGCTTTTCTGGACAGGCCTCCTGCTTGTGAAAAAGGTGCTAGTTATCACACTGAAATTGCAGCAGTGCGGACTTCATCTTCTAAGGTTAGTAAGAGTAATTTTAAAACTATTCGAGGAATAGCAACATTATGCAAAGGAAATGCAGTGTTGCAAAATGAATGTGATTTGCCTTACATCACAGCCATTAGGAACAATAGAGCTAGAAGTCAAATCATTGATGCTGCAGAACTTTGGAAAACAAAACAGGTACTTATAAAATGGTTTTATTAACATGAAATACATAATGTTGGAGACCATTTTCATCAAAGTGTCATTTCCTTTTATTCTTTGGTGTATATTCCAGTTGTATTAATTAAATTACAGTGGTTTTTGTTAGGGTTGATAACTGTAAATAAAGGTATATTTATTATTCCAACTTAATGCACCAATATCAATTAATGTTAAAATCCAATAATTAAAACATTAAAATTGTTATTATCTTAATCTCCTACATTCTAACTGAACCCGAGCAGGAAGCACAACGCAACCACAGCACAGGAACATAACAACATGTACTTATAGACCAGCTGCCAACGTACAAAAAAGTCATATTTAGTAGCTTTATTAGGTTCAA
>Ga0123354_10012423_pt1 | contig 13199 bp, 10 predicted proteins | sample TergutLab28metaG_2_FD_97872 | JGI IMG/M metagenome (GOLD analysis project Ga0123354, IMG submission 97872) | Labiotermes labralis P4 segment gut microbial communities from Petit-Saut dam, French Guiana - Lab288 P4 | ecosystem: Host-associated > Arthropoda: Insects > Digestive system > Gut ...
CTACTTGAATGAAAAAAGTAGCGGTTCCAGGTCTAGAAAACAGAGATTAACGGCTGTGGGGACCCGTTGCGCTGACCACGTGACACCCCTCTATCCGCAAAAGTTGGCACTAACTTCGCCGACAGTCGGCGGCCGCTCTGTCGGTATAGTTCGCGTGCGGAATAAGGCCACGGAGTTTTTAGTTTAGTAATGTGTAGGAAGTAGGAAGCATGTAGCCCACGAAATCTGATGATGAGTCCATGTACAGTTCTACATAACGGAATATAAACTCGTCAAAAGTGCATGGAAACTAGTGAAAAGAAACGTATCTATTGTAATGTATGTGGTAACGTGTGAAATGGTGCCTCGTGCAGAATGTCCATTTATCTTTTAGGCAAATAATTTTTTGTAAGCCATACCGTTGTGCTTCGTAAATTAAAAATATATAAATAACGCTGTCGAACAGAAGTACTTTTGTTACAAAAACAATAATTTTTTTCTGTAAAATTACTGTTTATGTAACAAAACAAGTTTTTACAGTTGTGATGGACTTATTTACTTACCCCATGGAACAGAATCCTTCTTGAGAAGCTAATCGGTTATCAGCTAGCCAAGAAATTTCCAGCATTTTATGGAACCTGAAGGTTCATTGTTCCATTCACAAGTGCCTGCCACCTGTCCCTATCCTGAGCCAGCTCGATCCCGTCCAAGCCCCGACATCCCACTTCCTCCTATGTAAGCCTGGGGTTTTTAAGTCGTCCCTTTCCCTCAGGATTCTCCACCAAAAATCTGTAAAGCTACGCTGGACTAAGTAATTTGCATATTACTAAGTTGAAGGGAGAGTTTGGTTGTGTCCGTATGTCTAACGATACATATGTCTCTGGCAGCATGTAATATAACATCCGTACAAAGATTTTTAAGGCGTTTAGTAAAACTAGATCTAGAAAAGTTCTATTGGCCACTTCAGAAATTTGGCCAGTGAAGTTGAAATTGTGCATATGCATGCCACGAAGGCATATGAGGAAGCGGAGGTATGTAACCATTCATTCTTAACACCGGCACTAAATGGAGGCGAATGACCAACCAAGAACACACAGCACCCAGTGAACAGGAGGGTGGGTAGGGCCGAGGTTCGGTCCGGAAGCATCTGGGAAGAGAATATCTTTCTGTAGCTGGGAATTGAACCCCGATTCCTCGGATCGTTCAGGCAATAGCCTAGTGACTCTACACTAACGAACAATAATGATACAAAATAAATACGAAGCGTGTGAGAAACCAAACCAGTCTCTTCCCGTCCGTCGAATTAAGTTCATAAGTTTTACTTGTGGTTCTGACTCCACGTGGGCCTGCTGTATGTGTCGCAATACAGAAAGAAAGAGCTCCAAATTGTGAAAGGTTTAGAAAAAAAATTCTAAAATCCAATTTGGGGTTAAAATATCTAATCTTAAACTTACTTTCTTGGAAGTTGATTATGTACAGAGTATTTAGTATTATCCATTTTCCAGTCAGTAAATTAATTCACAATGTTTGTACCAACGACTACACTACAATCAGATATGATAAATGTAGTAATATATGGCACTCCTCCTATGTGTTGCGGCCTACCATGACCATCTTCATGGAGATGGTTAACAAAGGAAAAAGTAGTCATTTTATTACGTAACTTATTTAACACGTGTATTTTAGCTTCATATGTGTACATCTATGATGTAATTAGCCGTAACTAGTTTTTTTTCTTTGTTAACCACCTTCTTGGCCATGTTACGTTGAAACGTGTAGGAGTGTCATATATTAACAAACTATTGTATTTGTACTGTATTTTATTGTTGTGTAGTCGTTTGAACATATAAATATATAGGGTGTTTCAGAAAGTCCTGACAGCTTTAAAACGCTGATGCCTCTGAAAATAATTAATAAAAAACAAAACTTCCGGAGTAGCTCGGTCAGTACAGTGACTGACGGACTAAATGAGGTATAGATGACGGGGTTCGATTCCCTGCACAGGTTGTTTCTTCTTCACATGCTATGTGGCCCATCTCTGGTAGGTATTCCAGCTTCTATTCAAAGGATGCTGGGGACTTTGTGCTCTAGTACAACAATTAGACGTGAGGCTACTACTTACTTCTATCTGCGACTCAGGCGAAATATGCACGGTGCTTTACATTTGATTCCAATACGTAAAGTCGTTGTGGGGTTTCTGTTGGCTGTTTTTAACAGTGAGACTTCGGAGGAAGACGAGTTTTAGTTTTACAAGTGGCGTACACACACACACACACACACACACACACACACACACACAAACACGCGCACGCGCACAAACACACGCACACGCACAAACACAAACACAAACACACGCACAAACACAAACATACAAAAACATAAACGCACACAAACACACACACACACACACACACACAAACAAACACATATACACACGCATACAAACACACACACACAAACACCCACACAAACGCAAACACACACAAACACACACACAAACACACACACAAACACCCACACAAACGCAAACACACACAAACACACACACAAACACACACACACACAAACACACACACACACACACACACACACTGTTTTGGAATAGTCAAAGTTACGAGATGAGCGGTGGAACTTGGGCACCTACTTAGTTACAATGTTGCCAACGCAAAGAAATATTCGGCGTGATGCGTGTTCAGCGTGAATATTGTCGCATGCTTAATTAACTGCAGTCACAAGAACGGACATTTGCTGGTTGGAAGAGCAGTTAAAAAGGAGCCAGGAAGTTCACGTGACAAGAAACGTCCAGGAAGACCTCAACCAAAAGGAATGTGGGCGTACGTGCACAAAACAGCTAGAGACTGCGAGCACAACAGTTCACGTGGTGTGAATAAACTTCTACTGCTTGTTGCACAAATTCTGCAAAGGCTACAATCACAAAAAACATAACTTTGCTATACATATCCTATGTGGGATCGACAGTGTTAAACAGTTCTTAGGTAAGATAGTGCCCAGTTTTAAGACCACATTTCACATTTCCGGACATGTCCACTGGCGCGTCGGCATATGATTTCGTGAAAAACTACTCCACCTTTGAAGATCACACTTGTGGCAGCCCAAAATTTAATGTGTTACTTGGCCGTGCGCTTGACAGAGTGATAGGCGTTCTTCTGTTAGACGAATCAACCGTGATATCGACCTCATACCGTTGTGTGTTGGATGTCTTTGTGATGTTTCAGATTTAGACTAAAGCTGTTAACTTTCAACCTGAGGGCGCCCCTCCTCAATTCGCCGGCTTCCTTCGCGAATAGTTTGATGAATATTTTACACGCATGTTGACTGGTGGAGGGGGAAGGAAGCAAGGGCCACTACGTTCCCCAGACCTCATCCAACTTTTTTACCTTTGGAAATGTGTCAAGCAAGCGCTGTAGTGTAGAACCACAAAAACCTTGCTCGCGTAAACATAGGATCAGCGATGCTTTCGACACATTTACTTTGTCATGTTTGGAAATAACTGCAGTCCGATTGGGTGTCTGACAAGCGACCAATAGAAGATATATTGGGAGTCATTGAATACAAAGCCAAAATTGGCATTATGTCTTTAAAATGTCACTTGTTTCATCTTCGTACTATGTCCGACTGCAAAATAATATCGATTGAAACGCCAACATGACTCTACTGAAGCACTGCGCATTTGTGACACGGGACATGTTTTCTTGGCTCACTGGGACAGTAAAACGCAGTCACTGCTTTTTCCTGTGTCATGTTTTCTGTTCCCACTCAGACCGTCACAGGCAATAGCGTTCATCACATTGGCAATACAGGCCTTCCGAAAAGTATATTTGCTTAAAGGGAAAGCTTTTGTCTGTGTTTAAGCATCACACCACGACAGCGTGTGACGTAACTGCGATAAAGTTCCGCATATCCCATTATTGTACGGCAGATGGTGGTGAGAAATCGCGTTTGCTCTCCGGTTGTCTTACACTGGGGAGGTGGTTTCTGGTGTTGATTGAATATAAGCTTGGGTGGACTGCAGGTCTGGGCAGGACGCCGTAACGAAAACAGCAGTCCCAGTCAGTGCAGTCACTGCTGGGAATTGAGTGACCACATTTATACAGCTTGTGGTCACTCAATTATTGAGCGCAGTTTGACCGTGCGATGTGAATCAATTTGTTTCTGATCTCTTTCGCTTCCTGTTGACGGAAAGTCTGCATCATATCAAATCAAATCAAACCAAATCAGATTTCTATGAAGTTTGAAGCACATTTCTTTTGATGTGACTCTTATCACCAGATTTTTTTCATTGAAGAGTCAGTATTTATATGCAGTTCTTTTACCAATGACTAACGTTTGCGTGATTTTTTAAGTGTTGTTTCAGCGGCCCCAACAAACGGCAGTCCGACGGATAAGTGAAGGACTGTAGGGTTGATTGTCCAGACGTTCAGAGCGAAATGACTGCAACAAACCTTGCGTCTGGCATGCTCGTGTGGGTTTGCTTGTCGTGCCGAACGATCAGACCTCGCGACATGTCCAGGTTACTTTGTGCGTTTACGTTGATTTTTGTGTCTCGAGGCTCGAATCCAAATTGGACGGCTCTTTCTGCATCCCATATTAAAAATATGGGAACTTTCTAAGCAAACTGACACACACTCTGGCTGTCGGAGAAGTTGGGTGCTTTAACTGCACTCAAGCGTGTTTTGTTTCAGGAGTGAAATTTTGCATCCAGGACTCATTGTCACTGTGAATTTCAGGATCTCCTTTCATTTGTGTTTTACCCTTTACATGTGAAAGAGGCGTCTTTGAACGGCGATTTTTGTGATCTTCCTTCAGCCATTTTGGTGCTCAACTTACACACACTTTGTAGTATCCTTGTTCTTCGTGAACACTGAAGTGTACAGTGCGATGGCAGCTCCATTGCAGCGGATGAATCTCGAATAATGACTCTTCGATTCTCCGACGTCATTTTCTCATCTCGTGCTGCTTTAAAATCCGCCATTATCGACAATTTTCCAATTCTCTACATCATTTTTCGACATGGTGCATCCGGTACCTACCTGCAAAATATTTGCTAGTGAACAAAGTCGAGATTAAAGATTATCAGAGCCATATTACTGCAGTTACAAGTCTTCTAGGATGTTACACCCTGTTGATTAGTAAACAGTTTCGGACGTTTCGGAAAATTTTGTTGCTTTTGCCTTCAGGGTCGAGCAGACCAACAGGAGTGACAAAATTGCTTCGTGACGACACGTTGCTTTCGTTATTGTTGAAGGACAAATGTGGCCTTCTGTTATGTAAGTGCGAGGTGGGTGCTTGTACACGGGGTAATGGGTATAGTGACAGTGACAGTGCTATTCCTTCCACTCCATAAAAACAGCCGCTTAAATGGCAATTCTTCATGCACGTATCGGACGCTGGTGCATAAGTAACCGTAATTATTCGTTGGCAGTAAAGCAACAGAACTGTACGCCATCAGTTGTCACGGTTATGTTAAATACATTATAATCAAACAAGACGAGGTTAAATCGAATAAAAAGCAGAAGAAGCGCAAAAAGGTGCTTTATTTGCAACACCGGGCTACATAATTCTGACTTTAAACACAGAATTTAGCTTAAATCAGGGGTGTTCTTATCCCGGGCGCCATGTTGCAGTGGCGAGTAAAGTTTGGACGGTGGCGGCTAATATCTGTGGATACTCCGTATGGAACTTGCTTCCTGTAACCTTTAGAATGTCTAGAATTTTGCGGTGTCTTCTATATTGTTGGAAAATTTGTTCACGCCTGCACAAATTTTTAAAAATTACAATTGTAAATTTAGTGGTAAACCAGTGACATAAAATAAGGATTAGTTAGTTAAGGTACACGCCAAAAGATGTGGAGTGTGTGGAGGTAAGTTCCCCACATTCTGAACTTCGATACTAGGTGAAGGTTATTGGCCAGGGTTACGGCCAGGCCGCTTCAGGTTTGGACAAAGAGCCCATTATCGGACGCTATTTGGGCTGGGGGCGGACTGAACGTTTTGGTGAAGAAACACATCTCAGCATCTGTCGGGTTCAAACAACGATACTATGGTTGTCCCGCCCATAATATAGTTTTTATACCGAAATTACAATCCCGGCCGTCCACAGTATGCAGCAAGAAGACTGTTCAGTGGTGTTTTATTGTGTTGTGTTAAGTAGTTACCCTGTCGAATTGTGCCGAGAAAATGTCGTAGGTGTTGAGGCTTACATTCTGTTTTACTGGTAGAACTATATTTGGTACGGCAGGAAATTTTTTAAATAATCGGCGACGTCAGATTTTACATTCTTGTTCAATGAGGATTTTATTTCACCGCCAGGAATTACAGTTAATTTATCCCCGCAATTTAACATATATTGATGACAGTTTTCTGGAATGTGACAAAGTTTTGTCTGGTAGAATTGTAGCTACATTGCGGAAAAATCGGCTGTCTACATAATAGGATCCCACAAATTCAAACGTACACTTACAAAACTATTTTTCCCCTAAATCCAGGAAAGGAGTTTAACGTTTAGAGAACTGGACGGACAGACAAGATCCACATTTAAGAGTGTGATTTTGTTTGATGCATTTTGTTGTACGGAATACACAAAGTCGTCAGTAAGTTTCCTGATTAATGTACAGGTTTCGTCTTTGGAATATGTATGAAGACAGGGAAAAGGTGCAATGAAGAGCGCCATACTGCAACATGCGTTCTTCGCCTGTTTTTGCTGTGGGGATTATAAATGTCGGCGAAAGCTCAGAGCCGGCCACCCACGCATTAGGTGAGAAACTCATGTGAGATTTTCGTCAGCATTCAACGGATAGAGATCACGTGTTGTAGCTGGTGAAATAAAAACCAAACGATATTAAGTAAAAAGGGGGAGGGGGTTATCTTAGGGGCTAGATAGACATTTTAGTTGTCATTTTAGATGTGCTTATTCTTCGGGGTGTAGGCCGGATAGCTCAGTCGGTGTAGCGACTGACTACGGACTGAACGGTCTGGTGATCGAATCCCGGTGGGGAAGAGATTTTCCGCCAGTCGAAACCGGCCCTGGGGTCTATCCAAGCTCCTGTAAAAATGGGTACCGGGTCTTTCCTGGGGGTAAAGTGCGGCCGAGGCGTGCTGCTGACCACTCACCCCCTTCTAGTGCCGCGGTCGTGGAAGAGTAGATCTATACCTCTACCCACCCTCTGGGCCACACCGGGCCTGTAACGGGAAAACTTTACCTTTATCTTTACCTTTATTGTTCGGGGTATTTCTTTAAATAAAAAGAAACGAATATTTTACATTGTGGCGGAAAGTACTGTCAACTACGTTTGTGAAATTTGGGCAGTGGATTACAGATTAAAGACAAAGCTTATAAGTGCTGGAACTGATATTTGGAAAAGAGCTGCAAGAACATCCATTATTAAAAGTAAGAAATGAAGTAGGAGCAAAAATCGGAGTGACTCATTTCTGAAAAGGATGGAAAATTACGGGTTAAAATGGCGTGGACGTAATATTACGCATGGGAGATGACAGATGGCCTGAATGAATGTTGACCTGGTCGTCGGAATTAAGAAAAAGAAGAGAAAGACCCGAAGTGAAGTGGGAAAGAGAAGTGAACAGAGTGATGAGGCAGAAGAATGTAACACGTGAAGACGTAGTAGACAGGTAAATATGACATAAAGCGACTGAGAACCGATAACCGGTGTAATACTGGGAAACTGCTGAGATATGTAGATTTCTTTGGGGTGCCCGCATGGATCATATAAAATAGGACCAACAATTTGTTGGTGTTTTGATTTTATTGATTTCGATGTGGTATTGAAATTTAGTGTCACCGTAGACGTAACTTTGAAATTTTAAAGGGGTCATAAACCCCTTTAATATTTTTGTACCTTAGAATATATTTGTGGGGGGTTACTGAGTTGAAAAGCGCCAAATACTTACTTACGTACTATATGGTACAGAGTCCTTCTTGAGAAGCTAACTGGTTTGCAGCTAGTCAAGAAATACCCCGCATTTCACGGAACCCGAAGGTTCATTACCACACTCAAGCGTCTGCCACCTGTCTCTATCCTGGGCCCGCCCAATCCAGTCCATATACCCACATCCCACCTCCTGGAGATCCATCCTAATATTATCCACCCATCTAAGCCTAGGTCTCCCCAGTGGTCTCTTTCCTGCCGGTTTCCCCACCAAGACCCTATACACCCCCCTCTCCTAACCTATACGCGCCACATGCCCAGCTCATCTCATTCTTCTCTATTTTATCACCCGCACAGTATTGAAAAGTGGCAAAAAATATATAAATGTTTTCTCAACGATTATATAGGTGGTGTAAAGATAGAGGAAAATTAAAAACCCACCTTTCACTGCTTTGTAAAAGAAAGTTCCTCATACTCATGGTTGATTCCCCCCCCCCCCCCCCTTCCAGGGCTATTAGCCAATTTACACCTACGCTATGTAACGTTTCTCTTTAGTAGTTTCTCTCACAGTACGCATTTTATTCAGTGCTTTTAATGGACCCCTTATATGTGTAAATGTTTGAATTTAGCTCTCTCGCGATCAGTTGAACTGCACTGTGCTGCGCCATAACATATTACACTTATTACACCAAGAAATCTACCTCAAACAATGGCGTTTCTGATTTCAATTCGGGAAATACTCCGAGTCCCGGCTTCAATACCGACTATTACGGCCGAGGGTTGCTGTACCTTTTCTTCGGTCATCAAAGACAAAGGTCACGAACTCTTCCTTTCAGATCTTTTCCAGTTCATAATTCGCTATCATCCAATTACAGGCTGACTTAAGTACGGTGTCACTTAATTAACTACTAATAAATGAATAAGTTCAATACACATATGTGACTGAGTAATACGAACATGCAGGTAGCAGAGTGCCTAGATACGGACTGGACGTCCACAGCGTAACTACAAAAATGGTGGGAATTCTTCGCCACGTTCAAACTGTGATTGAGGTCTGTCCAGCCTCTTAAAAAATGAAAACAAGGGGGTTAGTTTTTCTGAGACAGAAGGGTCGGAGTGTGAACCAGGTGGCCGTCATTTTCTGGTGTCGAAGTTAAGGATGTGTGGAGCTTTATCTCCTTAGCTCGAATAAGCCTACATCACTTGCTGCTGATTCCCAGTAGAAGCTGCACCATTAGTATGACTTAGAGGGGTATAAATGATTTCCTTGACACTGCATTAGCTTGTCGGTCGGTTTATTTGCAGGTATTTCTGTCCGATGTTTGGTAGTCGGTAAATTAACTAGTTATGTGAGGGCCGATAAACGGCCACTATTACGAGATCATTAGTAGTCCATAATTACATTAGTCTATTTGCCATTTGTAATGACAAAAGGAAGTTTGGATGGCAATCAGTGAAGGAGCCCAGTGTTCAGTGAACTACGCATCAGATCTGAAAACTGAAATGTTCCATCCACTTGAATACCTATTGGATAGTCATTAATGACTGATTTAATAAGTCTCTGCTACTTAAATCCCTTTCAAAATATTAATGGTGATACGGTATAGTTAGATCCTTTAATTCAACATACCAGCGATTCTGAAGGATTCCGATGTTATGTATCACCAATCAGAAGTCCGAGAAGAGCGTTTCAGCAAATAGCACCGCGGGAATATAAGAATCCTGCAAGTGGAGAGTACTGTTAAAATGTATGTTGTAGCTGGTAAGGACGTGTAGTGAATGGAGTGGAAACTGTTGAGGATACGGTCAAATGGTTCGATAATTTGTGACCACGGAGAAAAACTGTGCACAGTACGGGGAATTGCTTGATCACAGGACTGAGGAGCATGTGCTTGAAGAACAATGTCTTCAGGGACGTTACACCGTTAGACTAGTGAAAATATTACAGATGTTTCGGAAAGTGTGATGTCTCCATTTTCAGTGTGAAAGAGCTGCGCAGGATGAAGTACAGTAAGATCCAGGGACGGAGGGAAAGGATGCCGATCGACGAGCGAACACATTCCTTGGTGGATGTCAGGCCACGCTTAGGAAGTTCAAAGCTCCTCGTTATGCAGCAAGTAATTACGTAAATGAAAAAGGAATCGCAGAATCCGTGAAGATGGTGGCTGGGTGCGGTTTCGGTTGAAGCGTTTTTATAGGCCTAGGTGTGTATGTGTGTGTATGTGTATGTGTGTGTATGTGTGTGTGGTGTGTGTGTATGTATGTGCATATGTGAGTGTGTATGTGTGTATGTATTTTTTTAAAAGTTTTTTTATTGACAACATGTTCCATTACACCGTAACACTGCATGTTTTGGTTTTCTCATATTAAAGTACATTATTGTTTAGAGAAGAGCAATTTTAAACTTAATAATTGTTTTATCTAACAATTAGCTGTTGTTCATAAATATTGATACTTATTCAATAATGTAATTACAATGTTTGTGCTCGAAACTATTTTATCCTCCCAGTTTGCTTGGGTTAGTGTCTTTTGTTCTAGTAATCTCTCACATGCTTATATTAAACTTCCCGAAATTAAGCATTGTACGTTGTGTATTCCGGTATGTACAAATAAGAGCCATTGTATATTCTACTGCAGTTTATTGAAATCTACCGATTTGATAAATCTTGAAAATGCATGTGAGTATTTTGCTGTCAAGTCGCTGTTGGTGGTGTGTGTGTGTGTGTGTGTGTGTATGTGTGTGTGTGTATGTATGTGTCTATATATATATATATTTTATACAGTATATATGTATGTAAGTATATGTATGTGTGTGTATGGGATGCTGAGTACGGAATGATCAGTTCCTGTAACGTGCACACAGTGTGAGAAAGACGTAAAGAGTTTAGTCGCAAAATGTGAAGTACCTCATTCAAGAAGCAGACAGAGAGATGGTCAGGTAATTTTGCGTGATCGTGCTCCTACGGCGGGTTACGATATAAAATGGATGTAGTAACTGTAGACTACGGTGCAGAGTGTCTTTACAGAGTCCCGCCGATCGGCTGTCTGCTTTTTAAGGAAGGCCTTGCAACGTGGCTTCTAAGTCGGAGTGCTGACTGGTTGTTTAGTTGAATTATTCATTCGGATAGTCAGCTGAATTTTCACTCGCTTGGGCAAGGTGTTCTTTCTGCTCTCTTTCTATGCTATTGCCTTACACTAACGACTTTTGTGCACTGAGGTGCAGAGCGACGCGACTTGCTGTACGAGTTACAGAGGGAGAAACGAGTAATAAAAAAGTGGGGTCTTTGCGAGATCAGTCCTGGTGCCAAAACGGATATGATGTCATTTCCTTTTGCTGTGTAATAACTCGCCAAGATGTGCGCGCATGACAACAACTTTAATAATAATAATAAAAATAATACCAATCAAATTAAAATCGTGACAAAAATAGGAAGGAACACAGCATACAAAAGCAAGATTAGGTAAGACCCTTCAAGAGAAAATGGGAAAGCAAATTAATGCATGTCCAGTATATTAGAAGTAGAGATAGACAGCTTGTTAGTGAAGACGATACGTTCCTGTGAAATAAGTAATAAACAAATAAGTAAGATCCCACTTCCACAATGCAGAATGTATACTTCTTTTAATTTTGTTCTAAAAAGTCAGCCTTATGATGACCCTATAGGGTCGAAACATGTAGCTGTAAATACTTTACAAAGTTGTGTTCGTTGGTTATTTGTTTATTCCCTCTTTTATAGTTCAACACAGCGGGATGCATAATTTTAAAATTACAACGTTCCTGTGGCTGGCGAGGGAAGATCTGAACGAAGAAACTGAAAGCGAAATAACAGCAGCACAAGATCAGGCCCTACAAACAAAACCTTATTCAATAAAAATATTACAAACAGAAAGAACAAATGCATACTGTGTCAACAATTTGTTGAGAAGAGAGGCCACAGTAAATCAGCATGCCCAGTATTGGCAAAAACAGTACATAAAGAAGTGTGATGGAGTGCAGGTTCAACTAGCTTTAACACATGCAAGGAAACAGGGGTAAAATTAGGCTATGGACACTTGTAGGAGCATGTGCCAAAATTAGTAGAAACAACTCATGAAGGTAACTTAACCATATTATGGAATCAGCAAGTCCAAACCGACAGAAGTATTTTTGGCAGTAAACCGGAAATCATAATACATGATAATGACAACGGAATATTTACGTTAATAGCTGTTGCAATTTTAGTAGACGGAAATGTGATCTAGGAAGAAGACGACCAGGTTTTAAAATATAGATCTTTCAAAATAGAAAGACAGTGTAAAATCAAAACGCATACCAGTAATACGAGGGGCAGTTGGAACAGTCTCAAAATCATTCAGAAAAATATCTGGAAAGCATTCCGGGAAAGTAAGACATAAAAGAATTACAAAAAAACAGCTATTGTATTGGCAACTGCGCCCATACTTCGGCAAGAACTGATGAAGAAATACAAGCCATTCAACAGTAGCATCATGTGTGCCAATAAATGGAACTACTAATGGCTGCAGCAATATGTACTTAGAAAGATGGCTTGTTGTGGGTATATAATTGCAAATACTTTACATTAAAGGTGTAACAAATAATGATGATAATAATAATAATATGATAATTATAATGACGATGAGAAATAATACTTACCGTGAGTACTGAAATCTATTTCCAGTAAATGAAAATTTTTACACTGTTTATGTCATTGGTATATGGGGATTAACAGGGAATTATCGTCCCCTATAACTCTTAAAATTAAGATTAGTACCACGATGGGAAATGTAGATTGTACAGAATCTTGTATGTTATGATTGCTATTGTGTACAGCTAGAGGCGATAATGTTCTTATCATCATGCCCAGTGCAAAGTTTCGTGTGTTAAAGCCTTACTACAGGACAGCAAAGGCCTGGCATCAGGAGAACGTAAGTGGTGCTTCATTTTGCAGGCCGGTTTATTTCTGAAAGGAGAGGTTCACCTACCTTTTGGATAGGAGGTATGTCGGGTCCCAGCCGTTCCGGTGAAAAACCGAATCTCTCGTGCCAAGAATGAAACTCTGGCCTTAGAGGGCACAGTCTGTCACGCTGCATGTCACAGCGGCTATCAATTACATACACAAAAGGTACGATAGGCCTACTTATAATTTTAGGTCTCTGAAATGAGCATATGGCTCTTAAGATAAAATAAAATAAACAAATATAATATAATATAATATAATATAATATAATATAATATAATATAATATAATATAATATAATATAATATAATATAATATAATATAATATAATATAATATAATATAATATAATATAATATA
>Ga0123354_10012424_pt1 | contig 13199 bp, 6 predicted proteins | sample TergutLab28metaG_2_FD_97872 | JGI IMG/M metagenome (GOLD analysis project Ga0123354, IMG submission 97872) | Labiotermes labralis P4 segment gut microbial communities from Petit-Saut dam, French Guiana - Lab288 P4 | ecosystem: Host-associated > Arthropoda: Insects > Digestive system > Gut ...
CAGGTGGCGGGTCGCTATTTTTAGCCAGCTACAGACACTTGTATGGTACATAAGGCGTGCGGGGAAAGGTGGGGTGCTAAGTGCTACCCGCGCGGTTCACAACCGAGCGGCAGCCTGTGTTGCCTGTATAGAGCTAGGTGTCCAGGAAGTTCTAAGGATCATAAGGGGTTAAAACATATGTAGAACAAATGAAAAACTCAGCTTTAATAGTGTTGTGAAGCATATGTCTACTCTAAACTTAAAGAATCAGATAGAATATAGGCTTAATTCTTAAAATGACATAGATTCTTACATATTTCTCTATGACTTGTATATATTATGCCACTCTATTATAATCTGGAACTTCACACCTAAAAAGCACTGGAATCAGTAGCAGTAAAATTTGGTAAACAACGTCCTAGCTGAAATCGTATCAAATGTTTGGATCCTTAATTTCTGAGTGATCCTATACGCAGTATTGCAGACAATAAATCTTGTAACTGTAATATGATAGTATATAATGTATTTTACACAAACAAAAGAAACATACTAATATCTTTACTTTCCAAATTCTTTGATTATTCCTAATAACGGTGTAAGTTCTTGACAAGACCCACAATTCAAATTTACATTACTTGAAGCATCCTGTCACTCCTCTGCAAGTCCACATAGATGAGCGTGTGTTTTCCTTTTGCCTAGGAAAACGAATGCTCACGTGTGCTTATTTGCACACAAGAACAACATTCTGAATATGTTCAGGGGCGTTCGCATAAATAGGGAGAAACGCCCATTAGTTTCGTCAAGCCTCTCCGTCTGTTTGTCTGTAAGTCTGTCTATCTGTCTATCTGCATGTATCATCTTGGCTCTCACTGGATGGATTTATACGAAATTTTGTATTGGGGACTTGTGATTCGTAAATCTGTCGAGAAACTGCATATTTTAGTAAAATCGAATAGCAGTATCTGGCACTTTACGTGAAGACATAATACCAGTATACTTAAGTCTATCAGCAACAAATTACACAGTTTTTCGAAAATATAGCACTCCTATATGTTTTACCCACTGTCCGTAACCATCTTTAGAGTGTGTCAGTACTTAAAGTCACGTAGAACCTTATGGCGGAGATTGTTAACAGTAAACGATAATCTTCCAATTGCTATTAAACAGTGAATAGTATTATATAAAAATAACTGTGATATAATGCTATGTATTGTTTTTAATGGCATGTTGATATTTCACCATTTAGGGTTGACTGTCTGTAATAATAGTTTATGTATCTTCAAGTACTGATAATCTCTGAAGTTGGTTATGGATAGTAGCCGAAACACGTAGGATTTCTTTTTATTAAAAAACTAGCGTAATTTGTCGGTGATGAACATGTTTATATGCATCAATTGCACGGAGGATGTTCGATATTAATTTTGACATTTATAATGTGGAAACCAGTAAGAAATATTTTGCAATTCGGTAACAGTGCAGAAGGAACACACCGTTGCGTTTCCATGGCAATATCCAACATTTTTGCATTGTTGACATCTACATGTAGGTCAACGACAATACAAAGGTGGAAGCATGGTTGCTTTTCCATAGCGACAGTGGTTACGTGAACGCGCCGAGTGCTTCAGTTTTACGTACAATGCTTATTGTTCAGTATCACGAGAGAAGGGATTACTTTTCCACATCGCAGTAGGCAGTGTTCAGTGCTCTATTAATATATCAGTGGGAGAGCAAGACGTTCACATAGAGAATAAATTAAGGAACAGCATGCGTCGCCATACTGCTACACTTTAAACTCAGCGATGTAAATATTTTCAGTGATGCTTTCATTAATGTTACCAATCAGTCATACAAACACTGAAAAAAATTAGGCTTTCGTAAAAACATTTATGTGTACAATTCATCTTAGTTACCATGACGCGTGCTTTGAAGATTTGTCTTCCGGGGTCTCTGACTTGGGCATTTCGACTGGTAAATTATTTACGTCGTTTCGCACGGAGATGCTGCGTCCATCTTCAGATTCCATTGGTTCAATAATACTCGCCATAGAAACTACCACATGACAGGATTATTATTCTGCACGTCTTGCATAAGACGGATCCACAAACAAGGCGCTGATAGATGTTCTGATGTTCCTTCAGACACGACCTACATATTTGCTTTAAGCCTCCGAAACTCTCTGAAGTTACAGCAGGGATGGACAGCACTTTGGCTTCCGGGTTATACACTGGAATTAAGTAAGCGAGTGCTACAGACATTTCTCCTGTTAATACCCTCGCTTTATGACAAAGTAACACATGTAACGCCAGAGCCGCGAGGTTCTATGGCTCTAATGGAGCTGCGTTTCCGAGTGTCGTCAGAGTCTGATTAAAACTAGGGATATCAATATAAGGACGTGACGTCTTAGCCACACGTTTTCCATGGTTTTGATACAGCGCTGATATATAGCACACTTCTGCAATTAGCCAGATATTCCATTCGATTTCACCGAATTCTTGTTCACGGTTGTATTGGAGTAATTAATGTTCACTGGAGTATTAAATAAGGATGACAGCAAGTTAGAAGCCACTGATACCAAAAGAAAATTGCTGTTTTATCGACTGAATTATATAATGATTATAGCAAGTTGGAAGCTTTCAATACGAGTGGCATTTGGTAATATATCATCTCAAAGATAAAATTCAAACACGGTGACAGTGATTGTTAGCCTATAATTGTTAACAAATTTTTTATTTTATTACGAATTCAAAATCTTATATTATTCTTTATCTGCCACTCCTTCTTTTTTGATGGGTAAGTACGTTTTCGTTATTAAAATTCCTCAATCAATGTCCCCCATTTTCTATAGAGAAAATTAAATGTATATAATTAGAGCGAGCCAAAATCTTTAAAGTCAGAACATACTATAGATCTATAATACAAGGACTCGTTGCTGTATTACTATTTGAATATTATTATTAACTGCATCACACAGATTAATTCACTAATATTTAACAAATAATTAATCACGCCATAATTTACCGATAAAAACTAAACCTGTCAGGATTATACTGTGATGTTTGGTCTTCGTATTCTTGGCAGGATCTGTTTCAATTGCTAAACTGTCACTTTATTTTTAATTTTGGTCACCTACGAGCAATTCGTCCTGTTTTTACAATATATGTTAATTGTACAGACAAGACACGCGGTCCATATACGTTATTTCATTCTTGATATGTTGGCACAGTCTTGTTTAAGGTGTTGGGCCTGCTTTTCCCACCCCTGAAGTCTAAAGTAGGCCTACTTAAAACGTTTCCTCTCCCCACCATCTGAAGCCACACTTAGTTAAACCACATGTAATTATTCACCCATATTTAACAGACACTTGAAAGATGTACGGAACGAGTATAATCTCTCCATTCAATAAATCTCTTTTATTCAGTCTTAGCACTTTCTTTGCACATCGTGCATGAAGTCGATGCATATAGGGGAACTCGGTTTTGTCTGAGAGTCTGCCTGTCCCTTTCATTGCTTTACACTAGAAAAGATTTCTATGAGTTGTGATTCTAAACACTTCTTTAAATTTTGTATGGAGATTTTGCATAACTAACTCCGTTGAGCGGAGTCATTCTCCAGAAGCTAACACTTCTTCAAATTTGACAGAGGTCATCCCGCTGTGTAGTAACAAAATTATATAGTGCACTATACTCCGTCTATACAAAATTATATAACAGTACTGTTATATTTATATATACTCAGATCACATTATGGCAACATGTTTCGACCGTAAGACGGTCATCATCAGGTCAATAAAGAAAATTTTTTAAGGTACAACAAAGTGAGCACTCATTGCGTGCTCACTTTGTTGTACCCTAAAAATGTTCTTTATTGACCTGATGATGACTGTCTTACGGTCGAAACATGTTGCCATAATGTGATCGGAGTATCTATAAATATCACAGTACTGTTATATAGTTGTGTATAGACGGAGTATAGTGCATTATATAACACTTCTTCAGCTACTCAAGAAAATCCCTCCATTTTATGGAACCCAAAAGTTCACAGCCTTTTAACGTTACCCATATCTCATGCAATATATTTACTACACAGTGTTTAATCCAACTAACTGCACATGTGACGATTAGTATTTGTTATTTTGTGATGAACCTAAATGTGTCGCCGGCTGCAGGTAATTTTAATGACAGTCATTTACAGAGGACAGCATTAGTAGTAAATGTTGTACAAGATACGCCTATGTGAAGTTAAAAGATAATGTTATGAACTAAAATATTGCTCAAATGTACAAAATGTAGATTAATTACTTTCCTTAATATTTCATTTTTAGTTTCAGACAAACTTCTATATCATCTGTGATTTCAGGCTCCCGCGGTGAAGTAAATGAGGTCTTCGTTCTTATGGAATTTTACACAACGTATATTCGTAGTTAGTTACCGACATTTCGGGACAACATATCGCTCCCATCTATAAGGGTCAAGCAGTCCAAGAAAAATGCCCTAGGCAACTCACTTTCTTCCTCCTGCTACACTCTCCACTAACCCTATCGTTTAGCACCACGTTCTCTCCGCCCACACCATTCCTTACATAACTGCATACCTAAGTGTTTCCGGCATTCTTCTTGGACTGCTTGACCCTTGAAGATGGGACTGATATGTCGTCCGGAAACTGAGGTAACGGACTACCAATCTACACTGCGTAAAATCTCAGAAGAGCGCAGATATCATCTATGTAATAACGGTCATATTCGTTCTAACGGAGTAACAACCCTGTGTTTGTGTCGATGTTCGTACTACAGTGAAACAATGAGTACTGCAGTATTACAAAAACCTCTCTAAGCACTCCCTCCACCTACACATAGACACACACACACACAAATATTTATTTGATATCACATGTCCTTTACGAATATTTTCTCTGTGTGGAATTCTTCTTGATGGTTTAGTATCCAAGGGCTCGTGGCGGCTCACTGGCCACCAGTTTCACTCCCCACTTGACCATATGCAGGCATTCCTGCACGTTTGTTTTGTCTTCCCATTGTATTTGGAACAGAGGGTTTTTGTGCTGTAAGATATTGTAGCAGATTTAGTATAAGTAGACAAGGAGTCTGAGAGACAGGGGGATTCTTTCGACACCAGCCAGGCCGAACACTTCGCAGCAGCGAAGGGCCTCATAGAAATTAGCTGTCCTCCTGCACTCCTCACCACAACCGGACTACTCTCTTGTACATTTTTGTGATTATTAAACCATTAGTATATGGAGATTGCCGTGGGCTTCAACTCTTTAACGACAACCACCCACCCTCCGAACGTCAACCTTCCATCTTCAGGGCAGCACGTCACCGCTCGGCTATCTGCCCGTAAGGTCTCTGTCGCCGTGGGAATAGGGCCCAGGATCCCCTGGTCAGGGACACTACAATGGTAGCCGATGAGTTAAATTTAACGTAAATAATTAAAGCCTAGTACAGTCTTACTTACATTTTTTAAATTTAATATTCACATGGCAGCTAGCTTCGAAAGAGGAAGTAACAAACAACAAATTTAAAAAAATCCTGGAATATTTATACGCTTTTTCTGTCCATGATCAGAGTGTAGCATGATGAGTGTAACTGCGGTCATGAAGTAATGACTTCAAAGTCAAGATATTTTATTACTCGTGTAAATAATAAAGCCAACTTCAAGTCAGCATCTGCTCCTGCAAGTTATTAATCGCTCGTCTACTTGAAACAAATAGGATTGAACCTAATATAAGAACCCAGTCAAGAAAAACAAACAGCGAAATATAAAAGCAGTTAAAATTAAAGGTATAAATAACAGATACCGAGACCATATAAATGCATAGAACAAACATCAAAACAAAGAGAAAAAATTAACTACATTATATTTCTCGCTTGCTGAAATGATATCTACTGTTGTGCTGCGACTTATTATTTAACATACATATTTATTGTCATGTCATGTGTCCGAGAAATGAATGGCACACGGCTGTAAGGATTCTCAAGTGACCTCTATGACATGCGTGCGCCCGTAAGCACACACGCACACCCACATTAACCGCTATTATATAACCCTGTAACAGAGCAGCGGTCCGTGGATTATCAATATAGGCAAGAAAGAGTTTATATTTGCTGTTTACTGTTTTCACCAACAAATCTATACAATGATGTGCCAATATTTGCTGCCAGAAGGGGAGCATTTATATGTTTGTTAGCCAGATTCATATGTTTAACATCAGCGTCCCGCCACTGCTGCAATATTTTCATTACACGCTCATAGAAGGAAACGTGATCTCGTATTACAGTAACAAAAGAGGTGAATCTGGCTTGTCGTGCACTCAAGTGTGTGCTCAAATTGCGTTCCATTCACCTTCGGAGCGTAGCGAGTTTATCAGCGCTGCCGAGAGCCGCGCTGCTTGGAGATTCGTTAGTTCAAATGGAAATGACCAAACAGCAGCGCTGCTAATGCTCCCAACAGTGGAGACAGGCATAGTCCCGCTGCTGGTAGCAGCTGATTATGTGGTGCTGCTAGTTCAGAGGCATTGGTAGTCGAGTCTTTTCCACCAGAGTCTTTACCACGTGCTGCTCTTAGCGAGAAGTGAAGACCAGCAGCGAACTGCAGCGCCGTTGGTGCAAACAGTTATTTTCCGTCACAGAAGCGCTGCTAACAAAAGGTGCCCATGGAAAAACAGCCTTAACTGCATGAGTCTGGATGACATGAATAACATGAAAGCTCCAGTGCCGATTACTTAAAAAAATGACGGCCTATTAAAGAGAAGTAAAATACAAATTATCAGTTAAAGGCATAATGAGTTGCGTGCGTGTGTGAGTGAGTGTGTGTTCCTCTATAAAAACTCTTCAGAGATACCGACTGCCTTCAGAAAACAATTAGCCACCTACCATAATGGCGTCGTTGAACAGTGGACAGTCATTCACAAACACTCAGACCACTACAATGTATCGTGTAAGCTGGCTATGACGAAGATCTATCCATCTGTTAGCCTGAAGTTGCATAGTTCTCTATACAGATTTTTTCATCCAGCCCTAAACGCTTGTCACTAACTAATTTCTTTTGTTAGCGAAAACTTCTAGCATTACAGTGAACACGACTAATGGAGGAATATAGAGGAGTAGGCTGGAGGGAGAAGCGTAGCAGTTTGACAGGAAAATGAGTAGGTAGAGCCATGGGATTCCGAACTTTGGCATCAGCAGAATCGAGAAATCACCTGAAAATGTTGGACATGAAAATACGTAACCATATTCACGAAATCCTTTTCGATCATAGGCGCACCCATTTTAATCTGTTCTACACTGTACGACCTAGTTATGCGAAGTACATTTCAACATTATGCTGACATCTCTTGGTGCAATCTGGGTCTCTGGATCTGTCATTCTCAGAGACTGCGCAACTGATTATTGAGTTAGTTATAATATCGTCACTTCTTTCACGTATTTTTAACAACTCACCCATATCGTGGACTTCTTCACGGGCCTAAATTGTAGAATAATATTGGGTCCGACCAAGACGTTGAAGTTCAGATATGTCGCCTGCACAAGAGCAAAGTTCGACTTCATTGTATTCTTGCCCAAATGCAGCTCGACCTGTATACTTTGACTGCTCTGCCACTAACACTTGTCTCTTTTATTACATATGTGGCAACAGTCTTTAAACGAATTACGTAACAACGTTGAAAGAAAATCTGTTATTTTTCTGGCTTCTGACGAAATGTATGAACATACAGTGATACCTCGGCTAACGAAGATAATTCGTTCCGGAATCACATTCGTTAGCCGAAATCTTCGTTAGCCGAAATCTTCGTTAGCCGAAACACATATACAGACGGAAGAGATAAGCTCCTGGAATGGCCCGAACGTTCATGTTTGCTGCTTTATGTTAGCGCGCGCATCCACTAAAACATTCGTTAGCCGAATCCATATGCATTAGCCGAGTCCGAAAAACAGCGAAAAAAATCTTCGTTAGCCGAAAAATTCGTTAGCAGGGTCACTCGTTAGCCGAGGTATCACTGTATTGGATGTCAAATGTTTTGGTTATGTCACGGTCTTTTTCTGGGAGGAGCAGCTACGAAAAACTCCGAGCAGTTACGTCTGGATTATTTAGCCCCTTAACTAGCTTACTAACGAAATTACTTCATAAGCACAGTTGTTCTGGAGAAATCAGTCAAGAAATTCCCCGCATTTATAGAGTCTGAAGGCTCATTATCGCATGCGCAAGAGACCGCCACCTGTCCCTGTCCCGGGCCAGATCAATCCTGTCCATGTTCCCATCCCACTTCTTGAAGATCAATTTTAATATTATTCTCCCATCTGCGCGTAAGTTTTTCAAGCAGCTTTTTTCTCATGTGTCCCCACCAAAATCATGTACGCACCCCTCCTCTCTCAATGCATGTTACATGCCCCGCCCATCGTAGCCCCTAAATGCCGTAACAAAACATAATATACTTTTACGTAGAAATTCCATATGAATTACCAATACGCTTCAAATTGTGAGACTTTGGTTTGAGGATTAAAATAATCTGGGGTGTGATGCTGTGCCTTTGGGTGAGTGGTTGGCTCTCCACCTTTCGAAGGCCTTTCTTCCCTTCGAAAAAGACCTCTTCATTTCTTCGAAAAGTCGAGAACCACTAAACCAGTCCAGAAGACCTGAATCCACAATTCTACTTGCCACTCACAAATTAGATTTAAGTACTGGTCTGCTCCAGGTTACAAAGTGTCACTGAGACAGGGTTTTCTCTGCGTTCCTCGGCTTCCACTGTCACTATCATACCATCAGTGCTCCATAGTCATTCACTCATCTACCACGCACGCTATATAATCTCAGCTACTGATGGTGTCGTTAAATGACACGCTTAAAATAAAGGCCACTCTGTTCTTCTGTTTTTGTTCAGAGGAGCTAGAGGCCAGCGCGGCCCAAGGCCTCCCGTTAGTCTGGAAACTAATTCTCACAAATAACACACAGCATGACTCCTTGGAAAGAGTATCCGCCCGTCGCAAGGGCAACACAAATCAAAAAAATTTCAAGCAGATATATATATATATATATATATATATATGTCCTGCGTGTGAATTAAACCCAATGTCCCAACGTAGAGAAATGAATATCTTAGACTGCACAGTATAGTGTGATGAGTCTGCCTTTTCTTAATTGAATCCATTTTATAAAGGCCATTTATTTTGCCATAGAGTACAGAGGGCAATGTAAAGGATTATTATGAACGGGAAGTCCATTAAGAATTGACTGTGATTTTTGTAGAACACGCCCTCGCGACTTCTTAAAGCACATTCACTTGGATGTGGATACTTGGTGTTAAGTTTTATTATTTACTGTGTAAATTCAAACAAGAAAACTGGCTGAGATTTTCACATGTGGTTTATTCTCAAGTTTACTTGCCACACAATCTGAGCGTCGAACCACGCAGGTAATAGCAGCGCCTTACGTTGTCATTTCAATCTCGACCTGATTTACATATCGTGGATTTCCCACGGCCAAAGCAGACCAATTCCGGAATGATGATGATGATGATGGTGGCAAAAAACAGGACGCTGCCTAATTTACCCACTCACCGTTCACGGTAATCATTCCAGCCCGTTCTGTTCCATTGCAACTACTATCATTGTACGTCTTCAAACTAAATCATCATCATCATCATCATCATCATCTTCTTCTTCTTCTTCTTCTTCTTATTATTATTATTATTATTCCATTGGCACTACAGCCCACTGCGGGCTTTGGCCTGTCGAACAATGTCCTTCCATTTTTTCCTATCTGCCACCAACTCTCTCCACCTTCTCACTCCCAGTACTTGAAGATCTCTTTCTACTTCATTTTCCCATCTTTTCCTGGGTCTTCCCCTTCTTCTCGTCCCTTCCAGTTCTTGAGTGAAGATCTTTTTGGTCATCCTGTCCTTCTCTCTTCTCTCTAGGTGACCTAACCAGCTTATCCTTTGCCCTTTTATCCTTTTTATTATATTTTCTCATTTGCTCATCTCTTCTAGTTCTCAATTCCTCCGACTTTCCCATTCCCCGTTTTCATATTTAGAACCATATATTCTTCTGAACATTTTCCTTTCAAAAATTAGCAGAGCTTGTTCCTCTTTCTCCGTCAACGTCCATGCTTCCGCTCCATACGACACTACCGGTCTTATTAGTGTCTTATATACGAGACTTATTCGGAAATTAAGTACCGTTTCGCTGTAAAAAAATCGAGTAAGGTTTCGTATAAAATTTTATTGTTATCAGATTCTACATTCTTCAAACTATTTTTCCACATATTCGTCGCCATTATTGAGGTACTTATCGTAGCGGGGCACAAGTTTGTGTGTATCCTCCTCATAGAATGCGGCAGCCTGCGATGTTAGCCACTACTGACAATGTCATAGATTAAAGTCCTTGAAATCTGAGGAAAGTGCAGGGACAGATCAGAAATTGTGAAACGTCTGTCGTCACGCACTCTTTCGTTGACCTTACGCACCAAATAATCATTCACCAAAGATGGACGCCCACCTCACGCCTCATCGTGCACGTTCTCTCGTCCTTCATTGAACATCCGAACCCATTTCTTAACCATGCCATCACTCATCGCATTGTCACCACACACTTGACAGATCTGGTGATGAATCTCACTTGGTAGCACATTCCTAGCGTTCAAAAAACGAATTACAGACGTATTTCACAGTCGGCGGCCCCTTCAATTGTCTTAAACATGTTTAACGCACAGGAACAAACATAAACATAACCCGAATTTCACGAAATAGCGTCTGTGGCTTCTCAATTGATAGAGGAAGTCACTGCACAAGCGCAAAGTAACAGTTTCGAGGATGCGCGAGAGATATGCGCAGACGGTCCTTACTTTCCGAATAACGTACGTACGTAATATAATTTTAGTAGCTCTGGATAAAAGTCCACATCTGAAGAGACTTATAGCGGTAAAATAAGTTCTATTGCCGGCCAAAATACGTCTTTGTATTTCTTTTTCCACGCTATTATCATTACTGATTAGCGTACCCAAGTATATGAACCTCAGACAAAATCAGTGGTTGTTATGTCACGGGTCTTTATTACGAAAATACGAATTACATGAATGAGAGAATCCCCGCGGATATCAGAAGAAAGAATCGTCGGGCGTAAAAAATGAATTCTAAAATTTAATGTAGAAAAATTGGATCTTCAAGTTAATAAACATTTAAATTTTCTGCAATCTTTTCTAGTGTCTAATGGTAAAGAGTAACAGGAATTTTTAAGGAGTTTAGTACCGCTATCTTCAGGGCCAGGCAGTCTGAGTAGAGATTGTTTTAGCCCTGAAGACGGAGGCAATGTTCAACGACACCGCTGTGGGAACCTCTTATCTCTCATTGTATGTTAATATTTTACTCCTGCTAATGGCAGTATTGTACTGTACCTTTCGGAAGCATAAATCAAATGAGTACTTAGATTTAGATTTCAGGCTAGCCGAATGTGACACAAAGTGCCCCAAACTTTCATAATTGCTCCTAATTTTTTGTTATATGAAATTCGACGAATTTAACAACTGGAGGGAATGAATATTCGACAGAAGGTTGCCAATAACGGAGCAAAGAGAGACTCGGTTAATATACTAACCGCTATTAAGGTGACGATGATGACAGGCTTTAGGGCATTATAAACAGCTTCGAAGCTACGTTAATGTGAACTAAAAATTATCTTTATACTTATTTGTACGTTTTCTAGTGACACCGCACCAAGTGCAGTGATTAATTAGCATCGAATGAGATAAAATGGTAAAGAGTTTATTAAAAAAATCATTAGTAAAGAAGTAAATGTAGACTGCTTCAAAGCAAGCTAGTGATTCAGCGCTTTACTGGAAGGACTGAGGATGTCCAAAAAGCATGTCGGTCAAGAAAATCGCCCTTCGAAAAGAGTAACTCCCCAGTAGACGTCACTCGCGTTATAGTTCTTCTTCAAGGACTGGTAACATCACCGTCAAGGAAGACTTGGGCGTGCTGTGTCCAGAACAGACGGCAGTACGATGATGGTGGGTCACTCGGTTACAGATGTGAATGAACGTACAGAACACGATCCCCCCTCTACTCGCTCTTATACGTAAGTGGGATTCAAATTCTTGGTCCTTCATCATCCAGCGCCTACACGTGTTGCTACTGGGAACTCCTTAATGAGCAACTGCTTTATACGGAATATGTTGACAGACGTGGAGTTGCATCGCTGTTAGAAATGCCTCGAAGAGTTAGTAACGCCAGAACACTTCGCAGAACAACGGGTGATGTGCTGGAGTGAAGAACCGCTCTGTTAAGCAGGTGAACATGCTACACCAGAGGTTGTTGTAGCAACTGAAGCATCTTAGTACAAAAAGAAATCTGCTCTGTTGAAAAATGTTGCTGGTAGAAGAAAATTGGTGTTGGTGTTGTTAAAGCAACTAGTCACTTTCAGGACTTCTATACGTGAACGCGTGAAAGAGAGAGCGTATTTAAGAAGCGGAAAACCACGTGGTGGTCTTTCATATACCTGTGCGTGTTCAAAGACGAATAATAAGTGTTTCTTTATTTCGTGATATTGTAAATGGTTGTGATTCTTAGTGTTACTTATTAAATGGGGGAAATAATTATTCAAGGCATTCAACTATAAATGTGTAATGTGTAGTTCTGTGTGTTAGTACTGTACGCGAATTCATGGACATCTTCCGTGTATGTATGTGTGTGTGTGAGCGCGTGTGAGTGAAGTGGTTAATCTCTGGTCTGATTATTCGTTCCATCAGACAAAAAACACAGCATAAAATTACATTTCTTGGAAATGACTTTTATAAGGATGAGAAGAAAACGTCCCTTAATACTACATTTTAAAATACTGGTAAGTTAATTTATACCTTTAAAAATAAAATATATTATAATATCATATAATAGAGAAGATAGAGCTTGAAATTAACAAATAATGCGAACGATAAATGATGCGCTACGGCTTAACAATTCGAGGACGCTCCCTTCCAGCTAACACCCATAATTCAATTCAATTCCACGGTTGTTCTGTAAGATAGTTCAGTACGGATGTTCTCCACGGTTGTTCAGTAAGATAGTTCAGTACGGATGTTCTCCACGGTTGTTCTGTAAGATAGTTCAGTACGGATGTTCTCCAGGGTTGTTCTGTAAGATAGTTCAGTACGGATGTTCTCCAGGGTTGTTCTGTAAGATAGTTCAGTACGGATGTTCTCCAGGGTTGTTCTGTAAGA
>Ga0123354_10012425_pt1 | contig 13198 bp, 11 predicted proteins | sample TergutLab28metaG_2_FD_97872 | JGI IMG/M metagenome (GOLD analysis project Ga0123354, IMG submission 97872) | Labiotermes labralis P4 segment gut microbial communities from Petit-Saut dam, French Guiana - Lab288 P4 | ecosystem: Host-associated > Arthropoda: Insects > Digestive system > Gut ...
CCTTTAAAGCCCAGTGGTCACTATATGTACCGCCAGTTTAACATTCAACAATTCCACGTTCTGCCCACACAGTGTATTTATGTGTTTTGTGTGGATCTGAGAACAAACAGCGATTATTTCCCTGTACAGCATTAACTGGCTGGTTTGTGTAACAGAGACGGAGTGTGTTTACTGCGCGGTGCAGACTGGATATTTAAATAAAAAATAGCTCCTTAATTCTCTCTTCAGTAGCTTGCAAGAAGAATAAAAAGACAGCCGTATAAGAAAACAGAGTGGACAATAGAAACGCAATTCTGTCTGGACCCAATTTGTTCCAGACTCTGTTGCTGGCTCTACAGAAATGCACTGCTTTGTTCCGTAGTACACAAAGAGAAGCTTGTATAATGGCTGACAGTTGAATAGTGGGATGCCATCGTGCCGGAACATGCGGCTTGTGCGGACATTTTGTAGCTGTTCTTGACTGCCGTGCCTTCGTTAAGGGGTTGCAGACTTTTCTTGCTATCCACAAGGGGTTGTGGTGTAGGGTGGCTGTCACAGCGGCCGTTGAACAGATCAAGCTCGTTTGATTGTTCATGGTGCAGTGGTTTGCTTTTGCACTGCAAGCCCTTCCATCTCACCCACACCGCGATGTCATGTTGTACGTGATTCATGCAGTAAACCGCCATTATATCCCGGCAGTTCTCTGTAATGGCACACTGCAGTCTGTTAGAATTTATCGACATTCTGATATTCTGGGGGGGGGGGATGTTGCTGGCATCTTGAGGGTGCCAGTGTAGACGGTTGAAGCGCTGAGCTATAAATGTAACGTTTCGGGTTCGATTCCCGAATGTACCAAATTTTTTGGCCATCTCAACACAGGTTTTTCTTGGTTTCCCTGTGTCTATAAGCAAATGCTGAGATGGTTCCGAAGATTCCAAGTTGCCACTGCATGCTTCTCATGTAGCCCTACCGGCTTAAATCTAGTAGTAACCAATTTCATGTTTTGTCTACATGTAAAATAACCTATGCCACTGGGTGACAACCCAATTGCAGTAAATAAATGTAGTAATATAGCGGCAGCTCATTTCTGCAGAACGTCAGGTTTCTACCAGAATACACGACGTCACATGGTGCTCGATCTCACGCAGCCCAAACCGTTCAGCAAATCCTGTATCCATCTTTTTCTAAGAAGGTTGTTACTTTTAAATAAACTAACTGTAGAATAGAGTCGTTCTGCAGAATCTGACATCTCCTCAGCTAGTCTGGAAATTCCACGCATTTTTGGTAACCGGAGGTTCATCACCGCATTCACAAGCGCCCGACAGTATCCGTAACACGAGCCAGATTAAGTCAGTCAAAGCCATCCACTTTTTATTTAAGATTGATTTTAATATTATCTTCCCGTCTACTCTTAGGTCTTGGCAGTGATCTCTTTCTTTCAGATTACTCCACGTGACCTCTGTACTCAATTATTTTGTAAAATCAGGAACTTCGTGTCCCTCTCCACCCACCCTCTGTACATGTTTCATCCGGCTGTCCTATCAGTCACATCCCACACGGTGTTTACAGCTTGCCGTCTGCACCACACATCTCTCTTCCTTTTCACTGTAGTTCAGCAGAGTTCTGCTGAACCTATTTCTGTAAAATCTATTGTTGTGTTTTCTGTCGATAGCCGTTGTGTGCATGGATACAAGAAATTGCGTTCTGAGAAATACGAGCAACGCGCAGCAGTCTTTTGTTTCGGTGTTTTATTGTAACTTACAGTTGGGGGAGTAACGTAGTGCGACAACTATCAGCTTGGGACAGTATCGTAGTGTGGCAACTATCAGCTTGAGAGAGTATCGTAACGCGACAACTATCAGCTTGAGAGAGTATCGTAACGCGACAAATATCAGCTTGAGAGAGTATCGTAACGCGACAACTATCAGCTTGAGAGAGTATCGTAACGCGACAACTATCAGCTTGAAAGAGTATCGTAAGGCGACAACTGTCAGCTTGGGAGAGTATCGTAACGCGACAACTATCAGCTTGAGAGAGTATCGTAACGCAACAACTATCAGCTTGAGAGAGTATCGTAGGGCGGCAACTATCAGCTTGAGAGAGTATCGTAACGCGACAACTATCAGCTTGGGAGAATATCGTTGCGGCAACTATCAGCTTGAGAGAGTATCGTAACGCGACAACTATCAGCTTGGGAGAGTATCGTAACGCGACAACTATCAGCTTGGGAGAGTATCGGGCTGGATTCAAGTGGCTCAGTACAGCAAATAGCGGCGGGATTTTGTGAGAACGGTAATGTATCATCTAGTTCGAAAAATGGACAGGAATTTGAGTAAAACGGCAACTGTCAGCTTTTAAAAGCCAATTCTTCTCTGCTGGGTTTGTGACATCCCTAATTTGTCCACACAGAATTTGCAGACTAAGAAGCAAGTGTTTAATTTCGTCTAAGTTAAAACATCAGGTTTGAGTGTGCAGAAGTTGGCCTAAGCCAATCTGCAGTGTCGTGTTGCTGTAAAGCATGCCTGCTGACCAGCATGAGAACTTTACGTTCGAAGCACCCTGAAGTGCTCTCAGTGCGGCAGAAGGAGCCTGGCGTGTTAGTATACGAGAGAAGGTACATTACACGAGGACACGTAATTGTTGTACTTAAGTGAGATAAGGGCGCTGTCAATTAGTGAAGTTATCCAGCGTCAGGTACACACCGTGACTGGTGGAATGATACCGACAGGCGAAACTGACGCACTTCCACCCGCTCCTTGGACTTGTGTTAGATTGAAACCGGGCCTCCACGGTGAAAAGACCAGAGACTGACGTCCCTATTCCTGTTGACCCTTACGAGTCTAGTGGTCACTATATTTACCACCAGTGTAACATTCAGCAAACCTACGTTCTGCCCACACCTTGTATTTATGTGTTTCGTATGTATCTCAGAACAAACAGCAATTATTTCTCTATACAGAATTAACTGACTGGTTTTTTTAATAACAGAGACGGAGTTCGTTTACTGCACGGTACGGACTGGATCTTTATATACCTAGAGTTCAGGTAAACAGTGTCTTTAAGCTGTTATGCGCCAGGCCAGAAAGTTATATAACTGAATGGAGGTGAGACTTCAACCCAGCTCTGCTTTACGCGGAGGTGAATGACCAGTTATTCACCGCTTTACTAGCGAGGAAAGAACCCAGGCACCCGCTGGATAGGAAGCTGCGTGGACCCCTTATTCGGTCCGGCTGTTATGAAACAGAGAACAGTTGTGTGCTCTTTCTCCGGCTCTCCAGCCATTATTCTCTTCATTATATTACCTATGTTGTTCATTTGCATTTACTTCCTGTTGTCGCCTTTAATTCCTCGTTTTCACTTAATGAAATTGGCTTTCGGTTGAGGGTGCTGTCAAAAACAGCGCGTGACGCTGTTGTTGTACATGGCATTAGAGGTCGCTGTGTGTTTCCGGATATCGTGCAAGGCGCACCGGTTTTGAAATAGACACGTTCTTCATTAAGGCTAACATCATAAGAGGACGGAGACCTGTGTCTGCTGACGTCAGCCTTTTGTTTCTTGCGGGGTCTCATAACAAACAGCTAATGATGTTCTCTGTAGAATGCTGTGAACCTGTTGTTCTTGGTAATGGAGACGCAGTGTGTTTTCCATTAGGTGGGAATGACGTCATACCTGGTGCTCATGCTGTGGATCAAATAGTGTTTGATACATAAATTTCAGCCTGTTTTGTTCAATTTGTACTTTGACCGTCGTCAATGATTTGAGCATATGCTCCCCAGCCGCGCGCGTCAGCTGCGGGTTTCCTTGTCGTCGTGACCAGTGAGCGAACGCTGGTTTTCTTTAAGATTGAGGAAAACGGCTACAGAAACACACAGAGTGCATAAAACTGTTTATGGAAATGAAGCGTCGTCTCTCAGGCGTGTCTCTGAATGTTTTAAAACGTCCGTAGAGTAACTCGAGGGCTAGAAATTGATCCAAAGACTGGGAGGCAGACAAAGTCTCTATACCCTCAAAAACACTTTCATTTTTCGCGAAATGGCAGCCAGAGAACGTCGAATGACCCTGAAATTGATGGAGTATCAACTGCACGTTAACCGGTAGACGACTGTCCAGGCTGTTCGTGGTGACGTCGCACAGACGACGTCGTGCGTGAAGTTTCTTGCGCACAGCCTCACGGTTGAGCAAGTACAGCACAGAGTTACGACCGATAAAGACTTTACCCATGCTTCCTGGTGGAGATCAGCCATCCGTCTCATCTGCCCTTGGGGCAGCCGACGTTTCCGTACTTTTCTTGAATAATAACCGCCCTGAAGACCGAAGATTTCGTGACGTCGAGGACGTGAAGTGGAAGATGAACTCCAAATTAAAAACAAAATTCTTTGGACTCTGTTGTGTGCGCAGGCGTTAGAAAGACGTGAGTAGTGCGTCGCAGTGAAGTGAGATTTACTTTCAATATAAATAATACACCAGTCTATTATTTGGTGTGTCCGATATCTGCTGTTACAGACCGATTTCCGGGAGTTTATTGTTTGATATATTCTGTTTATATACCAGGGACTTGAAGGATTTTTAGTTTGATGTACCTTTGTTATTGCTCTGCTCAAATATTTTACTTTGCTGTACTTCATAATGCTTTGTTTCCTGTAACCAGCGGCTGGGCATAAAAATTGCGATGAAACAACTGCATACAGAAATTTAATGGTCAAATCTTGTGGGAAGCGATCATTTGGAAGACCGTTCAAGAGAGGATTACATCTTGATGGATCGCTGAGGAAGGAGATTTTGAGCGTCAGAGGATGAACGGACCCAGTAGCGGGCTTTGTCAGAGATGTGTGTGTGTGGGTATGTCAGAGAAAATGTCTATGAGGCTGGGGGAAGAATAGAATTTATTGCTGTGCGTTAAAATGAAATACACGCTTTCTTTTAGAGCGACTGTCTTTTCTTTCAGAGGTTCCGTGACCAGACTGCAGACGTTGGTATTACTTTCTTTTTCACTCGATAGCTACTGTAACGTTATAGTCATTCGGGGTCACGCTTGTTCTGCCAGGGTCTCTGTGCAACGGTCGATAGGTCACCAGACAAAACAGGTCGATAATGTGGAAGGCTGTGGACCGACCTCGGAACTGTTACACGCGGGCAAGCGTATGAGGGATGAGGCATCGAGCGTAAATACGGAGAGGTGTGAGGTACTGGATGTGTGTAGATGTGAGGAGGAGGAGGCAGCGAACGTAAACACCTAACGAAGAATGACGTATTCAACATAAACACGTGTGGATGATGAGGCATGGAACATACACACATGTGGGGGAAGAGGCATGGAACATAAACACGTGTGTGGGATGAGACATGGGAGATAAACACTTAACGAAGGATGACGTATTCAACATAAACACGTTTGGAGGATAAGGCGTGGAGCATGAACACGTGTGGAGGATAAGACATGGAACATAAACACGTGTGTGGGATGAGGCATGGAACATAAACACTTAACGAAGTATGACGTATTCAACATAAACACATGTGAAGGGTGAGGCATGGAACATGCACACGTGTGGGGGAGGAGGCATGGAACATAAACACGTGTGGAGGATGAGACATAGAACATGCACACGTGGGGGGAGGAGGCATGGAACATAAACACGTGTGGAGGATGAGACATAGAACATGCACACGTGGGGGGGGGAGGCATGGAACATAAACACGTGTGGGGGAGGAGGCATGGAACACAAACACGTGTGGATGATGAGGCATGGAACACAAACACGTGTGTTGGATAAGGTATTCAGCATAGCCACGTCAGGTAAAAGTTTACAAAAGGCTACTGCCGCATCCATCGGCGTTTAGCATAGCGCTCACTTGGATTAGTACTATTGCTTCGAAATTGGGAGATTCCAGGTTAGGAACCCAAGCCGAAGCTCAGCTGTCATGACTGAAGTTTAAATGTTCTACCTTATTGTCTCCAAGCGACGGCTGAGCGGCGCCTGGAATTAGGGCGTGACCGCTTCCTTCCACATCCCCTCCAATTCATTACTCACAAAACCACCCCAGCGTGTGACACCATACAGTCTGAGAAAATTATGGCGACGGTAAATGAAGTACAAATAAACTACACACTCCCAAACCATTTCAGTCAGATACACTTTAATATTATCCTCCCATGCACATGTAAATTTTACTCTAGGTATTTTCCCTTCAGATTTTCCTACCACGTTCTTCCATACATTCTCAATTTATTCTATGCGTGCTACATACCCTGTCATTGCTATTCCCCTTGGTGTCACTGTTCTGATATTTGATACAGCGCGCGAACTCTGAGTTTCCTCATTATGAATAATTATTTTGTCTTTTTAATACATGTTTAGACAAAGTTTAGTTAAAGATAAATAAAAGATATATCTTTTGTACTGATTTAAGCTGAATAAATGGGCTACATGTTTCCGCGTTAATTAGAAACCACCAGCAGGTTAGTAAAAAAACTTGTATAGCAAAGTCACAACAATATGTTGAGCTAAGGCACTGTTTAGATCTTGTAGCCCTTTACATAATCTATGTTCTTACATGGCTTGCAGCACGTTACAGATAATTTTTTTATGTAATAGCGTAAAGTCTAATTTATGTGTTTCTTCTTCAGTATGCAGAGGTCACGTGTTGTGTGTCGTTGGTGTAACAATGTTGGGTAGTTAAGGTATGAATGTCATCATCATATCCTTGTATAAAAACGAATAAATTGAAATATATTCCATACTGCTTAAACACGTACGTAATATGGATGGACAAGGCCGTCATTGCTACAGCACGTCCTTGGCGCTTTTCCAAATATTTAAGTTGTTTTGAAGATGAAGTCTGATTTTAGTCGAAACATGTAGCCAGGTTCTTCTTTATCTCACCACTTATATGCCTGTTGATGCAGCTCGTGTCTGTTCTCTCTCGCTCTCTCTTTCTCTCTACAGAATTAGTTAGGCTCGCTGGTTCTTTCTTTGCTTTTTGATTGGTTGCACGTACTTTCCTCAAGACAGCTCCAGTTGCTGACCAGCTAACTTTGCTGGGTTTTTCGGCGCTGCAGTGAATGGAAATTAGAGCAGAGAATTAGAAACACAGCGCCCTGAGAGAGCACTTGTAGGGTGAAGTGTCCGCCGGGCATTTCGCCCAGAACTTACTGAGTCGTGGTGAAGGAAGGCTGTACGTTATGATCGTATGTAGTGCTGTGACAACAAAGTATGTGTTTAGAGCATGTGGTCTCTCGCGGTCCACAGTTGGCTGTGCGATCGAGCTATCCTCCCTCCCAGCAATTCAAACGGAATCAGGTCCATCTTAGAATTCGGAAGAAATTAGAGAAGTTACTGGACTCGCCCAAAATGTTTGATGTTCCAAGCGGTGGAGTGTCGCATGATGCCTGTATCGTTTGTATCAGATGTGAAGTTACTGGACTCGCCGGAAATATTTGATGTTGCAAGCGGTGGAGTGTCACAGGGTGGCTTTATCGTCTGTATCAAATGTTGCTGCACGACCGCAGTTAGGTCTTGTTTGCCTGCGAGTTCAGTGAGTTTGCTGCGCGCAGCAAGCGAAGGATGTGAGTGCGGACCGTGATGAGAACACAGCATACACGCAGTGACAGTTCGGAAATTTGAATCGGCCGAGGAGCAATTGTCCGCGTGCGAATTCAATGACTGGCAGGATTAAACTCGCGTTTATCCTGCCGCAAAACAAAATAATCGACGTGCAGACATTTGCATAATTTTTTTATGTTGATTTGAAAATCGTGTTTCCGTGCATTGGTAGTGTAATTACAATTGATAACCATGAAGATTAAACTATTTCGATTTTTTTACTTCTAATCAGGTCTACATGTTTAGGGCGATGTTTTCGCCCATCGTCAGGAGCATATCACTGTAACTACAGCTTCTGGTATTGCCCAACGATGTTGTCAGTAGCAACATCGGTGGACAATACCAGAATCTGTAGTTATAGTGATATGCTCCTGATGATGGACGAAAACATCGCCCGAAACATGTAGAACTGATCAGAAGTAAAAAAATCAAAACAGTTGCAGCTTATTGGTTATCAATTGTAATTCTTTTATGCTGGTCGTCGCGTTTTGACAACGGCGAAGAGCCACTTAGAGGGACATTATCGAGTATAGCGGAGCGTGCTGCAATTCAGTTGCAAATTACTGTCTTTATCAAATCTCAGTTGGCCACACTGTGCTTATTGCGTTGTGGTTCAATTTCACGCCGAAATGACAATTTCAGTGAATATGAAAGCCGAATAATTATTTAAAGATGAAAACTGAGTATTCGACATTGTTTGAGTTTGATGTGGCACTGTTCTCCGAAACGTCGGCGTTATCGCCAGGTACGGCCTAACAACACAGAGTGTCTGAATGTCCTTCGACAGCGCTACGGTAACTCGCCTGTCATTTTACCAAAGAGGATAAATATTAGCATTTTGTGACGTGTGGCACTGTGCGATCCGGTGGAAACTTGGCGACGTTTCGGAGAGACCTACTGTCTTCAACGTGTCCTTATACCCTAAAGATGTGGGGAGTATTTGTCACTTAAACATGGGTACACTTCTACCACTCTACATGGCGTCATGTCTTAGGGGGCCAGGAATCATCATCACCATCACGGCCCTGAAAACCTCAAATTTCACACTCGTAATGAAGTAGCAAATTCGGTGCAATAACGATAAACACTCAGCAGTGCTGCCATATAGAGGTGTAAAGGTAAATCAGTCCCATTAGGCCCGAGGTGCCTACAGGATACCAGGAAGTTAAGGTTCCCAGATTACGTGACAATTGCCCAGGATGGTGGTAAGGTTTTTAGCCTTACGCACCGGTCGCTTTTATCCCCAGGAAATACTCCTGGTACTCATTTCTGTTAGAGGCTGAGTCGACCCCAGGGCCATAGTGCGATCGGAAGTATTATGTCAATGAAAAATTCCAACGACACCATCTGGAATCGAACCAGCGAACTTCCGATTTGTAGCATAGCACCTTAAACACTGTGCTACCGCGGTCCCCATCTTGGGGTGTACTATGATTTTTTTCGACACATGTGGATATTGAAGTATTGACACTTCCTTGCTGTGATCCAGTTTATAACTAATAGCAACTGTGACTACTGTCATACAAAACGATAGAATGGCAAGTGTTTCCGTTTTTGTCTTTAGCTGCTTTTCTCACGACTATTGCACTTGACAGCTTCACGAATCTTCCTGCTTGGTTCAAAGAGACAAGTCGATTTGTGACACTGTTCCAACAGCTGCTAAATTTGGTTGCTGTGTGCACTCGGGTACACTTGACACACGTTTGAATGTTCCAAGTGCTGGCGTTCCCACTACTCATGTACTTGGACACTCGACGTACAGCATGACGGTGTCCCCCCCCCCACACACACACACACACGCACGCACACACGCACACTTGTGTGCTGGTACAGAATAAACGAGACGTGGGAACACGAATGGTAATTTTGACTCGATACTGCGACAGTCTCCGGATAAACGGACAAATTGCCAATATTTGTATAAGTGCCCCATTCCCATGATATGACAAATGCTTTTCAAATTTTCCAGTCAAGGGAAAGGAGCTCTAGAATTATGACGTCGGTTTCTTGTTAGGATTGATTACTTACTTCCTGCAGTTCAGTAGCAATTGTGATGTATCCAGTAGGAATCGTTGCCTTGCTGGTCGTTTCCTGCAGCTCTCCATACCGCTATCCGTGTGTAATACTGGCTTGGCTGTTGTGTTGTGAGTGTTCTAAGAAGTAGGCCAAGATACACACTGCTTAATGAAGGGTAAAAATATAAAGACACACTGGGAGTTGACTGTTGGACCCTTGAAGATGGGACGGATGTTTCCCGAAACGTCGATAACTAGCTACCAATTCACGCTGCGTAATATCTGACAAGAACGAAGATCACATTTACGCCGCGGAAGAAGCTAGAAATCACGATCCGAGAAGATAAAAATAGCACGATACTTCGAAAAGTCGGGTTGTGCTTACCCAGAGACACAACGTCAAAATCCAGTAGGCTTCAAACCTCAAGATGAGTTTTATGGGTCTAATGAAAGGATAAGGGGACAGAAGGTATTGGAGGATCAAGTTGTGCCAGGCACGGCGTGGAGGCTGATGCGGGAATGGTGGTGTAGCTCCAATAATTCTCAACCTGAACACTACATGGAGGTGAGTGCTGAGTCTGATGCTGCCGCTTATTTACCCGCGGGATAATTTCCTCCCAGAACTCAATGAATAGGAGGGTGGGTGGGCATAGAGGGAGTGTGCACTTTCATGAAGTAAGAGAAGAATTTCTTGGCCCTGTTGGAATTCGAAACCCGGATTGGGCAGCAGCTAGTCCAGTCTGTATAACTTCCTACTGCAGCAGCCAATCCAGTCTGTACACTTTCCCAGTCCAGCAGCCAGTCCGGTCTGTATACCTTCCCACTGCAGAATCCAGTCCAGTCTGTATACCTTCCCACTGCAGTAGCCAGTCCAGTCTGTATAACTTCCCACTGCAGCAGCCAGTCCAGTCTGTATACCTTCCCACTGCAGTAGCCAGTCCAGTCTGTATACCTTCCCACTGCAGTAGCCAGTCCAGTCTGTACACTTTCCCATTGCAGCAGGCAGACCAGTCTGTACACTTTCCCATTGCAGCAGCCAGTCCAGTCTGTGTACCTTCGCACTGCAGCAGGCAGTCCAGTCTGTAAATTTTCCCACTGCATTAGACAGTCCAGTCTGTATACCTTCCAACTGCAGCGGCCAGTCCAGGCTCTATAACTTCCCATTGCAGCAGCCAGTCCAGTCTGTATACCTTTCAAATGCAGCACCCAGTCCAGACTGTATACCTTCCCACTTCAGCGGCCAGTCCAGGCTCTATAACTTCCCATTACAGCAGCCAGTCCAGTCTGTATATCTTCCCACTGCAGCAGCCAGTCCAGTCTGTATACTTTCCCATTGCAACAGCCAGGCTATTCTGTACACTTCCCCACTGCAGCAGCCAGTCCAGTCTGTATACCGTCCCACTGCAGCAGCCAGTCCAGTCTGTATACCTTCCCACTGCAGCAGCCAGTCCAGTCTGTGTACCTTCCCACTGCAGCAGCCAGTCCAGTCTGTACACTTTCCCAGTGCAGCAGCCAGTCCAGTCTGTATACCATCCCACTGCAGTAGCCAGTCCAGTCTGTATACCTTCCAAATGCAACACCCAGTCCAGTCTGTATACCTTCCCAATGCAGCGGCCCTTCCAGTCTCTATACATTCCCATTGCATCAGCAAGTCCAGTCTGTATACATTCCCACTGCAGCAGCCAGTCCAGTCTGTATACCTTCCCACTGCAACAACCAGTCCAGTCTGTATACCTTCCCAATGCAGCAGCCAGTCCAGTGAGTACACTTTCCCATTGCAACAGCCAGTCCAGCCTGTAACCTTTCCCACTGCAGCAGCCAGTCCGGTCTGTATACCTTCCCACTGCAGTAGCCAGTCCAGTCTGTATACCTTCCAACTGCAGCAGCCAGTCCAGTCTGTATACATTCCCACTGCAACAGCCAGTCCAGTCTGTACACTTTCCCACTGCAGCACCCAGTCCAATCTGTATACCTTCCAACTGCAGCAGCCAGTCCAGTCTGTATAACTTCCAACTGCAGCAGCCAGTCCAGTCTCTATACCTTTCCACTGCAGCAGCCGGTCCTGTCTCTATACCTTCCCATTCCAGCAGCCAGTCCAGTCTCTATACCTTCCCACTGCAGCAGTCAATCCAGTCTCTATACCTTCCCACTGCAGTAGCCAGTCCAGTCTGTGTACCTGCCCACTGCAGCAGCCAGTCCAGTCTGTATACTTTCCAACTGTAGCAGCCAATCCAGTATGTATACATTCCAACTGCAGCAGCTAGTCCAGTCTCAGTACCTTCCCACTGCAGCAGCCAGTCCAGTCTCTATACCTTCCCACTTCAGCAGTTAGTCCAGTCTCTATACCTTCCCACTGCAGTAGCCAGTCCAGTCTCCATACCTTCCCACTGCAGCAGCCAGTCCAGTCTGTATACCTTCCAACTGCAGCAGCCAGTCCTGCCAGTCCAGTCTGTATAACTTCCCCCTGCAGCAGCCAGTCCTGTCCGTATACCCTGCCACTGCAGCAGCCAGTCCAGTCTCTATACCTTCCAACTGCAGCAGCCAGTCCAGTCTGTATACCTTCCAACTGCAGTAGCTAGTCCAGTCTCTATACCTTCCCACTGCAGCAGCCGGTCCTGTCTGTATACCTTCCAACTGCAGCAGCTAGTCCAGTCTCAGTACCTTCCCACTGCAGCAGCCAGTCCTCTCTCTATACCTTCCCACTGCAGCAGCCAGTCCAGTCTCTATACCTTCCAACTGCAGCAGGCAGTCCAGTCTCTATACCTTCCAAATGCAGCAGCCAGTCCAGTCTCTATACCTTCCATCTGCAGCAGCCAGTCCTGTCTGTATACCTTCCAACTGCAGCAGCCAGTCCATTCTCTGTACCTTCCAACTGCAGCAGCCAGTCCAGTCTCTACACCTTCCAACTGCAGCAGCCAGTCCTGTCTCCATACCTTCCATCTGCAGCAGCCAGTCCATTCTCTATACCTTCCCACTGCAGCAGCCAGTCCAGTCTGTATACCTTCCCACTGCAACAGCCAGTCCAGTCTGTATACGTTCCCACTGCAGCAGTCATTCCAGTCTCTATACCTTCCCACTGCAGTAGCCAGTCCAGTCTGTATACCTTCCCACTGCAGCAGCCAGTCCAGTCTGTATACCTTCCAACTGCAGCAGCCAGTTCAGCCAGTCCAGTCTGTATACCTTCCCACTGCAGCAGCCAGTCCTGTCTCGATACCTTCCCACTGCAGCAGCCAGTCCAGTCTGTATACCTTCCAACTGCAGCAGCCAGTCCAGTCTCTATACCTTCCCACTGCAGCAGCCAGTCCAGTCTCTATACCTTCCAACTGCAGCAGACATTCCAGTCTCTATACCTTCCAACTGCAGCAGCCAGTCCATCCTGTATACCTTCCAACTGCAGCAGCCAGTCCTGTCTCTATACCTTCCAACTGCAGCAGCCAGTCCATTCTCTATACCTTCCCACTGCAGCGGCCAGTCCTGTCTGTATACCTTCCAAGTGGAGCAGGCAGTCCAATCTGTGTACCTTCCCACTGCAGCAGCCAGTCCATTCTGTATACCTTCCAACTGCAGCAGCCAGTCCAGTTGCTATACTTTCCAACTGCA
>Ga0123354_10012428_pt1 | contig 13195 bp, 5 predicted proteins | sample TergutLab28metaG_2_FD_97872 | JGI IMG/M metagenome (GOLD analysis project Ga0123354, IMG submission 97872) | Labiotermes labralis P4 segment gut microbial communities from Petit-Saut dam, French Guiana - Lab288 P4 | ecosystem: Host-associated > Arthropoda: Insects > Digestive system > Gut ...
AAAAAAAATTAGAATATTATTTTTGACAGCCAATGAAGAGAAGTGTTGCACTTCTTTAGATAATATGTATGTCCTGCAATAAACAAAAGCATTTAAGAGTAGTATGCAGAAGCTTGATTCATGTACATTTGTGTATAAATCAAGCACGAAATCTTTTAAATATTCCCGGAACACATCTGTAGTTTCATGAAAAAAGTCTCCACTGTAAAAAAAATAATGTTTTTGTCATCATGTGTTCATCTTTCTGTTTCGTGCTCAATATCACAGAAGAGATACAAGGGAAGCTGCCAAGAAATTGTTCCCAATACAGTCATTACCGTTGGCATCATTTTCATGTTTGCGATTCTGCCTCAAGGAGAGGTCGTTCACGTGTCTTATCTCGTTATCTGAAATCACAAAGTGTGAGGTCACTGTGAGTCTCTATGGACCTGCCCTCAAACAGTAAGTCTCAGCTCTATGGCAGCACAGATCCCAGTGTTAGGTGTTTCTTAACGTTAGAGTCTTCTGGGATGTGGCACCGTGTGCGTGTGTTTTTTTAATTTATGTATTTATTTATTTGTAAATTAATGGAACAGTGTTGTTGATAATTCAAGAATATAGGCATCAAGTTATTGGGTGATAGTAAATAATAAGCAGGAAAGAATGTGGGATGAAACACGTAATGGCCTAACTGAATGTACTATCCTGCCATCTGTTGGAACAGACTGAAAGAGAACAGAACAGATCTCAGTCTGGACAGTCCATGTCCCAGCCGAGATTCATACTGGACACCTACAGGACAAATCAAGATGATCATTTGCCAAGATGTGGTATCATGTAATTTTATAGATGGGTACATCACATCACAGGAACTTCATAGTCACAGTTCTGAGAACCCCATATCTCAGTTAGGTGGTTCTCATTATTGCAAAATCACAGACATTGCCTCCCTAAGTAGGAACCTAGTACTATTCAGAATTTTCACTGACGAACATAACAAACAAGTTATTTTAATTTCAGTAATATGGAGGTGTTTTGCATAATCCTGAGGCTGTTGTATGACGATGAGATGATCCATCTCTTAAATACTGAATACCATAATCTTCAATTTATCTGAACTACAAGAAGAGAAAAGAATTGCCTGGCTTTGGTGTCAATGGTATCAAAACAGCATTCATAAAACCATTACCATAACTGTCTTCCAATTTCTGTTTTTAGGAAACAAAGAAAAGTCTTGCCAGATAGACTGTTAATGAGCCGGGAAAGCTGTATCACTACAGTGGCTATGCAAAGAGCTCAATGACTTTGGTTTCCAGCAAGAACACAAGACATTTTTCTTTTACTAAGTATGCAGTATGGCTCTGGAGCTCACACAGTCTCCTATCCAGTGGATATCACGGGTTCTTTCCTGTAAGTAAAGTGGCTGGGACATTAAGCAGACCATTCACATCCAATTTGCCATTCAGAGGACCGTGCGTCATGATATATTCCTATAATAAAACCAACGAGATGCACTAATATCTCAAATTTATTTTTGGAATAGGACTCTATATATTTCAGACAGTTTCTGTGTCCATCATCAGGAGTCTAGCACTGTACACAAAGCAATAAGTGTGTTGTACAGATTATGCTGACTGCTTGCTAGTGGGATCCCACTAGCAAGCAGTCAGCATAATCTGTATGACAGATACCTATTGCTGTGTGTACAGTGCTAGACTCCTGATGATGAACAGAGGAACTGTCCAAAACATGTAGAATCCTATTCCAAAAATAAATTTGAGATATTAGTGCATCTCATTGGTTGTATTATGAGACCACTCACATCCACCTAGTGCACCTGTACCTCCCCTCATTCTTATGACTTCTTGCCATGGTGCCTAATAGAGCACAAACCTTTTTACCAGCCCTAATAAATGGAATTCAATAGTTGACTGTGTTCTGTGTGTGAATCAACTGACATCAACTTTCCTTATCAGTGTTTTGTGTTTCAAAGTTAAATGAAAAGAAGCAATTACTTTTTACCCATGGTGGGGCTATTTGGACCACTCTCATTTGCAGTTTAAATTTTGATCACATTAAGTTATGTTTCTTCAAAAAGCATCTTGTTTCTTTATCCTTTTTGGAAAAGGAATGTTCCATTTTTATACCCATGTTAGTAACCACTCCAAACACAATTACAGTACATTAAATAAGAAAAACCAATAATATTCACTGCTTTAATATAATGGACAAAATCACACAGTGTGGAATATACAAAACAAGTGCACTGTATAGTTAAACAAAATGGATGTATGTACAGAAGGGAATGGCAAAGAATAGAAGTTCCTACAGTTAGCACTGGTTGAATGGGATAACTGGAGAATCTTTCAAGAATGTTACCAATCTCACGAGTTGCACTCATAAATCACCAGGCAATTTGTATATTTTTAAAATTCCTTTATGTGAATAACTCAGCCCGGTGCTCTTGATAGTTGAAAGCATAAGCAGTAGTACCAACATTCTACAGAAGTGTTGTAAGGTGTTAGGTTTCCACAGCAGTTACAGTGAGTAATGCTCTCTTCTGGGATGTGACACATTTTAGTATTGTAGGAGTGTACCCACATTTCAAAGGTTCTTACTGCGTCCATTACCTGGAAGGCAGCAGGAACCTCTGAAATGTCAGTACACATCCACCAGAATATATGTTGTGCCATTCTAGAAAACATCATTCTTCAAATGTCATTGCTAGGATAAAACTCTTCCATTCCCTACACAACATCATCTGTCTCAAGATGGTGTGCTGTAATGGGAATAGGAGTGTTTGCTTACTTACACTCATTTTCATATAGTCTAAGAACAAATTTCCCTGTAAGGACTTATTGAAACTCTTAGCAACTTCAAATAAATGCTCCAAGAATACAGCCAAATAAATTGCCAGCTTGCCCATAACAGCCACATGAAAATAAATTAATTTTGCAAATTAACAGTGTGAATGTTAATATAAGCAAAAGCCCCTACAGAAACCATTATTTTAAATTTCTGCATTTAAAATATAGTACAAAATTTATGACAGAACACACTCATTTTTCTAAAGTATCAAATATAGTAAATCCTAATTTATGAAAACAATACACACTCGTGATTCTTGAGGTTTAACAGTAATAAATTAAGATTATGCCTTCCTTGAATGTGACACTGTGTAGTCTGGTAAACAGACAATAACATTTCAGAGGAATCTCCTGCCTCTTCCTCAGAATAAAATGCCCTGAAGAAGAATGTGGCAAATTCATGGAATATATTGTCATATATTTATCAAACTACATACTATTATAACCTGGAAGACCATCTTTTAATATATACTAAGATGTACAACATATTATTTAAGTAACACTGTAGATTCCTTCAAATTATATTTGCCATTTTGTATCCATTAGGAAGGATTAAGAAAGACAGGGTACAAAAGCAGGATAAGAAATATTGAACACTTTAGAAGCACAACCAATAATTCTTTTTTATTCACAAAGAAGGGCAGACATAAGATTTTATAAATATTTACATATGCCACAAATTACTTTTACTCTTCACTGTGATTAGAGTTTAAATTTAGACCTTGTAAAACGAAAATTAAAAAACAATGTACCCAGGCTGTAGATTGTAAGCAATATGCACATAAATTTTAACCTCTGAGTAAACTGACAAAGTTTGTAATAATTCCTTTCTTAAGCCCTTCTTATCCAACACTAAAGAATTATTCAGCTATGAACGCAGCATGCCGTGCACAAAAAATACACACATTAATATGTTATATTATGCAGCATATTAGTAAAGAAGACAGAAAATGAAGAATGGTCATTATACAGTAATATCATGTTACACTTCTTTATTCTCCTGTATTAGTTGATATTCTATTTTACATCTTCCAACAACAGTAACATATAACTCTTAACACAGATCAGTCATGATCGTTCCTCACTCTTTTTCCATTGTGGTACCACCCATGAACCCACTCATTACCATGGAACGGTTGTTGCTGGAATCTCACCCAGTGAAACACAAAAGGATTTAAATTAGATATGACTTCCAGCAGCCTGCTTTATTTTACAAAATGTATGTGTCTTTGATCACACAATGTATTTACGTGTTTTAGATGCTTCTGAAAACAAATAGAAATTATGTCCTTAAAGAGCATGATCCAGCTGGTCTTTGCAATTGTGGCTTAGCTTCAAGGTGTTTTAGTCTCCAGTGTGTAATAAAATTCATCAGTTCAAATTTTACTTACTCTGCGAGTATCAGATACAGTTAAATACATTTATAAGCCACCTCCGAATGCTAAAACTATAGTCTTAACAGATGGATGAATGAATTATGTTTAAAGAAAGTAATGTCATACACCTATAACATAGGGAAAATGTTAATTGTAGCATGAATGGTAAAAAAGCCACCAAATTCTTCTTGTGTAGCACAGATTCAAAGACATCAAATGCTTATATTCCATTTATTTATTTAAAGTAGATAAATAACTCTGTCAATATCTTGGATCATACAGAGCTGAGTGACAAGATGGTTTGTGAATAATGAATTGGAAATGATGGAGAAGGAAGCAGTTGAACCCTAATCTGAAGTACCATCAGGGCATTTAACAGAAAATACTGAGAGAATCAAAAATAAATCTGTTATGATGGACCATCTCTTGTCAGATATTTGAACATGGTGTCTCCAGAATACGAAGTGCCATGAGAAATTGAAGAATGTACTTCTAGGTACAAAAGTGTTCAAGAGTTGACATGCACAACATCTTTATAAATAATCTGTAAAGAAACTTACTGATTGTACTGCAGGAAAAGTATAGTTATCACTTAAAATGCAACATTATTTCAGCACATATGTTGTGAAATATTTCTCTCATTTCACATATTTGATCAGTACATAATATGAACAGATGCAACAAGATGCTCAGATATTTAGTTCATCCCTGTGGTACGTGAAATATATTGTGGTGTATGTATTACAATAGTCTCTGTTCATTCTTACCTAATTCCTAAAGATTTGTTTATTGTAAATTTTGAAGCAGCTTTTCATACATGTTCCTGCAGGATATTCCAAATATTTTATGCCTCTCACATTTGCCATATGTATGTTGGATGTCAATATGACAAGGTAATTTAATCACAATTTCAGTATGAAAAAATCTTGTAAAGAAGTAAAGTCAATAGCTAAGGACTGTTCACGCCCGTATCCTTACGGGTATGTTGAAATTCTCAAAAAAGTACTTACCACACTGATACTTCTCCGGGCAGCACTGACCAGGTTGTGGTGGTAATGCTGTGCAGTTCTTTCCTTCCCGTTCTAGTGGGGTACCACATTCTTGCACAGCACACACAATATCTCCTCTCATACAATAACAATGTTCACAAGGTCCTGAAGTATCAATACGAGCACCATCTGAATATAGCTCATCATTAAATTGACAGTCCAATGGACCAGCTGTGGTAGTGGTTAGAAGAAGAGCAGGTGTAGGCCGCAATGTTGTTGGAGGAAGTTCTGGTATTTCTGTTGTATCCAGATAGTCTGAAATTTAAAAATTAAAAAAAAAAAATGTTATTTAACATCACTGTATTACTTACTCATTTTATTTTATCTCTCTACCTTCATCATTTTACTCTTTGTATGGGCACTTAAGTGGTCTGCTGCTGCAGGTGGGTAGGCCCTGTAATTCTCTACCTGGCTCTTTAAACTTTCAAATTTTTTCTTTCTTCCTCATTCTTTTTTCCTTCCCTCAACCCTCTTTAATCATAGGATGGAGACACAAAGAACCTATACTTCAAGAGTCAACGGATGTCACAAGACAGATAAATGATCTAGAAAGACTGCACTTGTTAATGGAAAATGAAAACTCTTTCAGGCAAGATACATTATTGACATCTATCAACACTCATCACATGTCATGGGTATCAGCCAACATTCCCATAGTGCCTCAAGTTTATTTGAAAAATGGTCAGCAGCTTTTTTTACTTCAGTTTGAAAAGAAAGTTAGCCATATGACCAGCTGCCTGTCAGCAGGTTCATTTTGAAAATGTGGATAATCCCCTGCCCAACTATATGCTTTTATCACCTATTTCCCCCAAACCCAGTCCCTGCACAGGCCTGAGCAGACCCTGAGGGTTCTGGAGGGTGAGGCTTCCAGATTTCAAGACATTTCAGTGCATGAAAGTGGTAAGATTGTCAGCCCTAAGCACTGGCCGCTTTTACACCCCAGGGAATATTCCTGGTACTCATGTCTCTTAGAAGCTAAGTTGACCCAAGGGCCATAGAGCAGCCATTATGGAAATGAAAAATTCCAGTGACACCATTGGTAACTGAACCCATGATATTCCGGCATGTAGCACAGTGCTTCAATCAACTGCGCCACCACGTCCCATCCTTATCACCTAGTAAACTACAATATTAATTTTCACCACCTAGAGTATCTCAGGTCTCAACTATATTCATCATCATCATCATCGTTGGCACAACAGCCTCTTTTGAGCCAAGGCCTTCTTCAGAAGCTTCTGCCAGCTGTCCCTATTCCTTGCAGCATTCCTCCAATTTCTCTCCCCCAACTTCCTGGAATCTTCCATCACACCATCTTCCCCTCAACTATATTACAGGTAAAAATTTTGTTCATCATCAAATTTTTCCTTATACCATGAAGAAGGCAGCAGTTTATTCTGATAAACTAATAACCATATGCCAAACTATATGGTTTTATAACCAAAAAACCATGATCTCCATTTTTACTGGCATGAGGAATTCAAATTTAAAAAAATCACAATTATAAATTTCATTCCTTTCAACATCAGATTCGAAGCTTCTTTTCCTGAGAGTCCTGGCAGCAGGTTCCTCCATAACACCAGTAATTTCATATCAAAATACACAGTGACACCGCCCAGAAAAACGCATTTCTACATTACATCACCTTGAAAGCCTTAAATATCAACCATACTACAAATATAAATATTGTTTTTCTGTTCCCAGAGACTTTCTTTCCATTCAAATTTGTTCAAAGATATTTCCCTTCTTACCTTCCGAAACAGGGGTTCAAGAGGACACAATATACTGGTTTATTGCTCTTACCACAGTCATATCTGACTGGACAGCACACTCCTGGCTGGTAAATGGGTCGACAGCCTTCTACTTGCAATGTACATTCTTGCATAACACATGCTGTCCTGTTACGGATGCAGTAGCAGAGTTCACATGGCTCACTTGGATTTCCTGGTACCTACAAATAAATCAGTACACATTTATTGTAACTCTAAATGGTTTAAATAACAATGTAAGCATGTCAAGACTAAATAACATTAAATAGAAGGGTGGCAGTGAATAATGACAGGCACAGAATAAGGAAGTCAGTGGTCATGGTCTAGTGTGAGATCGTAACATGGCATTAATCTGGAGAAAGGAGGAAAGCCATGAAAAGCCATGTCCTGGCCGAGATTTGAGTTATGTCTCCTGAGTATAAGTCAGTAATATTATTACTTGTATCCCAGAAAGGAATAGGTCCATTGGAAATGAAGAGATGTTTGGATGTGTTAAAAATGATCTGAAGAAAATGGGTATTGGAGGCTGAAGAAAAATAGCTGGGGATACAGAAGCCTGGAAATTAATCATGTAGTAGCCCTAGGTCTTTCATGGGCCATAGACCTAGTGGTGGTGGAGAAGCGGTTGGAGGAAGAAGAAACTGTTATCACTTGAGTAAATTTTTTTGATCATGTTCACTTACAGTAAATGATTCTCAGGTGACAAATATCTGTATGTATGTGTCAGATGCCCACTTTTGCCTTACCTGTGCACCATCTGCATAGAAAGTACTGTCAATTGTGCAGCCATAACTGTCAGGATAGTCAATAGCTGTTGTGGATCCAGTAGGAGCTGGTGGAGTGGTTGCTGTTGTTGAGCTTGTCAAGAGGTGTACTGGCACTATAAACCACAAGAAGTGATGTGTAATCAGTATTCTGTACTGTCACAACTTTGCTGTACTGATGTTATGGGATGAATACCCAAAGAGTGAATGCAACACATCTACTCAGGGTGTTAATATTTTCATCTCTACCGTACTTCCCATATGTCTCTTATCATCTAGTAATTCTGTTGCCACAAATGTTGGTGGTGATAATCGCACATTGACCTTCACTACCAGCCTGTGATATGGGATGGTTAGGTGAATACAGCAGAAGACTTTAGCACTAACATTGCCACAATCCACAGGACCCCTTTCAGTGGTCTTAATATACAAAAGTTGTATGTATGTTAGGCACATGAAGGAAAATGGAAGAATTTATGTATTATGTTGCAGACCAGACTAAGTATGTAAAAGGATGAATCTGAGTTCTCACTACAGCATTGTCTGTGAAGAATTGACTAATAAACTTCAAATTTAATTTTTACACAAAACATTTTAGGAATCTATAATTTTTTTTATATTGTAATTTCAACTACCAAGAGAGCTGTAATATTTTGTAAGCTTAAATACAGGTTACAATGCAAAATATCTGATGTGGGAGACTCAGGCTGTCTTATGCATACCTGAATTTTCACTCCAAGCAACATTGCTTATTCCTGTTATACGCACAGAATGTTGGGAATAATTTACAAAAAGTCAAGTGTGACAACACACACATTTCACGTAGTTGACATAATTCTGCATACTGTGAAGTAGGTAGAGTAAGTAAATACAAATCTATGCCATTGCAGGTGAGGTAAATATGGTTTTGTCTGAGAACACTGGGCTAGAGTACTGGTATCTACTCTCTTAAGTTAAATAGGATTTGTGACTTTTACAGGTCTCATCATAACCAACCAGTTTCTCCGTAAACCCACTTCTTAGATGACAAGAATGCAAAGTCATGCTCGCTAATATGATCTTAACAACACATTAACTGTTCTCTGTTTACCTTCAGGGCATGTGATAACAGGACAGCATTGATCTGGTTTCTTCTCTATAGTGCAGTCTTGTCCAATGCCTTTTGTGAATGGACACACTCGCAAGTAGCACATGAGCATCCGATTGTGACAGGTACAGTTGAGGCAAGGTTCATTGGTGATGATGCGGTCCCCTTCTTCATAGTGCTGGAAGTTGTAGTAACAGCCTTTCACCTCTACAAATAGAAATAAATATAATTAATATCTTGTATCCAACACACTCCCTTATAATCATTAACTAATTAAGATTAATTTACCAAACATTTCAGTTAAGTTGGTAAAATGTGCTGTAAAAATGGACAGTACCATTTAATACCACTGTTGTGTATGTCTTGTAGCCTATTTCATGTTATACCTTGGGGCTTATCATTATGGGATTTCTTCAATTACCACTGAGGTTTATTAGGACACAATAATGAATTGGTGTTAGCATTTCAATTTCTGTATGGCTACACATAACCATAATTTAATACACCCAATCATTTACTGTATCCCTTAGAGTCTGAACAGCAGGTTCTTACATAGCCGTGCTAGCTGTTGTATTGTGACTTCCCATATGTTGTTGCTGTTATGTGCCTCTTTTGCACTGCCACAGTTTATCCTGTTTTTATCATGATTATTCTGTAACTTGGCGTGGGCCTACTCCTATTCTGCACTTTATGAGATGGTACAAAGTATCCACTTATTCAATTATACAATGGTGTGTCAGTGAATGTAAAAACTTATCCTACACATTGAGGCAAACCCCAGAAACCAGCTATCCTGGCTGAAGTTTCTCATGGTCTTGGTCCAGACAATGCCAGAGTAGCACTTTAAGTTATGCCATATACCCTTCCCTCCTTTTAAAATTATCTCTCCTATTATTCAGTGCTTTTGTCTCAGCAAATGCAAGCATTGTTTATATATAAGGATCTTCTAGGCAGCACAGATGTGCAGCAAACTTAAATATTAAGTGCAAAGAGATTACTGTTTTTTAAAGCCAACCTTTGTACAAGCAGTATATCTAGACATACAATTTCTTAATTCCTTCTACATGTTCTGGCAGCAATCTGCCTTCAGTGGGGAGTATACATACCTATATATTTAAAACAAAATGTAATAAAATACAATGGTGATATTCACTCTATTATATCAATTTCCACAGCTATAGTCTTAGCATGTAAATAACAGCATAATAACACATGCATATTTAAAATTCTTACATGCTTGCTATGTTGTTAGTTTCTGATTAGCATACAAACATCTAATATTTTTGTTGATCCACAATGGATCTAGTCCCTGTATTATGTAGTGTAGTGTTCTGTTCCTACTAACTCACAAACTCCAAAGAGCAGAGTCCTTGAAAAGCTAATAATTCTTCAGCTTGTCAAAAATTCCCTGCACTTTATGGAACCTGAAGGGTCATTACTGACTTCACAAGAGCCTGCCACTGGTCCCTCAACTGAGCCAAATCAATAATAAAAGCTGATTGTATGTACCTTTCTGGAATTTTATCAAAGAATAGACAGAAGTCTGATATATTAAACAAACCCAGTCTTTCACTAAAAGGTAAAATCCATAAATACTGTATTTCAAAATACGCGAGTAAAAGAATATGATGCATTTGTACTCGGGATTTTTGGGTGTCAGCCGTTTGTTTCAGGCTGATTTTAGAATTTGACCTAAGTTAGCGGGAATTTGTAAATATAATAATTCAGTGAATTCATTAAGAGCTGCAGTACAGCAGCATAGGATACAAGACTCTTCAACATTAATACAATATAGCAGTGTGCTTTAACTAATAAGGATATGTCGGTTATAAGCCAAATAACAAGATGCACAGTATTAGTAGTAGCAGTAGTAGGAGTAGTAGTATATGACGAGGAGAGGAAGGAGAAAGTGGAATGCCTAAACAACAGCATGTTGCAATTGGCGAGGACCTGAAAGAGTTGTTTCATAATGATGTAAAAGAGACAAGGAGGATACAGAGCGTCCTTGTCTGAAGGTCAAGCTGACGTAATCGTCATGTCTTTCTGGAAGGAGGGGGAGGCTAAATTCAGTCAGGCAAGACATGTGGATTTCCTCACTGCTCACATGTTTTTGAAAATCAAATCGCAATGAAAGTGTAAAATAATAAAAGATATGACGTAATTTTGGTGAACAAGTGTAGACGAAACACACGTAAGTCACATTAGATTACAGTTCATGAATTACTAGACCTATTATTAAGTCGGTATTGCAGCTTCGACTTTTGCACAAGATATCATTTGCCGTGCATCATCAGATTCGAAATATCCCTCGAGGGCCACAACGTATAACAGAGGATCAAGGCAAGGGCTATCTGTGGAAATCTAACCAGAGATTATAAATGTAAATTTTCCTGTTGACATTTCAGTGGATGTTCTAATACCAGTAAATCAGCGCGCACAAAGATCTATGCCTTCAAGGGTCATGGTTCACTGATAACAGGTCGTCCAAGGGTGTCTACTGAGAGATTCGTTTCCCGCACCTGAAGACGGAAGCAGAGCCGTCAGCTTCCGAAACGTTTCAATGGTAAGTCAATGATGAAGTCCAAAAAAAAGAGGATATTGTCACGGAATATAGTACAACGTCATCACAGTCATGTAGAATTCACTATATATATATATATATATATATAAACTTAAATTAGCATAGCCTGTTTTAAATATATCTGAGCATCATAAGCCTGAGAATTAGTGTACATGCTTTCCACAAATGTAATTACAAAACACGGTGTATTAATCTGCGTGATAAACATACATTATCAATTTGTGAACATGCAATTTAAGTTTGTCTTTGTTATGAGCTACGCGCTAGAGTACGTGGTGGCACACTTGTTTGAGGCACTGAACTACAACCTGGAAAGTCGCAGGTTCGATTCCCGATGGCCCGTCGCTCTCGTTTAATTGTTAATGAGATAAATCGTAACGAAGTGGTTGTACCGGAAGGTGCGGCTGTATCAGATCGTTTCTGTTAGTTGAGGTTTTATTTATGCTGAATCAGTGTGTCGTTCGATTCGGCGTAGTTTGATTTTTTTGATTGTATGTTGTGTTTTAGTGGGGTATTATTTTGTTGTTGTAGTTTTTACTCAGTTCTTTTTAAGATAGTTTATATTTGTCATTGACTTAATCTTTCCGGCCGCAATATGGCCCTGGGGTCGACCCGGCTTCTAACTAAATCAGTATCAGGAGTATATCCTGGGAGTAAAGGCAGCCGATGCGTAGGACTGACAAACTTACTCTCTTCATGTGCTGACTGTCTAGAATTTCTAGGAGCCTCAACTTACCACAGCCCTAACGGCCTCTCCAGGCCTGTAATGGGATAGATGGCATTACCTTAATGAGCCACGCCACACACACATGCGCCTTCTTGATCATTTTTGCTCTATAGTCCTTGATTTAAACGCGGCTATTGTGCGATAAACTGATTAAAAAAATGTGCTAGGAAGCGAACGTGGTCTACTTAAACTGTTACACAGCCATTTGCTTGGAGTGACTGAGGAAAAATTACAAACGTTCAGTATATTCTCTATCTCATCCCGAGACCTTCGGAATACAATATAGATTTCTAGGCGTGAATTTCGAAACACAATTCCGTTCAGAGTTATAAAACAACGCAAGAAGAAATAGACGTGAATATATGTTCTGCATCAAAGTGATGGTGTTGTCCTTAGTGGTAGCAACAGAGACTGATCTACATGCCGATGGATACAGTGCGCCTGCAGAGACTGATCTACATGCCCGTGGATACAGTGCGCCTGCAGAGACCGATCTACATGCCGATGGACACAGTGCGCCTGCAGAGACTGTTCTACATGCCGGTGGATACAGTGCGCCTGCAGATACTGTTCTACATGCCGGTGGATACAGTGCGCCTGCAGAGACTGTACTACATGCCGGTGGACACAGTGCGCCTGCAGAGACTGATCTACATGCCGGTGGATACAGTGCACCTGCAGATACTGATCTACATGCCGGTGGATACAGTGCGCCTGCAGAGACTGTTCTACATGCCGGTGGACACAGTGTGCCTGCAGAGACTGATCTACATGCCGGTGGATAAAGTGCGCCTGCAGATACTGATCTACATGCCGGTGGATACACTGCGCCTGCAGATACTGATCTATATGCCGGTGGATACAGTGAGCCTGCAGATACTGATCTACATGCCGGTGGATACAGTGCGCCTGCAGAGACTGTTCTACATGCCGGTGGACACAGTGCGCCTGCAGATACTGATCTACATGCCGGTGGATACAGTGCGCCTGCAGATACTG
>Ga0123354_10012430_pt1 | contig 13195 bp, 17 predicted proteins | sample TergutLab28metaG_2_FD_97872 | JGI IMG/M metagenome (GOLD analysis project Ga0123354, IMG submission 97872) | Labiotermes labralis P4 segment gut microbial communities from Petit-Saut dam, French Guiana - Lab288 P4 | ecosystem: Host-associated > Arthropoda: Insects > Digestive system > Gut ...
ACATGTAGGAGATATTTTAAATCCATTTTAATCAGATAATGTGGTTTTAATGGTTTGACAAGTATGTGCAATTAGTTGGTTTTAATAAATATTGTTATCACATTGCACGGTAATAAAATGAAAGTAAATGGTAAATATAAAAGGCAGCATTAACAAATGACTGTCACAAGAAATTCGTGTAGTTCTGACATTTTCAGCGAGCATGTAGTTTGCTGATGAAGACTGTAGCCTAAACACAACAAATAACTTCGGTTATTATGATTGAATTTTGGTATCATCATCCCGTTTTGCTTGTTAAAAGACGTCTGCTTTTATTATCAGAACGAACACTTCATGGTATTGTAATTCTTACTGATGGCGGCCGATAGGATCGACCGAAAATGTTGTATAATATACATGAACATGTAGTGACTCTGGGTAAATAACCAACTTGATGCACAATTACGTTATATAATCCCGCTTTAAGCTGTCAGCAAAATCTGTATGACACATACCGTTGCTGTGTGCACAGTTAAAATTCCTGACGATGGACAAAGGAACTTTCCGAAACATGAAGAGTCTTAGTCCAAAAATAAGTTTGACAAATTAGTGTATCTAGTTGGTTTTATTATAAGAATCTATCGCGATGCACGGTCATCCGAATATCAAAATCTTTTTTATTTCATGCATAACAAACCGTTGTTTGCTAGTTTTTTTTTTCTTTTCGGATCTGCCGACTAATTCAATACACCCAGTACCAGTTTTACGCCATAATTGTGTTCCTAAATAATTGGGAGTAAGTAAATGAATGAATAAATAAATAATGGTTTCCTTGAAGTATTTCCACCTTGACGAAGGCATATTTTGCCGGGTAAGGAGGTTTGCGTGGTGCAATGATCCAGAGAGCTATGCCGGCGGTAGCGTATCTGCTAGTAGGGTCACCCTTGCCGGACAGGTCAAAGGAGAGCACCCAGACAAAGACAGATACACTGGTCCTCCAGGTTGGGGGTTGGGTCGATGGGCCAGCACCCCATCACCCGGAAAAAAAAACGCACATGCTAAAAGACCTAGACAAAGTTTCGAAAAAACGGAATGTCTATTTAAGAAACGACATGAAGTTCGAAAAAGGTAAATGAATAACGGTACAAGGAGTGTTCATGGCATTCGAGGGAAAATGGAAGAAATAACGTCAGAATTAGGAAAACTAAAAATGGATGTAATAGGACTAACAGAAACAAAACGAAAGGGCACAAGTTCGGAAATAGTAGGGGGCTATGTTCATCTGTATAGCGGAGTACACAGATGGACGGAGAAAGAGTAGAAGTGAAGAAAGGGTAAGTAACGCAGTGAGAGAACTAAAAAATTGGAAATCATATGGACCAGAAGGAGTATACACAGAAATGCTAAAACATGGAACGGATAAACTGATAAAAATGCTGACATGGGTAAGAAATAGATGCCTAAATGGAGAATAAGTTCCGCAACAATGGGAAGTTGCTTACATTTCATCAATACACAAAAAAGGAAGCAAAACAGATTGTTCTAACTATAGGGGCATTTCAGTGACGAGCGTGATGAGTAGATTATATGGTAAAATACTTAGAAACCTCATAGAAGAAGAGAATAAAGATGAAGAAGAACAAAGTGGATTTCAAACAGGACGATCATGTTCAGACAACATCTTTTGCATGAAGCAAGTTATTGAAAAAAGGAATGCAACAAACCAAGAAACCCATTTATTATTTGTGGATTTGACAAAAGCGTATGACAGTGTGCCAATATCAAAAGTTTGGGAAGTTTTGGGAGAATCAAATATTAAAAACACTTTAATTAAAACACCGAAAAATCTCTACGGCAATAGAGCCAAAGTGAAAATTGGAAATAAACTGTCCCACTCTTTCAACATTACTAAAGGACTACGCCAGGGATGTTGCATTTCCCCTACACTTCTTGAGATTTATATACGAAAAGCTTTAGAAAAATTGAGATGTAAATGCTTGAGATTGGGTACTCCTCTAGAAAATACAACATTGTGTGTATACACTGCAGTTTGCAGATGATCAAGTAGTTTTAGCGAGTGACAAAGAATATTTGGAATATATGACGCGTAAATTAAAAGAAACTTACGAGGAATGGAGCCTGGACATGAATTTGAATAAAACAAAATACTTATGTAATGAGGAAACGCACAGTAATTTGAAATTAGATAAAGGGAGCGAGATTGAATTTTGTCAAGAATATAAATATTTAGGAGTTATTTCTGACACTAGCGGATCAGATGACAAAGAAATAAGATCATGAGTAATAAAAGCAAGAAAATGTGCAGCATGTTTAAACGGGATACTGTGGGGTGAAGCCATGTGAAAGGACAGAAAATTGAACATTTATATGCATTGATTAAAAGCAGTTTATCATATGGTTCCGAAACATGGAGACTCACAGAAAATAACCCTTTGATGCCGGAATTAAATCCCTCCGAACAACGCTGCCTGCCGGAATTTTTACTGGGAATTTTAAATTTTAATGCCCACTCTTAAAAAAAAAACATATATCATAGACTTTTCCTTCATATTTAAAGAAATAAAATTTTGCTGTCTGCTTATGAATTGGTTTATCTGGGAAAAAATGTTCATCTATTTTTATAATAAATTTAGGCCTCTGAATCGCATGCATTGTATAAAATGTGGTGTAAATAGTTTATTACTCACATAATTCTGGTTGCTGCAGAAGGTCTGTGGCACCTTCGATCACTGTTTTATCACGACACACATTATTCACAACGAGGGTGATTTACAAATATACTTTTGTGTGATATTCCTCGAAACAAGGCGCCACGCACAGGCCCACGTCACAATCTGGTGCACTTACAGACTGTGCGCTTTCTTTGGCCACGAGAAGAACACAGACGGCAGCGGAAATGGGTTGATTTCGCTGGCCAGTGCTTGTTATGGCGACTCTCGAGCCGTACAACATTTGTTGCAGCTGCACATGGTCTTCCAACCAATCTGGGTGTAGGGCGATCTTAGCTCTTTCCAGCTTCCTCAATCAAATTCCTCACCAGGAGTAGTCTGAAATCTCGGTGGGTATATTTAGCCCCACATGAAGATAACAGTATCCAACAGGTGAGTACTGTTAGATCCAGGAAGTGGAAAAACAGTTTCGTGGTCCACTTGAAGGTACGTCGATTAATCGATTAGCTGTTAGCCATAAGATCAGAACTGTCGACGTAACCCATGTGCCGGTTGTACCATTCCACGATGTGAGTTTTCATGAGGCGGTTGCTGTTGTCACAAAAATGTCCTTCTGCTGGTGGTGGGTCCATGTTAGTCAGCATGTAAACTTCTCGTCTGTCTTTCCAAATTAATGCGGTCAAACCTCCCGCAGTCCTCAACCTTACGTCACCCCTTTTCAATTTCAGTTGTTTTGGCCCAAAGTCACTGGGCATGTCTCTTCTGTTGGGCCGCACTGTCCCGCATGAATTTATTTTACGTCAATCTCTATCACCAAAAAGTCTACGGGACGAAAAGAAATTGTCCATAAATATTTTGTGTCCTAAGCCTTCAACTCTGCTAGTCAAATGTCTAACAGTTGCGTGTGTTGCAGTCATGTCGTCAGTGGCGGATTGTGAGTCTCCACCCACGTACAATAATGTCACAGGTGTACCCTGATTCATCGCAGAGATTGTAAATTTTGATTCCGAAAACTTTTCTTTGGAAAGCACTCCTTGAAGATAACCCTGCCCTTGAATTTTAAAATTACTTCGTCCATTGCCAAATGCTGCGAGGGTTTATAGAATTTAGCATAATCCTCGTTAAGCTTGTCAAAGACAGTCCTTAGTTTCCATAGTCGATCATATTCTTCGCCTTCGCCAGGACTCTGTGAATTGTCTGTAAAATTCAGAAATCGCAGTATGTGTAAAAATCTGTCTCGTGTCATGGTCTCGCCGTAAAACGGATTGTGTAGCTCTCTCAGTCTAGACCTGTAGTCATGCAGTCTGTCTTTCAATTCGTGTCCCATCTGCAGAGCTAAGGCAACAAAAGTCATCATGACTGGCAACGTGATGTCAGGCAGTAGGCGGCTAGGTCTGTCTTGTCCGTCTATGTGTTGCTGGTAGTACACGTTGGTCTGTTCAACCAGCAGACGAAAAATTTCTGTGAAAAACAAAAGAAACACAGACAGTGGTGAGCTGTCTTTGTTGATGTGTGGAGCTTCACTCTTTTTCACACCTTTGGGTGGACCAACAAATGGATGAATATTTGTGTTTCTCCCTTCAGGCGGTCCCCAGGTTGGTAATCCGCCACTTTAGCTTCCTGTGGTTGGATTTCTGCTAAGGCTTGTTGTTGTTGTTGTTGTTCCTCTTCTGCTTCCTCAAAATAGTCTTCAAACTCATTAGCCTCAGCACCTGATTCCGAGTCCGTGTCATCAACTAGAATTTCAGTGAGGCTTCCTCCTGAAGTTCCAATTTTTCCGGGCTTTGACCGAGACACACGATTGTCTACCTCGTTTAGACTAATGTCTATGACTGGGCAGAGTTGCAGAAACGTAATACCACCAGATATGAACGTCTTCTACTGTGACGGCAAAACAGATCAAAAGCTACGATGAGAGGGCTGTATGGATTTCGGGTATACGGGGTGCCAAGAGGTTCTAAGTAGATTTACGGCTGTGTGTTTCATGTTACTATCCCACAACCCCTACAGATTACACCAGCACTACAAGAGGCACGTCTGTGGGCCCTCTTGTAGCTGTAAACATCGATATACGTGAGCATGACGTTTGTCTGATTTATATGGGCACAGTGGCCACTGACAAACTTTCTGGTCAATAAAGAGTATTTGTTTCATCGGCCAGTGTTGATATTTCAATTCACAGTGAACACGACAGCAAGCGATAATCAAAGCAGGCAATGTCAGAACCGTATTAGTCAGTTGGGGAAAATGCGCAGTTACCAGTTGCCTGCGTTTATGTCGGTGTTTGTGAAGGTGTTTAGGAGGTGGAAGGGGTACATTCTGGCGCTTTAATGAAAGCCTGACCTTCAAGTGTCCAAATGCGTAGCAAGTGATATCAGTTAACCGAATAGGAGTGAACAAAATTCCTCCAAATTTCGACACACTGTTTCCGTTCATTTTAGTGGCCGTTCGACTATTTAAAGGACTCACTGCACGGCCAATTTAGTGGCCGTTCGGCGTTAAAGGGATAATAAAAGACGGGTCTAAGTTACAGAGATGGGTGCCCTGAGGAGATCCTCTAGAATATCAAGAAAAGAAAGAATTAGAAATGTAACGATAAGACAACATTTGGATTAGAGTAACCAATTATATAAGAAATACAACAGAACCAGCTTGTATGGTACGGCCATGTTCAAGGATGGCAGAAGGAAGATTACCAAAAATAGCATTGAAGTGGATGCCGAAACAAAATAGAGCACGAGGAAGATCGAAGGAAAACTGGATGGAAGGTATAAGGAAGGCCACGAACGAAAGAAACCTAAATGAAGGCCAGTGGGAAGATAGGAAATAGTGGAGTCTAGGTGTCGGACAACGTAGAACGACGGTTTGTAACCGATATACATACATACATACAAATGAAAAATGGTAGAATCCAAGTAGTAAAGGTGTGGGTTTACCACAGGAAATGAAGTCACACGGTCACGTGACTAACCCTTTGATACCCGCAAATAGGTCAACGACCTCCCCCAGCCCTACTTAATATGCAAGTCACCTAATTAATGTGCAAATTACTTAATTGATATTCATATGGCCTTGATTGATATGAAAGTTACCTAATTGATATTCATACGTCCTTGATTGGTACGCAATTGATCGAAATATTATGCAAATTACTTTAGCCGCAGACAGTTTGGCGCCAGCTACTATTTTATTTTGGTCCCCAGACACTTTGATGCCTATTTGGCCGCCACCTTGCAATAAGGCTGATACGCGCGGTTTTTAAATTGTTAATTTTTGAAATCCGCTATTTTACATTATGGCGACTAAAGCGCTATTTATAAATATAACCTAACTTTAAAGTTTGTCATTTTTAATTTTAACCTAACTTTTTATAATATGGCGACCATTTTAAATATATATTACTCGATGAATGCTTTGTTATTCTTGAAAAGAGGCGGCTCAGCGGTAGAAATCCGGACTCATAATTGAAAGGTTGTAGTTTTCAAAGAATCGTATCCCAGGTATATTGTATTAAGGATAATAAATAATGGCACATTTACAATTATATAAAATTTATTAATACAATTAAAAATACAGTAAGTATAAATCAAATATTTTAAAACTGGTGTATAAGGCGATTTTTTAAAGATAGATTGTGGACTAGACAGGGTTGTTTTTGTAAGCGAGGGGCTGAGGGCCCGGTCTGTCGCTGGTAAAATTTTAACAAACAGGTACCGGTTACAGCGAAATTTGGAAGCCTGAGCGGCTTGCAAGCAAACAGCTCTATTTAAACACGTAAGCTAACACACGACGTTTCTGCGTAAGAAGATACGAAACTTGCAATTAATACTGAGCTTTTGTGTAACCTATTTCATTGAAAACGAGGGGAAATATTTCACGCGCTTATGAAAACAGTATATAACAACACTGATAAATTTGCACGGCTTAACAAAGTATATTGAGATAGTTTTTAGCATATAATCACACTGAAAGATGCGGTGAAATTATTACGCACTATTAAAACAGTATCAAATAGCACTGATATTTTTGCACGGCTTAACAACGCATTTCAAGAAAGTTTTATCGTATACTTACACTGAAAGATGCGGCGAAATAATTACGCAATAATTACTTACATGCTTACTTACTCCATGGTGCAGAGTCCTTCTTGAGAGCCAACTGGTTTGCAGCTAGTCAAGGAATTCCCGCATTTCACGGAACCCGAAGGTTCATTACTGCACTCACAAGAGTCCGTCAACTATCTCTATCCTGTGCCCGCCCAATCCAGTCCATATACCCACATCCCAACTCCTGGAGATCCATCCTAATATTACCCACACATCTACGCCTAGGCCACCCCAGTGGTCTCTTTCCCTCCGGGTTCCCCACCAAGACCCTACACACCCAAATTTTCTCACCCATACGCGCCACATGTTCGACTCTATCACCCGCACAATATTTGGTGAGGAGTACAAATCATTTAGCTCCTCGTTATGGAATCTCCTCCATTCCCCCGTTACCTCGTCCCTCGTAGGTCCAAATATTCTCCTCAACACCATGTTCTCAACACCTTCAGCTTCCTTTCCTCCCGCAATGTCAGCGACATAGCTTCACACCCACACAAAACAACAGGCAAAATTACAGTTCTATGTACCTTGATCTTTAAGTTTTTGGATAGCAACCTGGAAGACAAAAGATTCTGCACCGAAAAATAACAAGCATTTTCTGACCTCAATCTTATCTTAATTTCTACCGCAATAGAATTTTTATTTGTTAAAGTTGTTCCCAAATATTTAAACTCTTCCACCCTCTCGAAGGTAATATTTTCAATCCTCACACTATGAATTCGTCCTGCATTCTGATCTCGAGACATGACCATGTACTTAGTTTTATCAGCACTTACTTCCAGGCCAATCTCCCTAGTAGCAGCCACTAAAGCTTCTGCATTTTCCTTTACAGTATGTACTTTTCTTTCCCACTATATTAACATCGTCGGCGTAAGCCAGCAGCTGATGTGTACTATTTAGTTTCAAGCCATTCCTGTTTACTTGAACCCTCCTAATGGCGTATTCTAAAGCAAAGTTAAAAATCATAGGTGATAGAGCGTCTCTTTGTTTGAAACCATTCCTAGTATGGGAACTGTCAGACAAATTCTTGCCTACCCGGACTCTGCCATATATTTTAGTCATACTCATCTTTACTAACCTTATAAGTTTCCTGGGGATACCATACTCAATAAGAATCTTATATAAGACCTCCCTACTAACTGAATCATGCAGGACTTCTTGAAGTTTATAAAGAGCTGATGAACTTCCTCATTGTATTCCCATTTTTTCTCAAGTATTTGGCGAATGCAGAATATACGATCGATCGTCGACCTGTTGCGTCGAAAGCCACATTGATGATCCCCGATAATTTCCTTCGCATATGGAATTAACCTTGAGAGCAGGATGTTGGATGAAATTTTGTAAGTGGTTGGCAAAAGTGATATGTCCCTATAATTATTGCTATCTGTTTTATCCCCCTTCTTATGAATAGGTACTATGATCGAATCTTTCCAATCTTCAGGCAATTTCTCCTTCTTCCAAATAGAAATAATAAGTTTATGAATCTCCAAGTAAATTGTTCTACCCCCTGCTTTAATCAGTTCTGCCGCTATTTGGTCAGTACCTGGCGATTTGTGACTTTTTAGCTTGTCGATAGCCAGCTCAACCTCAGAGACACTTGGCTCAGGTACTAGTGGTTCTGCTGTGTGTATTTCTGCCTGCCCAACGACCTTAGCCCCATGTACATTGAGGAGCTGGTAAAATAATTCCTCCACCTAGCCACAAAACTGTGGGTGTCTGCAACCAGGTCGCCTTTCTCATCCTTTACTATATTACATCTAGGATGGTACCCCTTCTTTTAAAGTCACTGATGCGACTATATAAGTCCTTAAAGTTTAGTATTTTATTGTTAGTTTCAATTTCCTCAATTTTAGTTCTAAGATATGCCTTCAATTTATTCCTTAAATGTCTGGTAACATAACGTCTTACATTGTTCAAAACAGCTACATTGCTTTAGCTTGTATCCTGTATCCACTGAATTTTAGCCCGCTTTTGCCATAATAGAAACAGAAAATTACATTGAAACACAGCGAAATATTTACGCGGCAATAAAAACGCTATAAAATAACACACAATTTTGTACTGCCTAAAGGACATACTGCACAGCTTACGCGAAATGCATATGTATACAAAAAAATATAGACTGATTTTGTCGAGACTGCAGAACTGAAATACGAGAACTTAAAATCTTACGAGTTATTGTAATGAAAGCGAAACGGGTTTAGACAGAGCCAGACATAGGGGGACAGGTAGGTGGCTGAGGTTATAAATCTCATATTCCGAAAAGATGACGTGGTATGGGTTTCCTGGAAACATGCCTAGGATAACATAGCAGCAGGGAATAATGTTAAAGTGGCAGTTGCTGCCTACGTAACGACACAAGCTCGACTCAAACCATACGAATACCTGAGCGAATTGGGGGAGTCTGTCCTCTGCTGTGATACAGACAGTTTTATCTTCATTCAATATGTAGGTGAACCTCAAAACGTGAGAAAAGTGGATTATCTGGGTCACCTCACAGACGAGATGGAGGAGTTTAGATCTGGCCCATTTATCCAAGAATTTGTATTGGGTTTGCAGGAAATTCTACTAAGCGTAGCATTATTGGGGCGACTTAAACTTACCCTACGCAGACTGGAATGGAAGTGCGGTTGGAAATATTGGAACTCAGGAACGTACAAATATTCTGGTATGGGAAATCGTTTAGAGTGAGGTAATTAATAGCCCAACCACAGGGGATGCTCTAGTGGTCGATTACCTGGTCCGTCCTGAATGTTAGTGATTTCTAGCGGAATAGTACAGAAATAGTAGTCCCGCTATACAAAAAAACAGATGTCTCAGGCTTATAAACCATCCTCCCCGATAAATTTGTAGTATGGGCAACCAACGGCAGCAACGTGGAAGAGATATGGAATAATTTCAAAAACAGAGTATACGAAAGTATAGAACGTTTTGTGTCCCCACAAAACACTTAGAAAAATTTCGGACCCCGAATATTACAACAAGGAGATTAAACGATTAGAAACAAAGGTCAGAAAAGAATATAATAGAAGAAAACTAGGAAAACCCTGCAGACAGAAACTGAAACAGGTATCCAAGCAGCTACTTGCAGCCAAGAAATCGGCTCAGGAGATATTCTTAAAATCAATACTAAGCAACGAGGGTATATGCTGGTCTGATGTTTACAAATACGTAAAAAGGCCCAAAAGAAATACGGAATATACTCCCGCCATCAAGGACTGTAACGGACGGATCATTACAGACGCGATAGAAAAGGCCAAGACTTTTAAATCCTACTATTCGACAGTATTCTGCAACGATGGCAATATTCTTCATATACAGGGTGAAATCACAGACGATCTATTACCCATCGACATTAAAACAATTAGGAGAAGGATTAAAACGATAGGAAAAACAAATCAGTAGGAAAAGACCGGGTCTCTGGAGAAATTCTTAAACTGGGTGGGTAAGCCATTATTCCGTACCTTGCACGACTACTAGACATAACAAATAATAAAGGTAAACTGCCAGGTGACTGGAAGAGAGCCACGGTGATTCCTATTCACAAGGGGGGCGATCGACCATTAGTCACGAATTATAGACCGGTTAGATTAACCTCGGTAGTTTGCAAGCAAATGGAACACGTTATAGCTTCATATCTAAGGAAAGTGTGGGATAAGAATGATTGGCTGTACGAGGGTCAAAATGGCTTCAGACCGAGATATTCGTGCGAAAGTCAAGTAATCGCGGTATGCCAGGACATTGCGGACTGTCTGGATAACGGAGACAAGATTGACGCTATTACAGTTGACTTTTCGAAAGCTTTTGATTTAGTTCCTTATGGTCGGTTGCAAACTGAAATTGCAAACTCCGCCGTGGATGCTAGGTTAGTGGTGTGGATGCTAGGTTAGTGGTATGGATAAGGGAATTCCTGTTAGGTCGCACGCAGTGAGTCGGGGGGGGGGGCGGAGAGTAACTTCAGGTGTACCGCAAGGAAGAGTTTTAGGTCCTCTTCTGTCCCTAGCCTACGTAAATGATATTTGAAAGAATATGGAAACGATTATTAGAATTTTTGCTGATGACTGTGTAACTTAAAAAAAATTATAAATACTGCAGACGTGGAAAAATTGCAGAAAATCCTGTTCAGGCTGGGGGAGTGGACGGTTGAAAATGCGATTAAAATAAATGAAGTACAGTAAGGCAATTCGCTTCACGAAAGCTAGGGTGAAGGATGAAATAAATTGTTCTTTAATGGACACATTAATCCCGGAAGCTAGCAGTAGTAAATATTTCGGAATGATCTTATGCAACGACTTGATTTGGGCGAATCAAATCAATTACACGGAGGAAAGGCCTGGAAAGAACTACATTTCACAATATGAATATTTAAAATTGGGAATGGTAATACCAAAATCTTAGCCTACATGTCACTTGTACGTCCGATTCTTGGGTATGGGGCCGCGTGCTGGGATCCGTACAGGGAGGGACAAGTAAGTGCGTTAGACAGGGTGCAAAAGAAAGCGGCCACATTTGCACATCATATGTGCAAAACAATTACAGTGCAGGATAATATATAGCCCAAGGTAAGAAATTTGTGGAGTGAAACCTCCATCTCCATACGCCTTCATGGCGGTGGGCTTTAATTTATCACGCAGGGAGTTTAGTGTTCATATTGTACACCAGATCTTGTTACTAGCCCCTAACATGGCCACACAAACACAACAGCAAGCACAATTACCCTCACTACCGCGAGTGAATAAGATAAAATAGATCTTACATGGTCGTGGTGCAGGTCCGTCCCCACTCACTCGAGGTGTATCTCCTGTTGTGTTGTGCATTATGGGCGATAGCTCTTCTGTTGCTACGGACATGTCTTCGCTGTGATTTATATATCAGAGAAAACAATTAATTAAACTGAGTTCTTTGGACTAATCAACTTATTTGTCACATATGATGGATATCCAGCATTCTGATAAGGCAAAAACTGGTCTTCAATAAAGACTGTAAATTAATGTGTGTTCGATTGATATCAATGTGTTGACTGACGCATGTATTATTCATAGGATAACCGCGTTATTGAGACGGGACTGCGTCACTTGCCGGTGCAGCACCGAGTGCCGGTGCAACATAAACGAACCTGAATATATTTTATTCTCTTGAAATCACTGCGTTATCAAACGTCCACATCTTGATGCGTCTACCTTCTGCTCCAGGACACTTGCTCACTCTGACAAGCACAGATCATCTCTAGCAATGTGATCGGAAAACTCCGAAACGGTATTATAATGTACGGAAGTGGCGCGGAAGGAGGGGACTTCACCCAACACTTTGACGTGTCCACTGCTTCGTGCAACAACAGCACATGTGCACGGTCTCTTTGGACCGAAGAACTCTGCAGGAAGAAATACACGAGGTTAAATATGTAGAAATCTAAGGTACATTAAATTTATCCCTCTATCTCCACCACATTTCCATACACAAATTTCTTACAGTACCAAAATTGCACAGTTCTGTTATTACGTATTTCACTGCCAATTGGCTGCTACATGTTTCGACATAACTGCCATCATCAGGGAGCTGACACTACGTTACTGACAGCAACATAACAGTAAACAATGCTTACAACATATCAAAATATGCAGATTAAAATTCATAACGTTTAAAATGTAATAAAATGTTGATTATAAAATTGTTACAAATTGTGGTAGGTATTTGTTTAAAATTGTGTGTTTGCCAGTTGAGTCCTTGTTCTACAAACATCATTTGTGTATGAAGGGAGTTGTATCCTGTCCTGTAACTGTGGATATTGTGCTGAAGTTATAAACGGCTATTGGATAGATATAAATGTGCATATTCGCACGATTTTATTGCTGTCAGTTTTGGTAAAATCACGTCAGCTCCCTGATGTTGGAAGTAAAGCCGAAACGTATAGGCGCTAAAGAAGCGTGAAATACATAATGGTGGAACTGTTGGTACTGTAGGGATATGTAAATCATTTGCAATGCACTGAATAAACACTGCGAAAGCAAATATTCATTGTTTCTAAAGTTCAGAATCACTTCACAGTGAGTACCAAATTTAAAAAATAAAATAAAATTTAGCTCTAATGCTGGAATGTTGAAAATAATGGGTATGCAGTATTGTTACTTCATTCTTCCTCTAGATATACATCTTTAGTTTTTCGTTCATATTTATGTTATCTTTATTTCATATTTATATACATGCATAATAACCACTGCCACCGGGTGACAACTCATTTGCAGACAAATATATTTTATATACACACAAACACACACACACACACACAAACACACACACACATATATATATATATATAAGCTAAAGCAGTCCCGTCAGAAGCACGGAGGAATCCAGAGGGTTCAAGGATGTTAAGGTTTCCAAATTTCGTGATAAAACACAGGAGGGATGTAGGGTCAGCCT